>ERZ761597.29-NODE-29-length-58533-cov-37.225811_pt1 | contig 58533 bp, 71 predicted proteins | sample MGYA00433093_ERZ761597 | MGnify/ENA primary metagenome ERZ761597 (study PRJEB28899, sample SAMN03785557) | bioreactor sludge metagenome | biome: EBPR Sludge; feature: EBPR Bioreactor; material: 0.22µm filtered reactor supernatant | place: Saint Lucia: Queensland... | reverse complement strand
GCCTGGAGCTGCACAGTGCTCAACCCCTTGTGGCACCACAGCGCAGTCTGAGGATTCACCTTCAACCTCACTTCACCTTTCGCATTGCAGATCATCGCACGCACAGCGTTCTGGCGGTCCTTGATGGCAGGGTGCGCAGGGCGCACGCGCCGCTCGAACTTCCAGCCGTGCAAGCGTAGCACGTCTTCGATCTCTGTGTAATCGGATTTGTGCCCGTGCTTTTCGCCCGCGCGACCCGCTGGGTCGCCGTAAATATAGACCGTCTTGTTCTTGTGTTCCTTGTACTTCTCGACGAATTCGATTGCCGACTGACGGCTCACCGCACTCTCAAGAACGATCTCATCTAGGAAGAAGGGAACTCCATTGCGGATGACCACAATAGCCGAGCTCAGAGGGGTGAAGTTCTGGTCGTGCGTCCAGTGTAGCGCTTCGTGAGGGAGGATCCGCTCGGTTGTGAAATTCTCCTTGGAGTAGTCCTCATAGATACGACCGCTGGCGGTCTCGAAGCTCGCTCGATATTCCTGATTGTACTGCTTCCGCGACATGGTGCGCTTCGCAGCTTCAATGACGTCTGGCGGGAGAATCTCTTCCGACGTCCAGTGGAACAGCGCCCAGTCGGGGTCGTTGGCGGTGCGTGCATATTCCGCCATGTCGTAATAGTGGTTCAGGCCGTCGGGCACGCCAATGAACCAGCACCAGGCCCGATAGTACGGGCGCGTCGGATTCACGGTGTTGAGCGCGGGCATGATGTTCGCTTGCAGCGCCTCACCCTTCACGTCCGCAATTTCGTCGATCACACCGCCTGTCCAGTTGATACCCTCAATCCGCTGGGGCTGGTCCAGACCGATGATGTGAATCTCGGTCCCGTTGGGCAGGAAGATCTTGAGGTCGGACTCGCTAGGCTTCTTAGGGTGCATGCACGACAGCGTCAGCGCCTTGAGGTCGTCCCACCAGATCTTCTTGGCCTGGTTGTATGTGGGCGCGGCTGCGAAATACTTCTCGCCCGGATACCACATCGCCTGACGTGACAGAAAGCGCTTGGCACGTTCCGTCTTGCCTGAGCGTCGTCCTGCAGGCACAATGGGGAAGCGCACACCGTCTTCGACGGCACGCAACAGCCGAAGTTGAACCTCGTGGTCCTTCAGATGATACCAGCGTGCCATCTGGCGCTCTAGAATGATCTTGCTCATACAGGCGCCCTCGTCGCAAACTCGCGGAAGGCGTCAATGAGGGCCTGCTCACCCGCTTCTCCGCCGTCAGGACGGTCAAGGCCATATATGCTGGCCAGTTTGGCGGCAGCTTGTACGCGGGAAGCGTAGGGGCCATTCTGTGCAGCCTGGCGCAGCACGCTCAGGATTAGAGCACGGTCTTCCTTAGCTTGGGCGTCTTCGTTTTCAGGGGTCGCGCGTTGCAGTTCAGCGATCCGGCGTTGCACATAAGCCTCGCCCATGAACTTCTTCGCGTACTCCACGGCGAAAGCAGCCTGAAACCCTACGCGAAGGCAAGCCTGGAAAGGATCAAAATCCTTTATGTACTCCTGAACGAATAGATCACGAAGGGCCTTTTCTTGACCGGACGGTTCCGGCTCCATGAGCCGAGGATCCAGATATAGACCCGATGTGTTCTCAGCCATGTGGGAACTCCAATCGGATAGTTAAGGCGGATCACCCGCCCAATTTGATCGGAGTATAGCGATTCCGAGGCCGGATACGCAACCAGAATATCAGGGCGAGATTTTGCGGCAAGCCGGCAATTCTGCGGGCTTTTGGCCGGTGTTCCACTCAATAAGGCGAGCCATTCTTGACGCGCATTCACAGAAGGATGTTATCCAATCCTGGCGCGAGTCAATGAGGTCTTTTGTCACTACCAGCTGACGATCCGCTGCCTGCTGGCACTGTTGCACCAGCCCCTCGGGAGGTACTGCCCGCTCCACCTTTGTCACTACTCGGATTTCCGGTGTCGCAGGTGTTGTTGAGCAAGCAGGCAAGATCAGGAGGGATGCGCTGATTAAGATAATTCCGAACAGTTTCATTTGTCTTCTCCAAGGTTGCCAAACGGTTACGCGCGCGAGCATCGTTGTCCGCCAGCACCTTGTAATCGGTCAGCAGGCCCGTGAGGGCCTGTGCATCTTGGAGACGAAGTTCTTTCAGCTCGCCGATTGTCTCTTGCTGCTGACGATTGACCGATTCCACTGCACCCAAGCGCTGCTGAACGGTTTGAAGCTCGTTCTGTGTGGTCAGCAGCGATTTCTCCGTGCGTTCCTTGGATAACCACATACTGAAGGTGAAGCCCGCCGCAGCCACTATCACCGCGATCAGGGCGTACTCTATGACGAGCCGTGTCCTGCTCTTGAAGAAGCCCAGAGCACTTGCGAGCCAGGGCAGCTTAGTCAGCAGAATGGTGATCATCGGCGCGCTCCCGGATGGGTTCGGATGGTTGCTTCTCGATGCCGAGCTTCTTCATCACGATAGACTCGAGCATGCAGATCGTGGCGTTAGCCCCCAGCCAACCTGACACGCCTACGATCACGCCCGTCCATTGCTCGGACAGGTTCATCGCCTGGCACACCAGCAACATCAGCAGGCCAACGAAACCAGCCGCGCCACCCTCCAGAGCTACGAGGCTCCACTTGATTTTCTGACGGCTGTCGATGGTTCGCATGAGATGCCCCATCATACCTCCGAACATAGCGAAGAGCCCGTAGGCCGACGCCTTAAACCACCAGTTATTCCACGGATCTTCCGGCAACATATTTGGACCCCTATTCGATTGATTTCGACAGAGGCCCATGCCCTGTTTCGCGGATAGTACCACATGCGAAACGCATCAAGCTACAGGAATCAAACTACAGCTCAAGCGCGAACCGATCCAACATGCCTTTATCAAACTTGGCGCGGACCTTGCTCGCTGCTTCAGCCTTCGTGATCTTCCCGTCGCGATTCGCATCCAGACCAGCGTTCTGGCGGTAACTGATCTTCGGATCCAGGAACAGAACGGAATCCTCTGCCTGCCCCACGAACTTGGGCATCAGGATCGCCATATACATGTCACTGAGCGTACCGATGCGGGAAGCATAAGGTCGGAAATACTTCTGAACGTAATCCAGCTGATCCACAGCGCTCATGGCTGCCAGCTCCGCGGTGCTGGTGCCCAGGCCCTGCGCAGTGCTCGGCATGAATTGGATGAGTCCGGTGGCGCCGCTGCCCGCTGCATTGCGCACGCTGGGGCTGAACGTCTCGCCCGATTCGAATGCCATGCAGGACATGAGCCAGCTGGCATGCGTTTCGCGGTTCCACTTGAAGCCGTCGCAGATGGCAAACACTTTGTCACGAAAGGCCTGATCGACCTTCTTACCCCAGGCAAGTTTCATCATAAACCCTTTACGTGTTTCCGATTGTCTCGGCGAGTAGCGCGTCGCACCCACCGCAGCACCGCCCACGCCGACACCGTGAGCGCGAGCACCCAGGCCGATGCGACGAGCTGCCACGCTGCGATCGGCCGCGCCTGCACTTGCGCGTGCGCCACGATGTGGCCGGGGTAGCCCCCGAGCGCGTGCGTCCAGTGCCGCAGCGGGGCGTCGGGCTCGTAGCGCGTCACCGTGCCGTCCGCGGCCTCGTGCCACACGTGCATCAGCGGCCCGCGCCGGGACCCCGCCGCGACGAACCGCCCGCCCTGGTCGGCGAGCAGGTCCATCGTGATGGTGACGCAGTTCTGCTTCATGACGGGCGCGCGAGGGGGATTAGATTTCACGCATAAACGGGTCGGATATCGTCACCGTCGCCCCGTTCGGCGCACTCATGTAAAACTGCATCTCGACGGGGTAATCTCCGAAATTCTCCACCCCACCGTGATCCGGCCACGCCGCCCCCGCCAACGAGCCGAATACAGCCGTGAGTGCGCTATTAGCCGTGTTGGAGAGCGAAATTGCGCCGCCGTTGTTCGGCTGACTTACGCGCCTCGGCCCTTCGAGCACCACTCTGCCGTTTTCCGCCCGCGCGACCGTGTGCCACTCAGACGCAGCAACAAACTGCGCATTTGCAGCGATGGCTGCATTGATCGCTGCCGCAACATCTTTTGCCGTGGCCGCCGCCGGGTTAGCCGCGCCAGCCGATCCGTCAATCGTGATTGCGCTATAGGGCGCAATCGTCAGCGAGATATTTTTGTTTGTTGAAAGGTCGAATGGCTGAGAGTTGCCGCCAATGATTTTTGCGCGTCCACGCCCGAGCCACCCCGGAGTCTCGAACTCAATGAACACCTGCCCGCCTGTTTGCAACCAATCTGCCGTAATGCTGGTAATCGGGGCGCCTGCGAGCGAGTCGGGCCACATCCCGCGACGTGTTGCGATCTGCACCCGAGCAGACGTTACGGCCCCGGATGTCGCAACATTAAACCCCGCTCGATATCGGCGTCCGGGCTTGACTTGGATAAATGTGTTGATAGGGACTAGCGCAACACCGGCTGAGGTGAATGTAATTGAGCCATTCGAGGCTGTAACGCTCGGCAGACTAGCGGTATTGAGCCGCCATCCGTGAACAATGATCCCATTCGGGTCTGTTGCACGCAGATCGACTGGCGCATGAGCGAAGATGGGGTTAAAGACCAGATTACGCGGGGACGGAATTTGCTCGGCAATCATCGCAATCTCCTCCGGCGCGACGGGGACAATGCGCCCGGCTTCAAACTCTGTGCGCAGCGCCGACAGAAGTTCCACCATCCCGGCCTCGCTCATGTCGTTGTCGATGTCAAGCGAGTTGAGATAATAGCCCGACGACCCTGCGACAGACCCATCCTTAAGTGCTGCGTCTGTCATCACGCCATGCACTAGCATGTCGCACAAATGCCCAGGCGACGCGGCGATAGCTGCGACTAGCGATGCCGCATGGCCCGGCGCGTCGTAGTCGTTATTTGTTGCCGCGTGGATGTTAAACGTCGCGGCCTGACAAGCTGGCATCGCAGCGGGTCGGCGAATCCCGTCGAAGTTATTTCCACGTAAGTGGATGTGCGCGTCAGATGCACCGCCTACATGCAGCATATGCTTGAAAAACCGCGCCCCCGCCTGTGCGAAATTATTTAGCTGGACGCCCTGTGCTGCGGCGTCCTGAATCGCTCCGGTGAAGTTCCGTTTGCGCAGATAGTGCGCGTCGTAACGACTGGCACTCAACACGGCCGGGAACCGCAGAGCCGGAATCCTGGACGTTGCACGGATTCCGCGCGCCAGATTGGAGGCGTCTTCTTCGCCTGTGCAATATGGACGCGCCGCGCCCGCGTCGGCAACAATGGACGTTACGGTTACGCCGAATTTGTCAGTGCTCAACGCCGAATTAAGCGCCTTGATTGCAGTCACCAGCGAGCCGAGCGTATAGCTAGACAGCGTAAAGTTCCCGATTCGGCACCCGTCCCGGTACAAATTTAGCGTGGTACTCGATAGCTCCATGACGAACGAGTCGCACGGCGTCATGCCCGAGTCCCACCACACACGAATGCCACCGGCAATTGAAAATCCGGCGCGCGTCTTGACAGACTTCGCGCTACCCGATGCGATTGTCAGCAACGAGGATGACGCCTCAGAACCCGCCAGCTCTGCTGCATACGATGCAGTGTATTTCCCGGTCGCGTTGATCGCAGCGACAATCTCGGCAATCGTTGGGTACGTTGCAAACGCCAGCGAGAAATTATCGGCGCCGCCAGCCGTCGTTGCGACAATCTCGGTGGCGGTCACATGCACTGTCGCCGTTGCAGCGGCCCCGGTGTATGTAATGTTGATGCCCGCGTCAGGCGCCTCACTGTCTTGATAGTGCCTCGCGCCGTGCGAAACGACCTCGACGCCGTGCCGATCCCGCAGAGCTTTGATCTGATCCCACGTCATCATCGCGGGATCGCCGGGGTTCGTCCCCGTGACTGACCGCGTATTGGTAGCTAAGTACGGACGAATTCCTGCGTCGGCATACATCGCCGCGAGGCCGTCGTTGCCGGTCCGCCCCCACCACTGATGGTAGGGATGATCCCCACCGATCAGAACATACGCCGCCTGCGCGGACTGGCCGGGCGCGTAGGGTCGATTTCCGGCGGACAATCTAACCCCCCCACCCGGACCCGTTGTGGCTGTGACAATAGGCAGTCTCTCGCCCTCGTCACCCAGGAAATGAGAGAGCGTTTTTTGCTCAATCCCCACAACCATGTTCGAATCCACAGCACGAACATGAACGGGCTGCCCGGATGTAAAGATGACGCTCTCTCGGACACTCACAGAGCGCCAAGTCACGCCGCCGTCTTCGCTTACATCAAACGTGTCATCAAGGGCAGATTTCCCTTGAAGCACGATGATATCAGCAGCGTCAATCTGAAACGTCTGGTCCTTGGCAATGGAAGCAGACATGGCCTGCGTATCATAGACGGGCTTCATTTCATCTCCAATAAAATAGGGCCAACAAAGCGTAGAGGAGGATGCTCAGCAAGACGCCATTCACTACACCGCGAGCCGTGTCAAGATCGTCTTTCATTTGTCAGACTCTCACGAAACCGGCCCGAGTATAACAACCTCGGGCCAGTGATTGCAACTTGGTCAGCTTAGCGCGTGAGCCAATACCCCAGCACAGCGGCAGCAGCCAGCGCGCACAGCGCGATCGCATGTGCGCCAATACCGTAGGGATACCGCCAGTGAGCGCGCGGCTGCTGCGGCCCCTGCTCGTCGCGCAATGCTGCCTCAAGTTCCTTGGCTAACAGCTCAGCTCGTTTGCGCTCCTCCCGCGCCTTACGGCGATGCTCGAAATGTCCTGCAATCGCCTTGGCGCTTTCAGGTGTCATGGGGAATCGTGGAATCATTGCCTTGCCTCGATGGTGTAGAGCGCTTGCTTGGCGCGGGTTGCTGCGACATAGCACAGATTGACTTCTTGTTGCTTCTGCCAATCCTGACGAGCCCACTTGGCGGGGCATTCGTTGCGGCCGAGCCAGAACACGCGGTCAGCCTCCAGGCCCTTGCTCTTGTGGATGGTAGCCAACACCACAGCGTTCTTCTTGTCAGAGAACAGGCTGTCGATGGTGTTGAGCAATGCGGGGATCGTGCGCTCAGTTTCGGGCATGCTATCGATCAGGCAGGTGATGGCACCGATGCGGTCTTCGATTGCTTCCACCTTCGCGTCGTCCTTCTTAGCGAGGGCCTTCTCGACCTCACGGTCACGGTAGGCGTCCAGCTTGGTGAGCAGGTGATCAACGCCCTTCGCGTTCATCTTGTTGATAAGACCCTTCAGCCCCTGCCCAATCTCACGGCCCATCACGGTGACAGGTACGCGAGCGCGGAGGAATCTGTAGGCCATCGTGATCAGCGGTGCAGTCTTACGGCTGACGACGAGGTCGTTCGCTTGAAACATCTTGTGATCCCACCTGCTTCCGAGCTCTTCCACCAGACCTTCGGCAGCACCTTCGGCCGCCTGGATGTGGGACACCCATTGCTGAGCGTACTTGACCACACTGGTCGCGCAGCGGTAGCTGATGCTCAGCGGTAGGCGCACAGCGTCGAATTCCTGAGCGATAAGGTTCAAGGACTCGCTGTCTGCACCGCGGAACCCGTAGATGGCCTGGGCAGGGTCACCCACCGCTACGATGCGCGCACCCTTGCGCATGATCTTCCGAAGCAGTGCGCGCTGAATGGCGTTCGTGTCCTGCGCCTCATCCACGAAGATGAAATCGAACTTCGGCAGGCTGATCCCGTCCTTCACCGCAAGGTAGAGCAAGTCGTCAAAATCGACCATCGGTGCAGCGTTCGACCAGCCCAGCAGCTCGGAGGCCAGCTCCAGGGCACGTCCGAGATCCGCGTTATCGTTTTCGGGTTCGAGGTCGTGGTGGATGCACAGGTCCAGCCAGCTCTGAGTGACGTCAGGGATCAGACAACCGATACCAGCCTGACGCCCCAGGCCCACCAGCTTGGTGATGAAGGCACCGTAGATCCGCGCCTCCTCGCCCTTGAGCTTGGCGTCGCACAGGCGGCGCAGTTTGTCGATCTCGACAGTGCGGACGCCCTTATGCTGGGTGACCGGGCCGTAAGTCAGGGAATGGAACGTGCGAGCATTGACGCCACGGGACTTCAGTTCCTCAGCGATGCTCTTGTTGAACGCCAGGAAGATGGTCGTGCCCCGCGCACGCTTGACGCCCTCAACGATGGTCGTCGTCTTGCCGGAACCTGCGACAGCTTCGATGATAGCGTTGCCGCCGTTCGGGTCTTCAATCAGGTTGAAGATGGCGGTCTGCAGGGGGCTCCAAGTCTTGCTCATGGTGTTCTCCGAAGAATTGAGTACATGGTGGAAAGTGATTGCAGTATAAACGGGCGTTGCAGGATGTGCAAGCCCGTTCTCGATAATCAGCCGATCCAGTAAGTGGCCTTCTGATCTTCACCGTACCGCAGCTCTTCAATCGTGATTCGCGCACCGCGAGCTTCAAGAGAGGCGGACAGCATTCCGGACACCAGATGCAGCGCGTCCTTCCGGCTGATGCTCAGGTAGGTGCAGAGCCCGTCATGGAAGATGCTGTCAGGCTTACCCTCGATCGAGGCGTCAAGGCGCACGCGAAGGCAGAACCTGCCGGAGTTGGTGCGATCCACCTTCTTCACGAAGGCAACAGCCTGCTCGGTGGTAAGCAGATGGGTGACGGTGGTGTATTCGAGCGACATTTTGCATCTCCTAAACGTGTTGGACATGACTGCATTATACAGACACGTCTAAAAGATGCAGGCGACTTCGTGAATTTAATCGCGGGCGAGCATAAGCTGGCGCTGGAGCATCTGCACCGACGCCAGGCTGTCGAGCATCAGATCCAGCAGCGCGTGAAGATTGTTTCTGTTGAGGTCAGCTTCCTGCCCGTGGTTATCGAGACAGGCGGCCTGATACATGTGCAGCGCTGCATCGTAGCGTTGCTGATACACGGTGCTCTTTAGAACCTCTTCCTGCATCGCTTGAACGATCTGAGCTCGGTTCATCATGCCCCCACAGGTTTCCAGGCACCAGTCTGGAGCATACGACGCATCCAGTTATAGGCGAAGGTCTCGAAGTCCTCGTGGCTGATTTCACAGCGCATGGGGGAGTGAGCCTGACCACACTGATAGGCCACGTTCGCCTCGATCAGGATGCGCCACTTGCGCTTGCCATTCTGGCGGAACACGACAATCGGGCGCCCGCCGAACTGCTGTGCAGCGGTGACGCACTGCTTCCACCATGCGTTCAGGTCCAGTTGCTCCTGACGCTTGACTTCCAGGCACATGAGCACAGGGTTCGTGATGTCGGAGCCCCCGACGGCAGACTGGTTCTGGTTGCGCTGGAAGATCGGCTTGGTGGAATAGGGCAAGCCCTCGTCCTTGAGCGCACGGTAGGCAATACCGTTGAGCCAGTCGCAGACCTCACGCTCCCCGCTTTGCCCCTTCTGTCGAATATTGATTCCCATCACTGTTCCTCCAGAATGTCAAGTTCAATATGAGCCTCCGCAATCATTAACCGTGTCTCTGCAATGTCGTCTGCCCACCGTACCATAAAGGATTCATCTTGAAATGGAACGACTATCCTTGTGATTCCTGATTGAATGATTTTCGCGCAGCACGACGCACAGGGTAAGTGAGTAACGTAGATGGTACAAGATTGCACGCTGCGATGAGCAAACAGAAGCGCATTGGATTCTGCGTGAATTGTCCTCAGCAATTTTCGATTTCTACTTTCTACTCCAACCGAGTCATTAAGGCCCCTCGAGAAACCGTTGAAACCTGTGCTCACGATCCGCTGGTTGGAATCTACGATTACAGCACCAACTTTCGTAGATGCGTCTTTGCTCCATTGGGATATGACCCAGGCAAGTTCGAGAAATCTAAAATCCCACTTCCTATCCATTATTCACCTCACAATTAATTGCATATTCTCTGGCGCTTCTGCACCCGCCATGATGACAGATGCTTCCACCATGCCCCATCCGCGAGCCGCAGCAACACAGGTCAGCGTCGATCTTGCGGTGGCGCCACAGTGCAAGCCATCGCCTCCAGAACTTCGCCTTGTAGAGAGCAGTCGATGCCGCTGTGCTACCTGACACCGCCAGGAACACCTCGAGGACGAGCCATGTAGCTTGTGCCCAAGACAGATTCACCCCGTGTAACCACACAGCCAGGCCCACAGCCGACGCAATGCAGGTTAGCGCCACTACTGCGCTGATAGCGAACAATGGCGCGACGCTGCGCTCCTGCTGCGCCCCCACCCATGGGCACTCCGACTGATCGTGCCCCACCCCTCCGCACAGGATACAGATCCTCATTCCTCATCTCCTCGCTGATGCAAACCGATGATCATAAAGTCGAGCGCGGCGAATCCTTCCTGTTGAAATAACGGCGGATGGCATAGCCCCGAACAACGGACAGAGCGGTCATCCACGCCGTAATCTTGAAGTTGTTCTCCAACGGCATCGGAATGTCGTGGAACCAGCAGATCACGGCAGTGGCAATCATGGCAATGACCAGGCCGACTAGCGTATTGACGACAGCCTCGAGCAGGCTATGCAATTTTGCCTGAGCCATTGGGCCTCCCTTCATAGCGATACCACGAAGGCTTCATGGCAATCTTCTCTGCGATACGTGCGCGCACCAGTGCAAGCGCTTCAGGCGTCGGATCGTAGTCCTTGTGGAAGCGCTCGTCCAGCGCATCGAACACACCGTCAGGATCGAGCTCGCTGTCGCGGTTGAAGTTGATAGCCCGACGCTCCAGCTCCGCCCTCAGCAGGGCATAGCGCTTTCGCAGATAGAGGCCTTTATCGTAAAAGAAGCTGACATGCCCGGTGTTGAGCGTGTAGGCCGAAGGGATCTTCTTCAGAACCGCTTCGATCGCGAGCTTGGTGCGTTGCTCGTCGAAGTCGCCCATGTCGTTCTTGTCGAACTCACGTTGCCATGCAGCACGCAAGCTGCGCCGCAAGCTCTTGGGCACCATCTTGATCTCGCGGAACTCAGCGAACAGGTGCTGATCCATGAGTTCCTCGGGCGGAACAAGGTTGATTCGTGTCATCGCCAATCCACTTTCTTCAATCGGGTTGAGGTGTTCGGAATCGTCATTGCGTAGTCCAGGCACACCAGCCGCCCGTCGAGCATACCGAAGTTCTCAGGCTTCAGGTCGCTTAGGAAGGCTGGCACTTGCTCAGGCAGCGCCGACCGATCTACTATAGGCGAAGCCTTGCGCTGTAGCAAGATGCGTCCGTCAGGCGACAGGTATTCGCACGGAGCGAGCCAGTCCGCCACCTTCTTGTAGTGCTCGTGATCGTTCCAGAACCGCATCTCGAGCACGTTGGCGAAGTAACGCCAGTTCTCCTCGGACTCCACCTTCACGACTAGGTCGTCGCGCAGGCGACATTCGAAAACCTTCCGATGGATACCCTCACCGAGCAGCTTGCCACACAGCAGGTTGAAGGCGTCTTCGTATGTCGCACCGTTCATCCGACGTCGTCCTCGGCAATCATCTGCAGAGCGCGGTTGATCGAATCCACTGCTTCTCGAAGGTCGCGTTCGATGTCTTTACCTGCACCGCGCCCACCAGCCACGAGCAGTTTCTTGACCGCATGCTGAACGCACGGGTCAGTGACGTTGAACAGCTTGAGCACCCGATAGACGTCGATGTCCTTCAGATGCGACACGTCCTTGAAATAGTGGGAATGCTTGCGAGCGGGTGCGGTGACCACACTGGTCTGAGTTTGTTCAGCCATGATTACTCCCTGAACGGGTCGGCGCGATGATTTCGTCTCTGGTCATGGCTTGGCCTCTGGGACGGCTGCGAGCGCCGACGCTAAAGATTCAATGGCGCTCATAAGCTCCAGCCACGTTCCTTCTGCTACGCAAAACGCAGCGCACGAGTCTTTGTCGTTAGGCGTATCAACGAAACCTACGCGGCTGACAATTTCCATCTGCGCAACCAGATTGGCTACCGCAACAAGCAACGCGGTCGGCACGCTCGGCGCGGGCTGTGCTCCATGACGTTTCGCTGCCTTCCATGCTGCTGCCCATGTGCCCGACTCTGACCGCCATTCGCGGTCGGTGAATGACTGCGAAAAGTGCTGCTCGAACGCCTCCGACATTCCGGGGTATGGTGCGTCAGGGCTGCGGTGCAGTTCGTTGCTAAATCGCGCCCACGACTTGCGCACGGACTCGTCTTCTTGGCTCGGCGCGGGCTGTGCTTCGGCAGGCACATACCCCCATTGTGCTGCGAGTCGCTTTTGCACTGCCGGGTCGGAGAGGCTGATTTCTTGCTGTTCGCGCAGAGCCTCTTGAATTTTTTCGCTGAGTTTCATTTCTCTTCTCCTTTTGCGCCGGGGAGGGCGTAGAGGCTACTGTTGTGGTGCAGATAGCGATGACCGGGGATAAAATCAACACTAGGGTTCCCGGTGATGCTGTTGATGTGGATTGTTGCAACCGGCTCCTGTTTCTCCATCGCCTCTACCTTGGCTCGCAGGGCGTCGTTTTTAGCGCGTAATTCCATCACGTCATACAAACTCGCTGACTCATACTCTTTTGCGCACCCATTGAAGTACCCGAGTGCTGCTACTCCACAAGCTGCGAGGCGCATTCTTTCTACCTCAAGCTCTTTCTCTACCGCTTCCAATTTGCTGCGCAGGGCGTCGCGCTCTTTCTCAGCCGCTTCGAGGCGGTCGAGGAGTTCGGCAATTGCGGTGGGGTTAGCTGCGGCGATCAGGTGGGCGTTCGCTTCTTGCTGCGGTCCATAACCGCCGTCTGCTTTTGTTGGTCCGCAGGCTGCGACCTCCTGAATTAGCCCGCCGTCAATTCGCGCTTCGACATATCGCGTCAGCTTGCCTGTGACATACCACGGCCCCGGCGTTGCTGCTTGCACCAGTCGGCGCAGCTTGTTGATGTCGATCATTTCGGTTCCTCCGGTGCAGCCACTAGCTGCTGATACGCGATCTCGGCGCCAGTAGTTTTTACGCTCATAGCTTCCTCGAGTAGTACGTGAATAGTTAAGAGGAAACGCGGCCCAGGTACCAGTCCCAGGCCGCGCACCATATTCGTAGGCGTGTGGGGCCCACCCGCTTGCCCGCCCACCCACATGGGCACGCACACGGTGGATCACTCGGGCCGGGCGTCACGGGCTTTGACGACGGGGCTCCCGCTTGCGTCCAGCTTCAAGGAACCCGAGTGAGGGTTGCGTCCGTGAAAGGCTCACGGCGGCCTGTTGCGTCCGGTGAATTATGTGGTCTCCTGCCCCGCCGGAAGGGGAGTCCCAGGCCTCGCAGATTCATCCACCGTGTATAGTGGAGCTCACTGCTGCGCCGTGGGCTGCTACTCGCTGCATACTATAACGCCCACCGTGCCGGAGCACAAGCAGGCGTTTTAGATATCTTGCAGGTGCTAATCAGCTCCGACGCGGGTCAGCGGCCTGGTAGTCAGGGTGAAACACGCCTACGGAGTATTGCAGGGACTTCACCGCGCGGTTACGCGCCTCCACGCACTTACCCTGAGCTTGAAGAGCTTCGGCGTCCTGGAGGCAGAGCTGGGCGCTGCTTTGCATTGGTGCGCCGTTGTCGGCGTGCTTGCGGGCGAGCTGAATGACTTCGAATGCGTTCATGGTGTTCTCCAGATGACCACAGTTAGCAGCAAGCGACGCGCGGGTCAGTGCCGAAGCCCGCAGGCTTAGCGTAGGCCTTGCCATCCACAATCTTATAGACCTTCCAGAACTTGGCTTCCGGGCGGGGCAGACGGATCAGTTCGCCGATCTGCGTGTAGGCCTTGGCGGTGAATTTGATAACAGTCATTTCGTTCTCCTTAGTGCGTTGCGGTATGGTGTAACTATAGGACGAACTTCAGACCGACGCAAGCACTTTCTGCGATGCTTCAGAACTTTTTAACATGGCTCGCTCACTAAGCCCGGCCCGCTAGAACTGCCAGGTCTTTTGGTCGGCGTTTCTGCAAACAGGCCGTGGCTGATCGCGCGCGCCCGCGCATAATGCGGGATTCCTCTATACCATATAACAAATAAACATATTAACACATATATAGAGTAAGTATTATATCGCCCTCCCCCCGACAGGGTCAGCCCCACCCCCGAGATAATACACACATTGGCAAGCCGTGTTTTTGCCGTACTCTTTTGCCGCCCCCATATAAACCTCCCAGCATAATGCCTTGCCTTTAGCACGCTGGGGGCCTTATAGTGCAGCCACATTCACTTCACTTGGAGTATCAAAATGGCACAGCTTGACTTCGACGTCGTTACCTTCGAGCAATTGCATTCCGCCCAAGCTGCACCCGCGCCCCAGCCTACCGCCTGGAACGGTGCTTCGGATATGGACAGCAAACTCGCATCCATTGCAGCGAGCACGCAACAGCAGCTCATGGCGATCAATTTCAATGCGCCCGAAGAACAGCAAGTCTTGGCATTCCTCACTGCGCTTCATGATGCAATGCTTGCGCATGGTGTGCCCGCGCTACCTGTGGAGCAATTCTACAGCACCGATGCATTCGAGCGCTGGAAGCTGTTACTCGCAGACGAGCTTGCGGAAGGTTGCAAGACCCCTCCGAACTTCAACGCCATCATGCCCACGTCAATCTTCGTGCGCGCACTGACGCCGTTCCGCTGTGACAAGCTGAACATGGAAGTCGTTACGTTCGCAGACAGGGTGCAGCGTGCGGCAGAGCTCAAGATGCTGTGGTTATCCGAGCACGATACGTCGGACAAGCGCGCAAAGCGCAACCGAGAAGCTCAACGTCGTTACCATCTACGTCAGAAAGACGACGGCAGTCCGGAAGCGAAGTTGGCCAAGGCAGCCAAGGTGGCCTATGAGGAATATATCGAGGCATGCAGACAGCGCAAGGAGGCGGAGGCTCAATGGGACGAGTACGTCAGGCAAGTAACGGAGCAAGCACGGGCACAGCGAGCCCACACCATGGCGCAATGGAACCATCATGTGTCGGACAAGAAGGCGGCCTGGGAGGCTATCAAGGCGCAGAAGCCGCTCAATTAAACATGTGTTGCGATAACATAGCGAACGCGCTACACTACTGAGCCATTCGGGGTGCCGCGTTCGCGCCCCCGCTAGTCTGACCGGGGACCCATAATGACGGAAGTTGAAAAGACTGCTCAGCAGGAGTTTGACGAGATCTATATCACGTCAAGCGAAATCGGCCAAGAGCTTGGTGTATGCCGTGCCACCCTTGTGCATGCGCGACGTCGGGGCCTGCTGCCCGATCCGATTATCGTTAATGGTGCGCAGATCTTCATCTGGAAGCGGGATGTCGTTCGCCCGTACCTTGACGCATGGAAGCTCATGCTCCAAGCACGGAGGGGCGAGCTGGTATGACCACACGCGCTCAGGCATGGGCGCGCCTTCCAGCTGAGCTCAAATACCTGCGCCAATGGTGTGTCGCTGGCGCTAACAAGGCTCCGCTGTCGGTCGGCCCTGACGGAAAACTATTCAACGCCTCTGTGACTCACCCGTCGCAGTGGATGGACTTCGAAACGGCTGCACAGGTAGCGTTCGCCAACGGTTACGACATCGGGTTCGTGCTGCACGAGTCGGACCCTTACTCGTGCATAGACTTGGACGTCAAGGACGCCCAGAACTGCCCCGACAAGCCCGAACTCTGGACGACCCCTGACCAGTACGATCTATTCTATCGGATCATGCTGGGCTTCGACAGCTATGCGGAAGCATCGCGCAGCGGGAAGGGTCTGCATATATGGGTTCGCGGTAACATCGGGAAGGGTGTGCGTCGCGACGGCGTGGAGATCTACTCGCAAGAGCGGTTTATCATCTGCACCGGCAGCGTCGTTCAGGACAAGCCCGTTCGCGAGTGCCAGCCCATGCTGCTCAACATGGCGTCGCAGATGCGGCCCAAGGAACAGGCAGCTGACTTCGCGCTGGAAGAGCTTGCAGCGGATGAGGACGATTGGTCTGTGCTGGTGCGCGCGGTGGGCGCGGCCAACTCGGACAAGTTCTGCGGGCTGTGGCTTGGGCAATGGGAGTCGATGGGCTTCCCGAGCCAATCAGAAGCAGACCTTGCGCTCATGTCCATGCTCACTTTCTACAGCCCATCGAATGACCAGTGCCGACGGTTGTTCCGTGACTCTGCGCTGGGCAAGCGTGAGAAGTCCGTCAAGGACGACCGCTACCTCAACCGCACCCTGGCGACCATTCGTTCGCGTGAAGCACGGGAGAAGTCCGTCAATGCCAGCGCACTGGTACAGGCGGCCGATACCATGCTGGAAGCGCGCAGGCTTGCCATGCAGGAGGTGCAGCGACTCCAGGGCGGTATGCCCGCGGCTGGTGCCCCACAGCAGCGCACAGCGGTCCCGCTACACGTACAGGGGCGCGGTGACCCCGTACAGCTGAGTCAGCCCACCCCTGTCGCCGCTACCATGGCGGGCCCAGTGTCCATGGACGTCGTGCAAGCGGGTTCGAAGGGCTTACCCTGGCCGCCTGGGTTCGCTGGACGGATTGCGCAGTACATCTATCAGAGCGCACCGCGCCCCGTCAAGGAAGTCGCGATCGTTGCATCGCTGGGCCTGCTGGCGGGCTTGTGTGGTAAAGCCTGGCACATTCCGCAGTCCGGTCTGAACATGTATATCATTCTCGTGGCGCGTTCTGCTATCGGGAAAGAGGCGATGCACAGCGGGATCAGTTCGCTGATTCGTGCTTGCACCTCCAACATGCCCACGTTCCACAATTTCATCGACTTCACAGACTTTGCGTCGGGCCCTGCACTTATCAAGGCGTGCGCCAACAATCCGTCGTTCGTGAATGTGTCGGGCGAGTGGGGGCGCAAGCTCAAGCGCTTGGCGCACGACGACCGCGACGGGCCGCTCAGCACACTGCGAACGCAGATGACGAACCTGTATCAGAAGTCCGGCCCGCAATCCATTGTCGGGGGCATCGGGTATTCGAACAAGGATAACAACATCGCGTCAATCAGCGGTGTGGCATACAGCATGATCGGTGAAACCACCCCGAGCACGTTCTACGAGGCGCTCACTGAGTCGATGATGGAAGACGGGTTCCTTTCCCGCTTCTTGATCATTGAGTATGACGGCGAGAGGCCTGCCTTGAACACATCGCAGGCCATGCACCCTGACGCCGCACTTCAGGACGCGCTTGTCAAATTGGCGTTCCAGGCGCAGAATCTGATCGGTGGGCAGACGTCCCAGCCACTTGGGCGCACCGAGGAAGCTGCTCAAGTTATGTGGGCGTTCGAACAGGAGTGCGACCGTGAGATCAACAGCACGGACGACGAGTCTCGACGGCAAATGTGGAACCGTGCTGCGCTCAAGGTGCTGCGCACCGCGGGCCTGCTTGCAGTCGCGGATAATTGGATCAACCCTTGTGTCACGAAGGAGCATCTGGACTGGGCACTGGACGTGATTCGCAGAGACATCCTGATTATGAGCAGGCGCCTGGACACGGGTGACGTCGGTACAGGCGACACAGCGCGCGAACGCAAGCTCATGGCCTTGCTGCGTGACTACCTGACGAACACTCTACCCCCGAGTTACAAGGTGCCTGAGGAGATGCGACAGAACAGCATCGTTCCGCGAAGCTACCTCCAGATTCGTGTGTCGCGTGTGGCGTCGTATTACAACCATCGCGCGGGGCAGAACGCGGCGCTAGACCTTGCCATCCAATCTGCTGTGAATAACGGCTACCTCATGGAGGTGGATAAAGCGAAGGTCGCGGAGGCGTACAACTATCACGGGCGCGCCTACAGAATCATTCGTCTGCCTGACTATGCAGCGCAGGCAAAGAAATCCTAAGCCGATGCAAAATATCCAGAAAATGGGCTTGCCGGCTCGCGTTCGTTGCGTTACATTAACGCTCATGCAGTTCAACCACAGCACAGGAGAGTAAGATGAGCCAGCAAGCTGCCAAGCGCCGCAGGACCCAAGCGAAGATGAACTTCGCGCACATCCACCACACCAAGCGTCCGCACTACAAGAAGCGTATCCTGAGTGTGGCGGAATCCATCGCTCGCGAGCGCCGCATCGCCGCCCGCATCGCCGCATCGTCCAAGAAAAAGTGAGGGCAGTATGAAACTCAATGTGAAAGCTCTTCACCCGGACGCCATCGTGCCGCAGTATGCGACCGTCGGCGCCGCGTGCTTCGACTTGCATGCGCTGATGTTCCCTGCGGACGAATCGTATGCTCACGTCAATCCTGGTACGCCAACCGTGATCCGTACTGGGCTGGCGTTCGAAATCCCCGACGGTTACGTGATGCTGATTTTCAGTCGCAGTGGCCACGGGTTCAAGAACGACATTCGCCTCGCTAACTGTGTCGGTGTCATTGACAGCGACTACCGGGGCGAGGTGCAGGTCAAGCTCACCAATGACAACAGCGACGGCAATTTCCTCACGGTGAAGCATGGTGACCGCATTGCGCAAGCAATGATCGTCCCTGTGGAGCGTGTGGAGCTGGTGCAAGTCGATGAGCTGTCTTCCACCGAGCGCGGTGAAGGCGGGTTCGGCAGCACTGGCACCGAGCGCAAGTTCTTCGGCATGCCTCAGGAGTGACCACAGCCATGACGCTCATTCCCGAAAACCAAGTCACCCAGGCCGATCTGGCCGAGTGGTACAAGCTCCAGGAGGAGCTGAAGAAGGTCAAGGCACGCGAGATGCTTCTCCGCACCAAGATCTTCGGGTACTTCTTCTCATCCCCCGTGGAAGGAACGAACAGCTATGATCTTCCGGACGGCTATGTGCTCAAGGGTAAGCACACGATCAACCGTGAAGTGGATCCTGGCGCGTTCCAGGCGATGCGCGAACAGTTCTCCCAGGCCGGCATCCACCCCGACGCCATGGTCCAGTGGAAACCTTCGCTCAAGCTCAAAGAATACCGCGAGCTGACCGCCGAGCAGATCCAGCTCTTCGACCAGTGCCTGATCGTGAAGCCCGGTTCGCCTGCGCTGGAAATCGTGCTCCCGAAGAAACGTGCGGCAGCGGGGGGCACAAAATGCGGGTGACCATAATCGCTGATGCGTCGTTCTGTCCTGACACGAACGTCGCCGGTTATGGATATTGGATTGCATCCGAACGTGGCAAACAAGGTGGAGGCGGTGAAATGAAGTGCCGTGTAAAGGGTAACATCGCAGCAGAGATGCAAGCTGTAGTGAATGCCCTCTACATTGCGCACCGCCTCCAGCTTGTGCAGGCAGAGGACGAAGTTCTTATCCAGACTGACTGCATGGCTGCAATTGATGCGTTCGAGGGTAAGCGGAGGAATCTGCCTGCCCAGGAATGGGAAGCGGTGAAGGTACTTCGCCGCCTGCGTTCCGACCATAGCCTGAAAGTCGTGTTCCGGCATGTAAAGGGGCACACAGGCAAGAAGGAGGCGCGGTTCGTTACGAACAATCTCTGTGACAAGCGCGCCAAAGAAGCAATGAGAAGGGCTCGCGCCCGTGTTCAATTGGAGATGCAATGAATCAACCGAATTACGAAGGCAAGGGCGCTATCGCTCTGGACGTGCTAGATCACGGGTTCGTGGCCCTGCGCAACATGTCGGGCCCGAACCGTCGCCCGGACGCACCGTTCGACGCGGACGATATCGATCCGGCACAGTCCGCTCGTATGTCGTTTGACCAGATGGACAGTGACCGCACCCGCGACGCGGATCTGAAGTTGGCGGACTATCTGATGCGCAACTGGCACACCAGCCCGTTCGAGATGGTGGAGATCTGGCTGGAAATGAAGATGCCCATCTTCGTCGCTCGACAGTTCGTGCGCCACCGCACCGCTACCATCAACGAGGTCAGCGGTCGCTATGTGCAGCTCCCGGCGGAGTGGTACATTCCGGAATTCGTGGGCGGTAAGGCTGCCAACAAGAAGCAGGGGCAGGAAGACAACCTGGACAAGCCTACTCAGGAATGGTTCCGCCACATGCTGGATAGTCAGTGCGGGATATCCTATAACCTGTATCAGGAAGCTCTGGAACGCGGTGTCGCTGCTGAGCACGCGCGGACGCTGCTGCACCTCAACCACTATACGCACTGGCTCTGGAAGCAAGACCTGCATAACATGCTGAACTTCCTGCGCTTGCGCGACCACAGCCACGCGCAGATCGAGTCACAGCGCTACGCCCAGGCAGTTGATCGACTGTTGCGTCAGTACCTGCCGAACAGCATGGCGCTCTATGACAAGTATCGCCGTCTGGAGGGATAAATGATCAAGCCTATGCTCGCTGAGGACTATGTCGAGTCCAAGATCCGATTTCCGGTATTGGCTCAACCGAAGATCGACGGTGTGCGGGCCTGCAACTTGGAGGGCGCCTTGACCGGGCGTTCTCTCAAAAAGCACGCCAACCGCTACACGACCGACTTCTACTCGCGCCCAGAGTATCTTGGCTTCGACGGGGAAATGGCTGCTGAGCACGAGTGCCACGCTGACCTGTGTCGTATTACATCGAGCGCACTGAGTACCATCGAAGGCACCCCTTACACACTGTGGCATCTATTTGACTATATCACGCCGGATACCATCGGTCTGAAATACCACGAGCGCATGAGCAAGCTCAGGCACTACGTGGCGCAGCTTGCCGGCGTAGGCCACGATCGACTCCGCGTCATCCCTACCTACCAGGCGAACAACTTGGAGGGGCTGCTGCACCTGGATGACATGTGGTTAGACATGGGGTACGAAGGCACCATCATTCGAGACCCTGAAGGTCTCTACAAGCAAGGCCGCAGCACCGTCCGCGAGGGTGGCCTGCTGCGCATCAAGCGGTTCATTGAAGAGGAAGCTGTCGTCGTGTCCGTTACAGAAGGGCAGACAAACCTCAATGAAGCACAGACCAATGAACTCGGCCTGACTGAACGCTCTACGCATCAAGCCAACATGGTTCCGAACGGAATGGTAGGCTCCATGGAATGCAGGGTGCTGAAGACCGTCAAAGACCGCGATAAGGTGCTGTTCGAGAAAGACCAGATTATCACGGTCGGTGCTGGGCGTATGACCCATGACGACCGCCTGCGCTACTTCAAGAATCAATCCTTGCTGTTGGGGCAGACGATCAAATTCAAGACCTTTCCAAAGGGCGTGAAAGACAAGCCCCGTTTCCCGACCTTCCAGACTATCCGTGCAACCAGTGATCTCTAAGGAGAAGTGAAATGAAACGTATCGGGGTGAAGAAAACCGCTTATGTGATGACAGGAGGGCCCATGGACGGTCAGACATTGTATCTGTCCAGCCCGGGAACCCTGTCTTTCAGCTTGCATGGGCAGACTGGGCACTATGACTCTGAGAATGTGTGGGTGCCCGCATGAAAGAAGCCTACATCGACGCTCCGCGGTTTCACAAGGCGTCGCTCAAGCTGATTGCACTCTGTGATGAAATCGTCACGGACTACAATGGGCAGGGATACCGGCTGACGATCCGCCAGCTTTACTACCAGCTCGTGGCGCGTGGGCATATCGAGAACACCGTGCGCAGTTATGACAACATCGTCGCCCTGATGACGAATGCTCGGCTCGCCGGTCTTATCGACTGGGACGCTATCGAAGACCGCACGCGCGGCATCCTGGAGCGCTCGCACTGGTCCAGCGGTAGCGACATTCTGCAAGCGTGCGCGCAGAGCTATCACGAAGATCTGTGGTCGGATCAACCGAATCGCGTCATCGTCGTGGTGGAGAAGGAAGCGCTGGCAGGCGTGCTGGAGCGCACCTGCAAGGAATGGGATGTTCCGCTCCTTCCTGCTCGCGGATATCCTAGCGCCACCACGTTGCGCGAGCTGGCCAAGACCCGTATAATGCGGGCAAGCCAGGAAATTGTGGTCTTGCACCTTGGAGACCATGACCCTAGCGGCATCGACATGTCGCGCGACCTGCACGAACGTCTCGAGCTGTTCAGCAGGCACCGCGTGAGCATTGACTTCCGCAGGCTGGCCTTGAACATGGATCAGGTTGAGGAGCAGAACCCTCCACCGAACCCTGCCAAGGTCACTGACAGCCGTTATGAGTCCTATCGGGCGCAGTACGGTGAGGAAAGCTGGGAGCTCGATGCGCTCAGCCCGCAATATCTGCATCGTCTCGTGAGCAAAGAAGTTGAAAGTCTGGTAGAGTTCAGCCTTTGGAACGAACGCTGCAAGGAAGTTGAAGAAGTACGGGGTCGGCTGCAAAAGCTCGCCGACGAGTTTGACAAAGGAGAAGGCTGATGGCTTTGCAATTCACCACAGCTGAGCAGGCGTCACAGCTCTCCGGAGTGAAGACGCTGGTCTATGGTGGCGCGGGTATGGGTAAGACGGTTCTGTCCGCCACCCTGCCTGCCCCTGTGCTGATCAGCGCCGAGTCCGGTGTGCTGTCGCTCCGCAAGGCTAACCTGGAGCGCCTGTTCGGTGTGGGCAATCCGAACATCTGTTACAACATGCCCATCATCACCGTGACGAACGTGCAAGACCTGACGGACGCCTATGAGTGGTGTGCTCGAAGCGCGGAAGCGAAGCAATTCGCAAGCGTCGGCCTGGACAGCATTTCCGAGATTGCTGAGGTCGTGCTCAACAATGCCAAGCGGCAGGTCAAGGACCCGCGCCAGGCCTACGGTGAGCTGATCGAGAAGATGGAGACGCTGATCCGCCTGTTCCGAGACCTGCCCGGGAAGAACGTCTATGTGGCTGCGAAGATGGAGCCCATGAAGGACGAGATGACTGGTGTGGTCAAGTACGGCCCATCGATGCCCGGCTCCAAGCTGGGTTCGAAGATCCCGTATTTCTTCGATGAAGTATTCCGCCTTGGTGTCAATAAGACACCACAGGGTGAAACCTATCGATTCTTGCAGACTCAACCCGATCTGCAGTTCGAAGCAAAGGATCGGAGTGGCGCACTCGCTCCGTTGGAACCTCCTTTCCTCAGTGCGTGTTTTGCCAAAATCCTAGGAGCTTAAAAGCCATGGCACAATTGAACTTTGATGCAACAAAAGTCGCCCCCGAGATGGGGTTCGAAACCGTCCCCGCGGGCTGGTACAACGCGATGATCGACGAGTCGGAGATGAAGCCGACCAAGGACGGCTCCGGTGCTTACCTCGAGACCCGCTTCAACATCATCGACGGCCAGTACGCCAACCGCAAGATCTACATGCGCCTGAACCTGCGTAACACCAATCCGGTGGCCCAGGAATTCGCCTACAAGCAACTGTCGGCGATCGCGCACGCTGTCGGCGTTCTGCACGTCCAGGACTCCAGCCAGCTGCACGGCCTGCCCATGAAGATCAAGGTGAAGCTCCGCAAGGACACCTCCGGTCAGTACGAGGACTCCAACGAGATCAGCTCGATCAAGAACATCAACGAGCAGGTCGATATGGGCTCCCAGGCTGCCTCCCCGGCAGGTGGCTTCGGCGGTGCGCCGGCCGGTGGCATGCCTCCGGGCTTCGGTGCTCCGCAGCAAGCTCCGGTTCAGCAGCCCCAGCAACAGTGGCAGCAGCCGCAGAACTTCGGCCAGGCACCCCAGCAGGCTCCCGCACCGCAAGCCGCTCCGCAGCAGCCGTGGCAGCAAGCACCGGCCCCGCAACAGGCACCCCAGCCGCAACAGGCCCCGGCGCAAGCTGCACCGCCCCAGCAACCCTGGCAGCAGCCCGCAGCGGCCCAGCCCTGGCAGCAAGCGCCCCAGCAAGCCGCTCCGGCACCCCAGCAGGCAGCGCCGGCGGGTTTCAATCCGCAGACCGCCACCCCGCCCTGGGCTCAACCTCAGCAGTAAGCTGATCAGCATGGAGGGCGCACTCGAAAGGGTGCGCCCTCTTTTTCCGAGGGATGTGATAATGGCAGATGATGCTGACCGCGCACTCAAAGACGCAGAAGTGCTGGATGAGGCGCATATTCGGGAGGTAAGCGCAAGAGCGGCGAACATGCCCAAGGGTGTGCCTGGTATCTGCAAGCACTGTGACGAACACTTCGAACGACTGGTTGGCGGGCACTGCGGACGGTGCCGGGACTTGCTCAAGCTCCCCTAAGCCCTCTGAGTCATATAAGGAGGCGTGATGCCTAATGTAATTCTCGCGACGCACACTATCGCAAAGATTGACGCAATGGTGAAGGCGGATCAAGGGTCTGCCTTCCGTGGGTGGCTCGGAAAGGTGATCGGGCACATCGGTGACGCATACCGCACGGGAAACGAGGGCCATCGCTCCCACATGGGCGCATCGTTGATCGGCGGTGAGTGTGCTCGCGCGATCTGGTATAACTTCCGCTGGGCAACGAAATCGAACTTCGAGGGTCGTCTGCTGCGCTTGTTCAATCGGGGGCACCTGGAGGAAGCACGTTTCATCGCAATGCTGCTGATGATCGGTTGCGACATCTACCAGCAAGACGAGAACGGGAACCAGTTCCGCATCTCTCACGCCGAGGGCCACTTCGGCGGTAGCGGTGACGGTGTCGCTGTGGGGATCCCTGATCTGCCTCCAGGCACTGCTGCGCTGACAGAGTTCAAGACTCACAACGACAAGTCCTTCACCGAGCTGAAGGCCAAGGGTGTGCGTGACGCCAAGTTCGAGCACTACGTTCAGATGAACGTGTATATGCGCAAGATGGGCATCGCTGTTGCGTTGTACCTTGCAGTAAATAAGAACACCGACGAACTCTACGGCGAGATCATTCCTCTGGATAGCGAGGTGGCAGATCAGTTCTTGGACCGCGGGGAGAAGATCGTATGGATGCCCGAGCCCCCGAACAAGTTGAGCGAGTCCCCAGGATTCTTTAAATGCAGATGGTGTGACCACAGGCCTGTCTGCCACCTCAAGGCTGCTCCGGATAAGAACTGCCGGACGTGTGCCTACAGCGAACCCGCTGAAGGTGCCAAGTGGATCTGCAACAGGCCTATCCAACCTATGGGCGAAGGTGCCAACGAAGTGATCTCCAAAGAAGTGCAGCTGACAGGCTGCAAGGACTACACGCCCCGGAAGGTGTTCGGATGATCCAAGCTCGAAGCTATCAAACGGAGGCGGTCAGCGCGATCTATACTTACTTCGGGAATAACACGGGGAACCCTGTCGTCGCTATGCCCACTGGTACGGGTAAGAGCGTCGTGATCGCGATGTTCCTGGAATCGGTGTTCAAGTATTACCCGAATCAGCGAGTCATGATCCTTACTCACGTCAAGGAGCTGATTCAGCAGAACTACGAGAAGCTGATGAGCCTGTGGGCCTTTGCGCCAGCCGGTGTGTATAGCGCAGGGCTTAACAGGCGTGACACGCATGCGCCCATCACCTTTGCTGGTATCGGTTCGGTCGCCAAGAAGTGGGCCATGTTCGGCCATGTGGATCTTGTCATCATTGACGAAGCGCACCTCGTAAGCCCCAGCGAAGCGACGATGTACCAGACGTTCCTGTCGGGACTCATGAGCATCAACCCGAACTTGAAGGTGATCGGTTTGACTGCTACCCCGTGGAGGCTTGGGCATGGCAAGCTGACCGACCCTGTGAAGAACGACAAGGGTGAAGAAGTCCCAGGCCTATTCACGGACATCTGTTTCGACATCACAGGCATCGAGGCGTTCAATCGACTCATTGCTGAGGGCTTCCTTGCGCCGTTGGTGCCCAAGAGCACTGTGACGAAGTTGGAAGTGGATGGCGTTCATATGCGCGGCGGCGAGTTCATAGCGAGCGAGCTGCAAACGGCTGTCGATAAGATGGACATCACAGTCGCAGCAGTCAAGGAGGCGCTGGAGCTAGGCTGGAACCGGAATCACTGGCTGGTGTTCGCTGCCGGTGTGGAACATGCTATCCACACCGCTGAGATCATGAACGACATGGGGATCCCGACTGTCGCGATTCACTCCAAGATGGGTGACAAGGAACGCGACAATGCGATCAGGGACTTCAAGGCTGGGAAGTACCGCGCGGCTGTGAATAACAACGTGCTGACCACAGGGTTCGACTTCCCAGCCATTGACCTGATCCTCTGTCTGAGGCCTACCGCGTCAGCTGTGCTATGGGTGCAGATGCTTGGCCGTGGTACGCGCCCAAGCCCTTGGACAGGGAAGGAGAATTGCCTGGTGCTCGACTTTGCGAACAACACGCGCAGGCTCGGGCCGATCAATGACCCTGTGGTTCCTCGTCGTAAGGGTGAGAAGGGAGGCGATGCACCTGTCAAGGAATGCCCGTGCTGCCGCACATGGGTTCATGCCAGCCTGCGCTGGTGCAATGGCCTGATGCCTGACGGTTCGAACTGCACATACGAATTCAAGTTCCAGACCAAGCTGAAGCAGGGCGCCAGCACAGCGGAGCTGATCAAGGGTGACATGCCTGTCGTTGAAGTGTTCAAGGTGGATCATATCACCTATATCGAGCACAAGAAGGACGGCAGGCCTCCAATGATGAAGGCCACCTACTATTGCGGGTATCGGATGTTCGAAGAGTTCGTCTGTGTCGAGCATACGAACTATGCGGGCAAGAAGGCGCGCGACTGGTGGCGTGCGCGTAGCGACGAGCCTATGCCCAGCACTACAGCGGAAGCGCTGGAGCGGGCTGACAGGGTACGCACGCCAACGCACCTGAGAGTCTGGATCAACAAGAAGTATCCGGAAATCCTTGCGACGTGCTTTGATGGCACAGCGTTCGGCACTCAGGAAGCAAGTGACGGCGACGATGGCCCCAGCGTGCAGACGCACCACAGCGCACCGCTTGAGGATCAACGGGCAAGCGAACCGACCAGCTATGCGGATCTGGACGATGATATTCCGTTCTAATCGATTTTTAGATGTCGATAAAAATCTTTTTACGGGCAAGCAAGCCTGAAAAAGGGGCTTGCATCTTTGTCCAGTTCGTCTATAGTACGATTCATGGATGCAGCGGTGCATCAGACAACGGTCGAAAGACCATCTCCCTCTAGGAGCTTAAAATGATCAACTTCAACGAACTGGGCAAAGTGGAACTCCGTCAGGCCTGCAAGGAAGCTGGCATCAAGAACTACGGCAAGATGAACAATGACGGCATGCGTGCCGCACTGGAAGCGCACTCCAAGCCTGTGCAAGAACAGGTGGAAGCTGTGGTCACCAAGGTAGTACAGGAAGAAGCACCTGTCAGCACCCCGAGCGGTCTGGCAACGATGGTTCAACAGATGGGTGCCAACCAGAAGAAGGAAGAGGAGCGCAGCGCTCCCGCCGCTGCCAAGCGCACCAGCAGCGGCCTGAAGATTGAAAAGGCCCGCGAAGAACGCAACGGCATCAAGAAGCCTTCCGTGGGCGGTCAGTGCCGCGCTGTGTGGGATGCGCTGGATGACATGGTGGCAGCGGGCACTCAGCCTACCGCCAAGCACGTGAAGGCGCTGGCTGAAGAGCGCGGCTGGAATGCGAACAATGCGTCCATCGAGTTCTACCAGTGGCGCAAGTTCAACGGCATCCGCGGCCGTCAGTAATAACAGCAACGAGGGGCGAAAGCCCCTCCGGAGGTACTCTTTAGATGCGAGGCGAAGATGTACGTTAGTCTTGACATGCAGAACATGAGGATCGTTCATAAGCATTCGTCCGTGAATGCTGTGTGCGGTCTGGTCCATATTGAACTCCCCGACGTCGCAGTGAATGTCTGTCCGATCGACATGGCAGTCAAGCACAAGACCGACATGGAGATCAAGATGCTTTTCCGATCGTGCTTTCCGGGGCAAACTGACCACATGCCCGTCGCGGAGATGAAGTCCAAGATCCTCCAGTTTGCGGAAGAGTTCCCTGTTACGGATCTGGACGAGCTTGAAGTCAGGCGCCAGGCAGACAGTATTCGGGACGGCGACAAGAAGGCCTACAAGTATGTGAAGGGTTCGTTCCGCGCTTCCCGTCCTGCGGAGTTGTTTGCCGACGCTACGGGCGACGCTGTGCGTGCCGGTGCTACCGTACCGGCCAGCAGTGCTGCGCGGCCTGCGCGGCCCGCTGCCGCCCCGCGCGCTGCAACTGGTGCTCCAAGGGCCAGCGGTGTGCGCGAGAAGATCTGGGCAGTCGCTGACCGCATGTGGGAGGAAGCTGGAAAGCCAACTGAAAAGAGCACAGTCCTCGCCTTGCGCAAGGATATCATGAGCGCACTGGAGCAGGATGGGGTGAAGCGCACCAGCAGCTCCAATGAGCTCGGCAACTGGCAGAAAGCGCGCATCGCGTAAGATATCCGATTTGCCCTCTTGCACTCCTGCTCCTGGAGTGTTACATTGCAATCCCGTCCATCAAAGGACTGTATTCACTTTCACTGGAGAAAGACCATGACCGAGAAGACCGCCGAACAGATCGCTGCCGAGCAGGCCGAAGCCCAGCGCAAGGCTGACGAAAAAGCTGCCGAGAAGGCCCGCAAGGAAGCCGAGAAGGCTGAAGCGAAGGCCAAGCGCGAAGCCGAAGCTGCCGAGAAGAAGGCCCAGGAAAAGGCCGACCGCGAAGCCAAGAAGGCTGCCGAGAAGGCGGCGAAGGAACAAGCCAAGCTCGATGCCAAGGCTGCCCGCGAAGCCACCCGCATGCCGGAGCAGAACGGTATCCGCCGTCCGAAGCCCGACACCCTCTGCGGCAAGGCCTGGGGCATCTTCGACAGCGTGTCGCAGAAGAACGGCGCTCCCGCGTCCATCGGCGAGTCCATGGAACTGGCCAAGGCCGACGGTCTGAACGAAGCCAACGTCCGTGCCGAATACGCCCGCTGGCGCAAGTTCCACGGCATCACCGGCCGTATCGAGTCCCCGAAGGCCGAAACGACCTCCTCCGGCGCCGAGCAGGCCTAACCTGCTACAATAAAGCACCCTGGGCATCCGCCCAGCGGGAAACCTGCAAAGGGGCAGAGATGCCCCTTTGCTATCTACCCCGGAGGTTCCATGAACTTACAACCAATCGAGAAGCGCACCAAGAGCGGTGACGTCCTGCTGTCCCTACACAGCATCTTTCACACCATCCAGGGCGAAGGCCCTTTCTGCGGAACTCCTTCCGTATTCGTCCGACTCGCAGGGTGCAATCTCCAATGCCCCGCATGCGACACCGACTACACCCAAGGCCGGCGCGTTGCAAGCACCCAAGAGATCCTCGCCAAGGTGCAGGAATACCAGTCGAGCGGCCTTGTGGTCATCACCGGCGGCGAACCATTTCGCCAGGACATCACACGACTCCTCAACGTGCTGACCGATGCGGGCTTCTATGTCCAGATCGAGACTAACGGTACGCTCGAACCTGTCGAGTACCCTTACAGCACCATGCCCGACATTCGAACGGGCGTCTATGTGGTGTGCAGCCCCAAAGCTGGTAAGGTGCATCCCCGCACCAACGACGTTGCCTGCTGCTTCAAATACGTGATCGCACATGACAGCATCCATGAGGATGACGGTCTGCCCTTGCGCGCTCTGGAGCATCAGGCAAGCCCGTATGTCGCCCGTCCGCCCAAGAACTGGGCGCGTCCGATTTACCTGCAACCGATGGACGCTAAAGACGACAGCATCAACCGACTGAACTTGCAAGCGGCCATCCGCTCCTGCATGAAGTTCGGTTACATCCTTCAACTACAGATCCACAAGATCATCGAAATGGAGTGAGCTATGTGCGCAATCATTGGCGCCTTGGTGTGGGGCTTGACCACACCTGAAGCACGGTCACAGGCCAACAGCCTGCTGAACCATATCATTCAGCAGAGCCACGAGCGCGGTCGCGACGGTCGGGGCTTCCTGACGAACTACGGTGACGACATCGTTATCGAGAAGAGCACCGACCGCAAGGACGCGAAGGACTGGACGTCTGTCGAGTTCTTCAAGAGCGACGTGTCGTCCGCTACCTTTATCAGCAACCTGCGAGCCGAGCCGACAACCGAGTACGTCGCTGACAAGTCCCAGGACGATCAGCAACCTTACAGCGCGGGGCACTGGTCTATCGTGCATAACGGCACCATCGCCAACGATAAGGCGCTGCGCACGGGCAAGGTGCCCACCCGCATCGACAGCGCGGCGATCGCGGAAGTCCTGGACGCCACCCTCTGTGACGGTTCCAATGCGTACCGAACCGCTCTGCACTTCATCGAGAGTGTGAAGAAACTCAAGGGCAGCTATGCGATCCTGGCGACCCATAGCGAGCAGAAGAATCATCTGCTGGTGGCAGCAAACTACCGCCCCATCTGGTTCGTCGTAACCGAAGTCGGCGTCTTCTTTGCAAGCGCGCGCCACTACTTTCCCGACAACATGACTCCGCGCATGGTCGATCCATATTCGGTCATGAGTTTCTACTTCAGCGATCATCTTGAGATCCGCGGCGAGTCCCTGTACGACGTGGGCGCTCGTTCCAAGGCGCTCGTCGTGTGTAGCGGCGGACTGGACAGTGTGGTCGCTGCCACTTACGTCAAGAAGGTGCTGGGCTACGATGTGACGCTGGTGCATTTCAGGTATGGCAGCCGCGCGGAGGGCCCGGAGGTCTCTGCTATCTGGAAGGTGGCAGGAGCGCTCGGTGTGGGGCTGTGGATCCGCACAATCGACGCCTACGAGCCGGGCGATTCACCTTTGCTTCAAGCTGACAGCAAGATCGCTGGCGGTGAAGAGGGTGCCGAGTTCGCTCACGAGTGGGTTCCTGCTCGGAATCTGCTCATGCTCGCACACGCCACCGCAATGGCAGAAGCGAAAGGGTTTGACACGCTGGTCCTCGGTAACAACCTCGAGGAAGCTGGTGCGTATCCTGACAACGAACCCGAGTTCATTGCCAAGTTCAACGACCTGCTGCCTTTCGCAGTTGGCGATGGAAAGCGCATGCGAGTCATGATGCCTGTGGGCAACCTGATGAAGCATGAGATCGTGGCGCTGGGGCACCGCATTGGCGCACCGCTCGACAAGACCTGGAGCTGCTACCGTGCGGGCGAGCAGCATTGCGGGACGTGCGGTCCGTGCTACATGCGACGCACCGCGTTTGACATCAACGGCCTCGAAGAGGTCATTTCTTACAGTAAAGACAAGGAGTAACCACATGCCCTGGCAAGCCAAACGATATCACGACATCAGCTGCGGACACCGCGTCTTCCAGCACGAGTCGAAGTGCGCGCATCTGCACGGCCACAACTATCGAGTCCATTTCACCTGCGAAGCGGAGGAACTGGACAACATCGGCCGCGTGATCGATTTCAGCGACATGAAGTCCCGCCTGTGCATGTGGCTGGAAGATCATTGGGATCACAAGACGCTCATCTGGGAGAACGACCCGTGGGCCAAGGTGCTGCCCGAAATTGACCCGACGATCGTGATCGTCCCCTTCAACCCTACAGCCGAGAACATTGCTCAACATCTCGTTGAAGTGATAGGCCCGCAGCAGCTCGCAGGCACCGGCATCAAGCTCGTACATTGTGACGTCGAAGAGACGCGCAAGTGCTCCGCATCTTTTCACGCTCACTGAGGACACATCATGCAACTGACCCTGAATCATAACGACGTGCAGGCGCTCGCGCAGCGGGCAGCACGGGCCATTTTGGCCTTCGGTGCTACCATTGGCCGCACCCTGCTGGCTTACCCCGTACCGCGCGGCGGTGTGCCCGTTGCGTACCTGCTGCAAGGGCTCGCAGGGTTCAGCATCACCGACGACCCCGAGAAAGCCGATTTCTTCATCGATGACCTGATCGACAGCGGCAGCACGATGGAGCACTGGTGCGACCAGTTCCCAGGCAAGCCCTTCTTCGTGCTCATCGACAAGAAGACGGACGAAGAGTTCAAGGGTCGCTGGATCGTGTTCCCGTGGGAAGGTGACGCCGAGTCCGGCATCGAAGACAACATCCGCCGTCTGCTCCAGTATGTCGGGGATGATCCTGCCCGAGAAGGTCTGCTCGAGACCCCGCATCGCGTCGCCAAGGCCTGGCGTCACTGGTGCGGCGGTTACGGCAAGGACCCGAAGGGCATCCTGAAGGTGTTCGAAGACGGTGCGGAGAAACATGACCAGATGGTGACGGTGCGTGACATCCCCATCTACTCCCATTGCGAGCATCACCTCGCGCCGATCTTCGGCACGGTCACGATCAGCTACATCCCGAACGGTCGTATCGTGGGCCTGAGCAAGCTGTCCCGCCTGGCGGACATGTATGCTCGCCGGTTGCAAGTGCAGGAACGGCTCACAGACCAGATCGCGGACGCACTGTTCGAGCACCTGGAAGCGAAGGGCGTCGGTGTGGTCATCAAGGCGCGACACATGTGCATGGAGTCCCGTGGCATCTGCCAGCAGGGGCACCACACGGTGACGACTGCTCTTCGTGGCGCGATGAAGGATGAACCGGACACCCGTGCCGAGTTTCTTCGGCTTGCCCAGTAACAGCCAGTTCGCTATAATGTAGGGACGTCTTCGGATGTCCCTACATTTTGGAGGTCTCATGAACATCTTTATGGCGGCAGTCTATACGAACGGATACATGGAAGGTCAGGCGCGCCATGCCAAGCTGACAGAGCACGAGCAGAATCTTGTCCAAGCGGTTCCGCATGTATTGGAGTCGTTTCACTATGTATCAAAACAGCGTTATGTCGATGATATGCGGCGTGACGGTGCCCAAGTGTTCCTGGACTCGGGAGCGTTCTCTGCCTACACGCTGGGCGTCGAAATTAGCGTCGCGGAGTATTGCGACTATATCACCCGCAACAGAGACATCATTCGCGTCGAAGATGGTGTCGTGATGGCGTCTGTGCTGGACGGCATCGGTGACCCTTTGCAAACATGGCGCAATCAGCTCGAGATGGAGCAGCGCGGCGCCAAGCCCCTTCCCTGCTTCCACGCTGGAGAGGACGAGCGTTATCTGGAATGGTATGTTGCGAACTACGAATACATCACGCTAGGCGGCATGGTGGGCTCTAGCACTCAGCAGCTCTGCATCTGGCTGGACAGGATATGGGATCGCTACCTCACCGACGGTAGCGGCAATCCGAAGATCAAGGTGCATGGCTTCGGTATCACAGCCGTTCCAATCATGGAGCGCTATCCGTGGTATTCCTGTGACTCGTCCTCCTGGATTCAGTCCGCTGCATTCGGCAGCATTATCGCCCCAGGCTACAGCCGGAGCACGATGGCACTTCCGATGAGCGTGTCGGAGAAGTCCCCCAGCAGGCACGACGCTGGGCAGCACGTGACCACACTGACACCCATCGAGCAAGACTACGTTCTGCAGATGCTCGAGAAGCACGGTTTCACGCTTGAGCGCCTTTCCACCGTGTATGAGTCACGCGCCGCCTACAATCTGTGGGCGTTCGGTGTGATCAACACAATGATCAACGCTGCACACTCGAACACGTTCCGGGCGCGCATCCAGGAGCTCTTCTAATGCTTAAAGAACTCAAGTTCGTGCAGGGCGCAGTGGCTAAGAAAGACCTCCTGCCCGCCATGACACACTTCGCTATCGAAGGCGGGCATGTGCGCTCGTATAACGGGACGCTGGCGCTGTCCAGCCCCATCCCCTTTGACATTGACTGCAAGCCCAAGGCGGGCCCGCTGGTGCAGGCGATCGCGAACTGCAACGACACAGTGACGCTGAGCATGACCCCAGCGGGCAAGCTGCGCATTCAGAGCGGTAAGTTCCGGGCGTTCGTGGATTGCATCGATGGTGAAACGCCTCACGTTATGCCTGAAGGCGCTCACGTGGATCTTGACGGTGAGCAGCTTCTGACGGCGTGCAAGACGCTTGCACCGTTCGTCGGCAACGATGCGTCACGCCCTTGGACGAACGGCATCTTGCTCCGGGGTCAGTCCGCGTTCGCCACGAATAACGTGTGCCTGGTGGAATACTGGATCGGGTCGCAGACACCCTTCACCGCCAACATCCCTATGGCGGCAATCAAGGAGATGATCCGTATTAACGAAGCGCCCACGCACGCACAACGCACTGACAACAGCATCACATTCCATTACACCGACGGGCGTTGGATCCGGAGCCAGCTATATAGCACCGACTGGCCCGACCTTTCGAAAGTGCTTGACAGGCAGAGCCACCCGAGTGATATGGACTCCCGCCTGTTCGAAGGGCTGGAAGTGATTAAACCTTTCGCCGACAAGCTGGGGCGCGCGTTCTTCCACGGTGAAGCAGTCAAGACCCATATCGACGAAGGAGAAGGGGCATCGTTCGACATGGTGGGCTTCCCGTTCGAAGGTGTGTATCAGATCGAGATGCTCAAACTGCTGAAGGACGTAGCACAGAAAATCGACTTCAGCACGTATCCGAATCCCTGCTTGTTCTACGGTGACAGGCTCAGGGGTGCAATCGTAGGCATGCGCCTGTAACATGTAACCAGCGCCACGGCCCGCTTAATGGCCTTAGATGAGGATAGAAGATGAGGGCTGACGCTCTAGGACTGTTCTGGGAGGATCGACCTCCACCTCCCAAAGAGAAGGCCGAGAAGGCGAAACGCACACCGCCAGACCCCGTGTGGTTACGCCCAGACTACCTGCCCGGGCTAGAAGAAGCTCTGCGCTTCCCCATGCTTGTGATGAACGACGCGGAGGTGCTTCACGCGGCAATGACCGGCGATAGGCTGCTGTTTGACATCGAGTGTTATGAGAACTATTTCATCGCCTCGTTCCGCTCACTCGCCACAGGCAAAGCAGTGTTCTTCGAGATGTATGATGGGCACCCGCTGGACGTCGGGAGACTGCGCTGGGTACTGGAGAACACCACGACTGTCGGGTTCAACTCTCTGTCTTACGACTTACCGATCACATTCCTTGCACTTGCGGGCAAGCCGACCGCATTGCTGAAGCATGCAACGAACCAGATCATTCTGGAAGGTTGGCGCGGTTCCGAAGTGTTGAAGCAGTACAAGGTGAAGGGCGTTAAGATTGACCACATTGACCTGATCGAGGTCGCGCCGCTTCGCGCCAGCCTGAAGATCTATGGCGGTCGCTTGCACGTTCCACGGATGCAGGACTTGCCCTTCCACCCTGACACCATACTCAGCCCTGAGCAGATCGCTTGCGTGCGCTGGTACAACATCAACAGTGACCTTTCCGCCACCGCGTTCCTTCACGAGTGCTTGCGAGATCACTTGGATCTTCGCACTACGCTATCGAATGAAACAGGCATCGACCTTCGCAGCAAGTCCGACGCACAGATTGCAGAGTCTGTTATTGCGGAGGAGATGACCCGCCGCATGGGCGGGCGCCCTGAAAAACCCGTGATTGAGGTGGGCACCGCTTACCGATACAAGGTGCCCCACTTCATTCGTTACCAGTCGCAGCTGATGAACTGGGCATTGGGCGTCGTTGCCAATTCAAATTTCCTTGTTGATGAGACTGGTTCCATTGGCATGCCCGAAGAGATTAAGGCGCTCCAGCTTGATATCAATGGCAGCGTGTATCGAATGGGCATTGGTGGTCTGCACAGTAGCGAAAGCACGGCAGCGCACCACAGCGACGAGAATTACATCCTGATCGACAAGGACGTGACGTCGTACTATCCGTTCATCATCTTAAACCTTGGCTTGTACCCGCATCACCTCGGCCCGACGTTCCTTCACGTGTATAAGAACATCGTGGATCGACGTATTGCAGCCAAGGAACGGGGTGACAAGGTAACAGCCGACTCACTCAAGATTACGATCAACGGGTCGTTCGGTAAGCTGGGCAGCAAGTATTCGATCCTCTACTCCCCTGACCTGCTGATCCAGGTGACAGTGACCGGCCAGCTAAGCCTACTGATGCTGATCGAGCGCCTGGAGCTGGCTGGAATCCATGTGGTCAGCGCGAACACTGACGGCATCGTAATCAAGTGCCCGCGCAAGGGGCAGCACGTCATGGACCAGATCATCGCTCAGTGGGAGCAGGACACAGGGTTCCAGACCGAGGGCACCATCTACAAGACGCTCTATTCGCGTGACGTGAATAACTACATCGCAGTCAAGGAAGACGGCTCTACGAAGTGCAAGGGTGCCTATGCTAACCCGTGGGCCAGCAAGAAGAACATGGCGGAGCGCTTGCACAAGAACCCGACGAATACGATCTGCGTCGAAGCTGTGGAGGCGCTGCTGACGAAGAACGTACCGATCATGACCACAGTGCGCGGGTGCAAGGACATCACGAAGTTCGTGTCTGTGCGCAGCGTGAAGGGTGGCGCGGTCAAGGTGTGGGATCGCATTCCGCCTCCCGCGCACAGTTCGCAGGAGGAGCTTCTGAGGATGGCGGGGTTCGTACCGTTCTCGAAAGATAGCTGGGTCAGGGAAGGTGACACAATCGGGCGCGCTGCAATGAACACCGAACGCGCGTACAAGGCGGCCTGGGACGAGTTGTCCAAGCCTGGCCTGACCGAGTACCTGGGCAAGTCGATCCGCTGGTACTACGCCGTCGGGGTACAGGGTGAGATCGTCTATGCAACGAACGGGAACAAGGTGCCCCGCTCGGAAGGCGCTAAGCCCATGATGGATTTGCCGGACGAGTTCCCTGCCGACGTCGATTTCGAGTGGTATGAACAGGAGTGCGAGAAGATCCTGAAGGCCATTGGGTATCAGGTTGATTAGGAGGTCGGCTTGCATCTGCTCAAGAAGTGTCCTACAGTTGCATCACTTCGACACGAAGAATGCAGGCGCTTATCTCGAGCTGTTTTGGCCGCGCTACGCTGCGCAGTGTGGTGGCCAATGCAACCATGCAGGCCACTAGCCGATCGCGGCCTGTACCCACGAAAGCGCGGCCCACAGTTTAGTTCAACACGGAGAAAAACAATGCAGAAAGCCAACACCCCGTTTCGCACGCTCGCTATCCTCGTCGTGATCGTGCTTCTGGTAGGAATCGTCGGAAAAATGGATTACGAAGACGAGCTCCTCGAACTCGACATGTACTGCCAGAACGTGCATACTGGCGTCTGGCCCGACTACGAGGGCAGCTATAAGGAGCAATGCCATGAAGGTCATCGCAAGACTGATCGTTAGCGCGACGCTCGCGCTTGCTGGTGCTGCGCACGCCTGCGACAGGCAATGCACGGCGGCCTGGTTCAACAGCGACCCGAAGACCCGCATCAGCGGGACTGGGCCAATCCTGTCTGCTTACGGCGAAGAAGGGAATGCAGGCATGGAAGCGGTGTCGCGCTGCAAGATGGACGTCGCTGTGGTCATGCAGGGCAAGCCCGCCTATCAGCAGTTCATCAAACAGTGCTATCGTCTGTATCCTGCGCGAGTACGGGATCAGATGTATCATGTCGATTATCGGTACGTTCCAACGGATCGAGTTGATGTGTATATTCATATCGACAATAAAAAGCCCCGCTGAGCGGGGCTTCGTTTAGATGGCGATCCCTACGGACCAGCCCGCCGCCTTGTAGGCGCTGAGCTTTTCTTCGTCCTCTATGTAGGCTACCCAGCCAATTCGCGGCGTGCCGAATACCCAGGCAGAACCCGACCAGATTGCCACCTTGCTCGCTTGCCCTGCCCATGCACCAGTAGGCGAGGCTGCGACGATATACGTGTCACCCGCTGCCGGACTGCCCGGAGGGGTCGCAAGATCGCGATCCTTGACGGACAGATGCACGCCGAAGCGCCCCAGCCACAGAAGGTTCGAGTCCATACCAGTGTTCCAGCCATTCTCACCAAGAGTCCAGCCGTAGTTCATACCGCTTCGCGGTTCAGTAGATGCTGCCATTATGCGCCTCCATAAGAGTAACCATATCCGGCACCATAACCGGACCGAGTAAATTCCCAATCATGCATCTGAAGGCTTTGAATACCATCCCGCACAGCCCACAGTTGAATTCTCAGCCTGCCATAATTGGACCCCATCTCTGCAAGCGTGAAGGTATCGGTGACCACACCAGTCAGCCCCGCATGCGTCACCAGTACCGAGCCCGCAGCGGTCAGCAGACGGCAAGTGTAAGTCGTGTTCGCTTCAGGGCCAATGCTTGCTGCTTCCGTATCCACGAGCGTCGCGGTCTGCTGCAAGCGGTCCCGATGCGCCCATGCCACAGTGATATCCTGATCCCCGCGCACGGTGTCGGGGTATGCCTGTGTGTTGATACGGAGCCCCTGTGGCGGGTAAGGCTTGGACGAGCGCGCTTGGATTGTGACCGTTTGCTCTGGTGCGGAGCCAACGGCCAGCGTACCCTTAGATGTAGTCGGCAGAATCTTGATCCTCGCTGTCTCGCCTTGAGCGTATTCCACAGAATCGGTTTCAAAATACACGTCAGGGAAGAACACTCGCGCGCCCAGCGCATGCGCCACAGGCACGGAATCAAGCACCCCGCGCCCCACAGTCATTGACGAGCTACTGATCGCGGTAACGACGACAAGCTCATTGTCGATGATTGCATAGGTGTTGAGCCTCACGATGTCCAGGTCAATGCCCCCGCTGATCGGGATTACTGTCTGGTTTGGCGTAATAGCCAGGGCAAGAACTGCTGTCGGGCAGAAATCTACCGTTCCCGCTTCCTCGTAGGCTGTGTTCGTCGGGTTCGTGTAGAGCTTAGCGTTGCCCGCGTCACTGGTAGGCCGCACGCCTGTGGCCACAACGAAGCCCGATGTCGTCGGGATGTCACGTGCGGCAGTCTCGCCCATGCGCTGGCACAGTTCCCAGAATGGCGCTTCGATGGCGCAATGATACGGGCAGGGCGTTGGATCGTTGTTCGGGTCAGTCCAGCCACTAGGGGGCGGAGGTGCATAGATAGCGCTCGACAGTGCGAACACGTCCTCCACTGCACTGATCTTGACGACGTTGCTGTCCAGTGCGCCCAGCTCTACGTTCGCCACCCGCATGACAAGCTGGCTGATCCCGTATCGAGGCCAGCTGAGCACAAAGACGTCACCGATGTTCAGCGATGCCGCTTTGCGGTTGGCGTAGATGGTTCCGCTTGCCAGCGGGACTGACAGTGCCTTCAATGACCGTGCTGCCACCTTCGTTGCAATGGTGCCATTCGTGAAGCCTGGGAACTGTTGCGTTGTACTCACGACGGACTGCTGCTGCGCTGCAAGCGCGATGTCCTGCACCGTGACGGAGTTGTTCTTACCTGTGCTGGCGTCCCAATAGACAACAGTCACCGAGTTGATCAGCTCTCCTATGGTGTTGCGCTTGAAGTCCGAAATCTTATCAACGGAGGACTCGTCCAGCACCAGCAACGAATTCACATCGTACCCGCCGCGCGCGAGCTTCAGAACGAACTTGCCTGAGGTGCGATCCACGAACAAGGAACCGTCGATGTGCTTCAGCACTTCCCGAATGAATTCCTCAAGCGTTACGGAGCGATCCCACAAGAGCGACATGCCCATGCCTTCGCTATACATCTGATCAGCAGCAGCCTGAAACGTAGTGTCATCTACATCCGCTTCAGGGTAGCCCATGCCCCAATCAGGGTCAGTGAGGCACTCGCGAATGATATGCGCTGGGTTCATGTCTTGGCCGATCGCTGCCTTCGCGATGTACCATTGAGCGATTCCGTTCTGCCTCAGCAAGATGCGCTGGCCCCAGAACGATGGACGCTTCAGATATGGGTTCATGCCGAGATACACTTGGCGAAACACAGCGCTGACCACACCTCTGAAGCCAGGCACCATCGACCCAAGCTTGCTCACGAGGTAGCTGTTCGGCGTCTGCGTGTCGCTACCCATGTCAATATCGACCGTGCCCGATACACCGCCTTCACGTTCCTCACCGCCGAACAATGTGCCAGCACTGATAGTGATTGCGCCGCCTGTAGCGTTACCAGTCCAGGCAGTCTTTTCGTCGAACTCCACCTTGATAATCTTGTCGATCGGACCATGGCAGAATACCATGTGCATGCCGAGATAATACTTATATCCAACTGTCTGCGCTTTTTTGCTACTTCCGCCCACGAGCCACCTCCACTGCTGCAAGCGCCATTCCGTCGTTGCCAGTTGCTTCCAGCAGCTTGTCGGAATCGATGCCGTTGTTCAAGAAATCGGTATAGTCCAGGCCATACCGTGCGAACAGCTCTCGAACGCCCCGCGCGCAATAGCGCAGCTCGCGGCAGTGTTCCATGCGAACGATGACAGGGGTCGTCACTTCTTGCCTCCCTTCTTCTTGACAGGGACGGTGCGAAGATCCCCATACCAGACGACGTTCGGGCCCTCCATCTTTCGCGTGCCGAACAGCACGGGAATCTCCCGGCCGACCTCCGCTGTAGGCGCTTGGATTTCATCCAGGCCAGCAGGGGGGCGGGTCTCGGGCTTGGGCATCATCGCATAGCTGACGACCAGCGCGACGATGAACACGATTGCATAGACCCATGCCATATCGGTCTCCTAAGCGATAGACGAACCGCCGTACGGATTCTTGGATGGAATCCACGGGAACCCGCCGAAGTTGTTCAGATTGTTGAATTTGTTCTTGCACGTTTCTTTCAGGTGATCGCATCCGGGGTAGATTGCAACACTCTGACCGCCCACAAGACTCGCCATGGGGCGCGCCATTGTAACGGTGTCCCCTGTGTGGGCGGTAAGGAAGCGCGAGCTGCCGTCTGGGGCGACGATCATGCCCCCTGTGTAGTACCCGTCGGGCTGCAATGCTGCGCCGGCTACAGTAACGACCAGCCCGCCCGCAATCGACAGCACTGCGCCCTCGTGCTTGTAGAGCTCGCGATTGACGTTGCAGCCCTTCAGGTACAGCGTGCGCCTGCACCCGTATTCGAAGCGCGCACGCAAGCCCGGGCGCTTGATCGAGGCGAAGACGGACTCGCACTGAACCTCGATCTGGTTGCCACTTGTCTTCGCGCCTACGACACGACCCTTCCAATAGACGATGAATTGATTGTCGGGGTCACCATAGTGGCCGCGATAGATCGTTACTGTGGTCACGTCTTCCGGTGCAAATGCGAGGTACTGAGAAGCGAACGCATCATCCCGCGGGAACACCAGCTTGATCGAGTCCTTGAATGTGTCCGTCGTCTGTTTTACGCTGTCACGCTTTACTGAAGACGGTTCAAACCGCTGAGCGGATTTAATGATCTCCGTTGCGCCGCTTACAAAATTCCACCGCTTAAGACCCTGAACAAATTCATAGAGCTCAATCGGAGTTCCAGTTTCTAACGAATCTTCATAGGCGCCATAAGTCATTCCGGAGTCTCCGATACTGCAATCGTGGAGGCTACCTGCCCCACATCTTTGTGACTGAACACAATTTGATCTGCGTCAAACCTCACATGCGACATAAAGCATACGAAATCCACGTCGGTCTTAGCAAACGAAGTGCCAATCTGAGAAGACAGCGTTAGAATCTCATTTCCGTCTGTGTTTGTGCTACCTGACAGAATTCGAGCGAAGATTTTAGTTCCGTTCTTCAGCTGAATCATGATATCCTTGACCCCGTAATAGAGCGGATACCCAATAGATGACACCACAAGGACGTTCGAAGTGTTGATGACATCCACCTGGATTACAAGATCTGTGTTCCAAGACGGCAGCCAGAACGCGCGTTGCTTGCCTCGTCGCGCGTGGATCCATTTACGAAGCGCCCAGATGCCCTCACGGGTGTTTTTGATGAACCCGATCGTCTGCATGTGGCGCACCCAATTCGTCGCTGTATCCACTTGAATCGGGCCCGACCCGTTGTCGAAGATGTCGATCGTGCGAGCAATGCGTTCGCTGAGGTCGCTAACGACAGCAGAACGATCTGTGAGGACGGGCTTGCCCCGATACAGCGGATAGGCGCCGTTGTCGCCAAGATCCTTGTTCTGCGTAACTTCGAATACACCACTCGCAGTGATATAGCGGTTCGAGCTGCGCTTGTATTCGATACCGCTGAAGGTGCGTGCAAAGCGCAACGGAGCGACATAACACTTGGGCCAGTTCGTTTCTAGCGGTAGCTTCAGATTGACACCTGTGGGCGTCACTGTGGTGATTTCCAGCGCTGCAAGCTGGGTGTCAGATACCCATAGCAGGATAAGATCGTTGTCTCGATAGTCTGCGTTGGAAGTATCAAAGGAAATGAACGTCGCGCCTGCGGTAAGACCGTTCATTAGCGGTGTGACCTCAGCCCACACCGCGATGCCATACACACGATGGGCCCATTGCGTGCTAATAGCTTTGGCTCGACTAAATTGCGATTCGTCTAGAATGAACTTATGCGAAAAGGCCTGGCGCGGAGCTTCTCGGAGTGCAAGACGCTGTTCGTTGTTGAAGCTGTCAATAATATCTGTTTTCCATGACATTGTCTCGTCGTAGCCGGTCTCTGGCACAAAAGGCCATATGACCACACGGCGTCCTGTGACGAGTAGCTTTGGAGACTCCCCTGGAAAACTAAAGACATAGATTGCATCAACAATGGGCGGGCCGTTTGTGCTGATATTGAGCTGGTAAGTCCTTTCTTCCTGCGCTGCAAAGTACGTAGGCGGGGCTTGAGGCTGGGTGAGGGTAAGACCTTCTGTCCCAGAAGACGCAATTGAGTTGAGTAGCTTAGAAACGCCATACGCATTCCAGACCGTCACGTTTCTAGTCTGGGAAGACGTAAGGTTGCCCAGTGTGATAGTTCCAGGCTGAACATGGATTCTATTGTAGAAGTCCCAGAAGAACGCCTTACTCTCCTGGCCTGAAATCGCCCAGAGTCCCCCGTGTATTGTGCGGAATGTAGAATACACGCCTGCCTTCACCTCAGCGCCCGCGATCCATGGCGTAGTCTGGTACGATTGCCAGGCGTAGGAATTAAGGTCGTTGCTTAGATAAGGGCTGGCTTCTTGCCCTGTCGGGGATCGTCCGATCTGTCCAGAAATCGCAGCCATTCTTTAAGCCCCCGTGTAACGAATCGCATACCCTAGAGTCCCGGAATGATTGGGAGGTGTTGTAGTTGAGTTATTGATACCATCTCGCGACGCCGTGCTCTTACGAAGCCACGGATAGAGTTTCCACTGTTCGGAACCGTAAGGGATAACGTCGCCCGGGAGGTTATTGTCAATTCTGCAGAAACGAGCATGGGCGAGGCTTGCGACTACAGCGCGCCCGTTCGAACCCATATCAAGAGTCGCCTTGATCGGAAGCAGGATAGACCCGCTATTAAATCCGACAGGGGTAGAGTTAAGAAGCGCCGCAACTAACGACGCCGAGCCGTTATTACGCAATCGGGCTGACGTTGCTCCGCTGTTGTAACCATACCATCCTGGAGTTCCATTCGCAGTCGTATAGACGAACGAGGCAGCTACTTCTCCCGTCCAAACGGCATAGTTAAACAAGCCTAAACCATTCGTGGAAATGTTCGCGTAACAATACGAATAGATGGTATAGAATTCATTGGCTATATTGATCCCATTATTATCGCTGGGGTTGTTCACGGCGCTATGTGCGCCAGTGAACCAAGGGCCATATCCGCCGCCATCGATTGTCGTGGTTCCAAACGAGATCTGCTGATAGGAGTCCGTGTTATAATTGACAACCAGATACACTTCGTCTGGATTGGTGAGAATGTGCAGATCATACGAGATCGGGAACGTGATATAAGAGCCCCCCAGCCTTGCCCCATGAGGGCTCTTGCCGGAGATTACACCGCCGCTCTGACCAGTGCCACCATAAATCTGGAGATAGATACTGGTAGCAGTTATTTCAAAATAGCTGTTGCCTTTCCAAAGGATATTTCCCGAGTTAGACCATCCGTTCGCTACGCACCCCGCGATCAGGTTTGTGCGAAGATCCGAAAAGCTGGGGGCCGTGCCCGCAATGAATGCCATGTCTCCTCCTTACATCTCGATGGCGACATAGTCGCGCCAAGAAGTTCTGTTGATATTTTGCCCCATGATGAAGGCTCTCCCGCCGACAGCTTTGATGGCCTGAACCGCCTGCAAGGGCGTCATTCCATTTTGATCCACAGTAGAGCTTCCGCCGTTCTGAACAACGTTCTCCACTGTATTATTGAAACCGCTGACAAAATAGACGCCGTCCAATTCGCCCCAAATGTTATTAGACAAAGAGCTTGATGTAGCGCGGTCGTGAAGAATGATAGGCTCTATCTGGTACTTAGCGTTCGCAGGAACCTGACAACTATAGCTAACCAGGCCTGCAAGGCAATACGGAGCCCCTTGATTGTCGGGTACGCCCCCGTGAGTAAAGGGCCACATCGCTGGTTCGTACCACACACCGTCCGGCCTACGAAAATAGAAATTCGTATTGGCGATGACAGTTTTGCCGTGATATGGGAAATAGTTGCCTGTACTAGAGAATCTTGTGGCAGCAGCGCCCGCCAGTACGCCTGCACAGACGACAGGATATGGGAATTCGGATGGCCGTGCATACGGGAAGAACTTCCCGAGATACCCGTGGGTATATACTGGCGTGCCGACCTTCAGCATAAATACGAGGCGCTGTCCATTCACAGATACATAATAAGTGATCGCATTGTTATGAGCAGGAACACCTGAAAGCATAGCGCCAGGCTGGGCGTCGAAACTGTTACCAGGCACATAACCTGTGAAAGTTCCCAAAAGCAAATTGTAATAATCTCCGGACGTATTGTGATACGTCCGGACGCCTAAGAAGATTTCTTCCGTACCGCTTAGCCCCGGAGCCTTCATGATAAGCTCTCTATTTGCTGAGACGGTATCGTATCGAAGAATAGTCCAGGCGCGAGATTCAGCAGAGAGCTGCCCTTGAGTGACTGGAATCGTGAATGTGTCCCCTACAACGAAGTCCGTTCCACCGTCGTTGATGGTGAAGCTCAGCAAGGTATTGTTATAAGGCGTTCCAACTGTTGCAGCAGCTTTTGCGCCTGATACAGAACCGACGACGGAGAATGTTCCTCCGTTCGTCGCGGCAGCAGTACAGGTCAGCGTCCATGTCTCAGTTACGGATGTCGGGGACGCTTCGACGCCTGTGATCGTGCCTGTGCCTGTTCGAGTTCCGCCAATACTTCCTAGAACACCGAATCCCCCACACAAGTCCCGAAGAACTGCAAGAAACTGGTAATGTGTATCGTCCCCTCCGCCTTTGGTAAGCGTGCCAATGGAATACGCCATATCAAATTCTCCTATCAGTAGCCCAGCGCGCGTTGATTGCGCTGCACTACGTTCATGATCAACTGTTCGCCTTCGTCGGTGCCTAGGTAGTCGCCAACGATTGCCGGATCTAGCACGTTGATGATCTTCGGGGTGACCACAGTAGGCTGAGCCACCTGTTCCCCTTGACCCTGCGCTGCCGTACCCTTGCGAACCTGTGTTGGCGTGCTGACCGACACTTGCTCACCGGGCGTTGCCCTAAATGCTACCATTTGTGAGTCAGCTCCACCAGTACCGCCGACGGTGAAGTTACCGCCAGTCATAAAGCCCTGAGTCTGCTGCGAGCGGATCGCTGCCACCTGCGCCATACCCTGCGCCACCACGACAGCCGCCATCGCCGCTCCGTAGATACCGCCCTGGGCCAGCGCCTTGGTTGCGCCCTCGTAGGTGTTCATGATCGCCTGGGTGATTGCCGCAGCCTTACCGATAGCCGCCAGCTCCTTGATGTTGGAGCTCTGCAGGCTGGCAAGCCCGGAGAAGAAGTTCCGCATGTTCTGCGTCTTCAACTCGTTCTCGCGCTGCGCCAGCTGGACCTTGGCGTTCGAGTGGTCCTGCTCGCTGATCAGATCGTTCTGTCGCAGCATGTCGAGCTGGGCATAGTACGTCTGGATCAACTCCAGCTGAGCCTGCATCTGACCTTGCATCCCAGCGGTGTCGATGCCCATGCCGCCCAGCATGCCCATCACCTGCCCTTGTGCGTCGCCCGCAGTGAATCCGCTGCTCGGGTTGGCCAGCAGGTTGCTCATTGCCTCGATCTGCGTGTTGAACGCGCGGCGCTGCTCGACGCTGTTCGCAAGCATCCGATCCTGAGCTGCCACCAATTCGTTCTGACGTTGCAGCATCTCGATCTTGCTGCGGAGTGCAGCGGTTTCCTCTTGCGTGAGCGTGATACCCTGCGAGCGCAGATCCTTCTCGATCTTCATGTACTCGGATTCCACCTGACGAGCACGCGAAGACATGCCAAGCAGACGGATCTGTTCGTCCATCTCTCGATTCACCTTGCCCAGCGGGTCGATGATGTCCTGATAATGGAACTTGAGAAGCTCGAGGTAACGTGCCTGAGCCTGTGTGGTTATCAGACCCTTGGCCACTGCCTTGTTGAGCGTCTCCTCGGCCTTGGCCATCTCCAGCTTCGCACCTTCGACCGGAGCGATGGTGTTCAGCAAGCTGCGCAATTCGTTCTTGAGCTTCTCGAGTTCCTTGCGCTGCTTCTCCAGTTCCTTTTCATCCGGGCCGGGAGCCTTGAAGGTGCCCATCGCTTGGTTCAGATCCACGCCGGTCTGGTTGCCCAGAGCCGCAGCGCGTTGCTTGCCGATCTCCTGCGCACGGGTGAAGACGCCATCCACCCATTTCTCCATGAACCCGCCCTGCATCTGGAAGCCATCGTCGATGGACTGTGCAATGTTCTGGCCGTAGGTTTCGAAGAACTTCGTATCTACTTGCTTCCGGTCGAACTTGACGGTTTCAAGCAGATCCATTCCGACTGCGCTGCGCATCTTATTCACACCGTTGATCACGGTATTCACAAGGTTCTCGACAACACCGACGACCGCGTTATAGGTGCGGTTGAACATCTCTTTGATTGCGTCAGGCACACCAGCGAACGCCCTGACCACAGCGATGCCCAGTCCGGTCAGCAGGCCAGCGATCGCGTCGATGGTGCGCGCGATACCTTTTGCCACACCAGCAAAGCCAGAGCCGACACCATCGTAGAAGCTGGTATATTGGGCAAGCCAGGTCTTTACATGTTCCCCGTTGAGGATGCCTATAGAGGTGAGGGCGGATCCTGCCACAGAGAGTAATCCGTCAAACGTGGACGAGGAGAATTCATAAAGATGTAACAGAGCGCCGCGAATATCTTCGAATACCGCAACACCCACGTCCCTCATGGTGGTAAAGTCGTCTATACCTGCATTCATCTTGTCGCCCCACACCACTAGAGCGCCGACCGTTGCTGCGATAGCAGTCGCCACTGAGACAAACGGGTGGGCGTTGATGAGTGCAAAGAGGGCCCCTACTCGAGAGATCACGGACGAGAACACGTTCTTCACGCTGTTCAACGCTTGGGCGAATAGTGAAGTGGAGCCCGCGGCCGCCGCTGTGGTAGCCGTTGCGGTAGCCTGGGCAGCAGCTACGGCCTGCGTGGCTGCTGCCAGCTGTGCGCTCTGCTGTGCGGCTCTTGTAGCCTGAGCACTACTTGCCACAGAGGCAGCAGCTTTGGCCGCGGCGAGTTCCATTTCCGCAGCGGTGAGAGTTTTAGCGATGGCGATTTCTGCACGACGTATGTCTGCAAGACGTGTGGCAGACTGCATGCGACCGATATCGCTGATCTGCGCTTTCATGCGCACAATTTCAAGCTCCCTCTCTGATACAAGCTGAGCCTGAGTCCAACGGATTCTATCCGCCGCTGCAGACGCATTCGCAACGGCAGCTCTAGTCGTCACGATAATTCCCGCACCTTCCGCATCAGCCTTCATTACTGAAGCAATGACCGCCGCGCGATCTGCTTCTGCAGAAGCCAGGGCTGCTAAGGCCTTTTGCCGTGAAGCTTCTGCACTGCCAAGCATGACGACGTTACCGGATGCGATAGCAGTGCGTAGTTCGACGAATTCTTTAATAGCTGTGATAATTACGCCAACTTTCATCGTTGCTAGAAATGTCGCGTAAGAAGCGGCTGCAACACCAAGAGTGCCGATTAGCCTTGATGATACATCCAACACTTCATTCATGTTATTGGCCAAGATTTCCATCGCCTGGCCAAGCGAGTTGCTGATGCCCAGCGCGGAATCAGTCTGGCCAATCCAGCGCATGAACGCATCGCTGATCAGCGTGAAGCCTTGTGAGATGGTGAAGGACGCCTTGCCGAACTTCTCGTCAATCTCTTCAGACCCAGCAAGCATGGCGTCGAAGAACGCCTTGGAGGTCAGCTTACCGTCCAGCATCATCTTCCGGAGCTTGCCGATGCTACCTTCGGCGCCGTCAATGTGGTTCGCGACGACTTGCAGGATCGCCGGCGCACCCTCCAGAATAGAGTTGAATTCTTCCGCTCGAACGATGCCGCCACCAAGCGCCTGACCCATCTGCATCAGTGCGCCCTGCGCTTGCTGTGCGCTGGTGCTGCTGGCCGCAAGAGTCTTGCCCACGTTCTCCGTGAATTTGATCAGCTGGGCCTGGGACGCGCCAAGCTCCTTACCAGATCGCGCGGTGCGACTGTAGAGCTCGACGATGTCCGTGAAGCCCTGGCGGGTGTTCTGAGCTGTCTTGTAGAGCTGCTCCTGCACAGCAGCGGCTTCTGCGAAGTCCTTGGTCGCGATGCGGATCTGCCCGGACGCGCTCGCCCATGCGTCAGCATACTTGCGGATCTGATCAACTGCGATGAGAGCAGTCAGCGCGCCGAGGGCGCGCTTGAGAATATCGACACCGCTTGCGGCTCGCTGCGCAGTGTCGCCAACGTCGTTCAGGTTACGCCGTACAACCCGAGAGCCGTCCTCCCGGATTCGGATGTTAATAGTTTCGGTCGCCATCAGATTTCCTCTCGAAGGGCATTCTGCAACAGGCTTCCGGCGCCCTGCGCAGCAGCGACCCCGACTAAGACTGCCTTCTCAACAAAGCCCGATGGAGCTTGTGCTGACCAGCCGTCATTCAGCCGTCCGATATATGGAAGGTTGTTCGTGATATGGATTGCGGAACCGCCCTTGTACTTAGCGATCTCCGTCTGGCCTTCTGCGATTGCAGCCTGACCAGTCTGATCGAGTGCGTCGCGCGTCCCACTAGCAGGCCCACCGAGATTGACCTGCCAGTTGGAACGCGCGCGACCCGTATCCACAGGGGTAGCAATGACCACAGCACTATCAACAGCGAGCGCGACCTTCCGGGTCATGGCGTCAGCGTTCTTTTCGATACGCTTACCCATCACACGAATCCGTCCCGCGAACTGTCTCAAGTCAGCCATCTATTTGCCAGCCCCTAGTTGCCGCGCGGCGCTCTTCAACTTCTTCGCCTTGAAGTCGAGATAGACCTTGTCGAGTGCCTGTATGTGGTAGAACAGATCCTCGCGTTGCTCTCCCTCGATTTCGTTTGCGTCTGCCCACTCCTTTATGGCGAGCCAGCTGATTGGGCCTTCGGTGTTATAGCCAGTTCCGCGACATGTGGTCAAGTCAAGGAAGGCCATATGGTACATCTCCAGTCCTAGCAGCAGTTCAGGGGCATTGGCAATCTTCTCCGGTAGCGGTAAGCGTTGTTGAACGCACTGTTGAATGATGAATTTCTCGGTGGGGCCCTGCTCCAGGTAGTAGAGCAGGACGTCCGTTAGTTTTTTGCGTCCGCTTCCCGCACCTCCGCGCGGAAGAGTGCAGCACGCTGGCTCTGCTCCTGGATGTCACGGAACAGGTCCGGCAGGTCGTCGAACAGCTTGATGCAGTTCTCGACCGAGAATTCCATCGCGTTGCCGTTCTCGTCCTCGACGTTCTCCCAGCCGATCACGACGGTCTCGGCGTACACTTCTTTGACGATGCGCTCCACCAGCGCGGATTCCATCGTCTCGTTCTGGATCTGGCGGCGGTAGGGCTTCACGCGCGCTTCTATCCGTTTGGCGTAGGCGTTGTTCGAACCTCCCGCACGCGCCACGCGAATGCAGATCGGCTTGCCCTTGCTGTTTTCACCATACTCGAGCAGGATGCCTTCCCGCTCGAGGGTGTTGTCGGTCTTGAATTGTTTGTAGAGACTCATTAGATCACCTCATGGTGCAGTTTCAGGGCGCGGGCACCATTGCTCGCGCCCCTGTAGCTTACACGCCGCCAGCCACGTCGGGCAAGTAAGAGAAGCTCTGGAAGAGCAGGGTGTGGCCGAATTTGGATTCAGCCGCGTTGTTTTCCAGAGGCAGAGTGATCGCCTGGTCTTGCTCCACTGCCAGACGACCATCGCCCAGCGACAGCAGCGGGATATCCCACAGCAGCGCGAGGTTCTTCTTCAGCATGACGATATCGACCGTCACATCGCTGTTATTACGAACAGCCTGCACAGCAGTGACATCCGCAAAGTAGGCCGTCGTGCTGCCGCCCACCTCGAAGGTGCCCGCGCTGGTGTCGAATGCGCCCAGCACGCCGATCGCCTTGTTCGGGCTCACGTTGTTATTGACGCTCAGCGACATTTCAGTCGCGAAGGCGAACAGCGGGGTGGGCGCCGCGTCGGTGTTGCTTGCCAGCGCCAGCTTGATACGGCTGAAGTCGCTGGAGGTGTTGAACGCGGAACCGGGAACCAGCGTCGGGCGGGTGCCGGACTTGACGCCCACGGCGCCGGTGCGCTGTTCGTTATCCACCGCCACGAACGTCATGTCCATGGTGACCTTGTCAGCCTGCGCGATGTTGAGCGTTAGCTCGTTCGGCACAGCACCTACGAGGTATTCGGACATCGTACCGTTGGCGTCCGCGCCCAGCGTGCGTTCCACCTGATAGGTTCGACGCTTGATCAGCGCAGGGTCGCTTTCGTTCTTCAGCACCGAACCGAAGAAGACGCGGATGGTCTTACCCGTGCCGACTTCCGCTTGCGGGGTCCAAGACACCTTGTCGAACTCGAGGTAGGTTGCGTCGATCACGCTCACCCGCGCGAATCCGCGGTTGTTCGTGAATTGCGTGCTGACCGCATCGCCGCCCAGGAACACCCATTCACCAGCGATGAGGCCCAGCGTGGTGAAATCGAGCGCACCGCTTGCACGGTTGAGGCGCACCAGCGAACCATTCAGGGTGATATCGACGGTCGCGCTTGCGAACTGGTAGCCCACAGTCTCGAGCTTGGCAGCAGCAGGCGGAGACGCTTCGTCGGAGATCACCTCGTTGATGACCACAGCGGTCGCGGTGCTCGCACTGGCGACGCTCTTCAGGCCGTTGTTGGCGGTAACTCCGAAGCCCGACGCCCTGACCAGCTGGTTGGCCAGGAAGCCGGTCAGCCCTGCTGCGGCAGCGTAGGTCTTGGACGCGCCGGTGACACCCGTGATCGGCGTTGCAGCCGTGTTCATGGGCGCAGTGGTCTTCTTCTCACGGATGTCTGCGAAGAAGAAGCCTTGCAGCAGGCGGGTCGTATTGTTGAAGGTCAGATCCTGGTTGAAACCGCCGGAGGCGTCCAGGTCAGTCGTTACACCCTTCTTACGCTGGCGCGACGGGTTGATGGGGTTGCGGGCCACGGTAGCGATCTGGCCGCCGAAGTCCGCATAGGAGTTCGGTTCCAGAGGATACCAGACCGGCGAACCGGGGAGGGTTTTGAGAGAAGCCTCTTCGGCGAACCGGAGGCCGGTTACGTTCGAATCGATCTTGTTTGCCATGTGATCACCTCACGTCGTCATAAGAGAAGGTTGCCAGGACGTTCAATTGCTCAAACGCCCCACTCGTCCCAGCTTCATTCATCCGCACGTCTCGGAACCAGATATTCGGATGTCGGGCGGCCTGGAAAGCATCCACCACGAGCTGGGCTGCATCGTATCCGGCCTTGGAGCCATCTCCCACGGGGGCGAACACTTGGATATAGACTGTTCCAGTGCGCGACCAGCGCTTCACACCTTGATCGTCGGATAACGATGCTTGACGACCAGTTGCGTGCCGGATTGTAGCACGAGCCCATACTGTCTCGCTAGTGGGGGCACTGCCGGGCACATCAGTCCAAACGGCAGGGAATCCCGTCGGATCCCATGCCGTCTTGAAAAACCCGAGGATGATATCACGCGCTTGATCAAATGTCATCGCTTCACCCCGAATACATACAGGACGACTAGCGAGCCAGGCCTGAGTGCTTGCGCCCAATCGATGTTCCAGCGGACACCGTCGTCAAGAATTGCGTGGAAGTCTTCCAACGACACGTCTGTCGGCGCAACGAGTGCGACCTGCTCAACACGGTCCAGGAGCTCTTCCTTGACAATATCGCGCCCCAGGCCCGAACCAGACGCGGGCACGAACACAGCAGGCAGGGTCTTTTCTACCGCCACGGTAGGTGCGCCAGGGCCTTTCCAGGGCTTGGAAGGATCGGAGGAGGTTGCGTCCAGTTTCTGGAGCTTGACGGAGCGACCGTTCTCTGCGATCAGTTCCTGTGCAAGTTGGACGAACTCATTGTAATCGGTAGCCATCTGGTCACCTGATAACCTGGCTTGCCGAATAAACCAGCCCTCGCAACAGCATGTCCGCCGCAGGGTAAGGACGGAACAACATCGGGGTGGCACCTAGGCCGGTCTGAGGCACAGCGAATTCGGTTTCGATCGGCCCGACCTTCTTTTTCGTTGCGACAACGGTGAGACCGCTTGCATCAACCTTGAGGTCTGGCGCAAGTTCGGCAGTCAGTGCCCGCAAAGCGTACTCACAGCACGCGCGGCGCAGCTTCACAGGAATGTCCGTATCAGCGAAGTCAGCTGCACCAGTGCGAGGCCATGCCAGGGCCTGCGCGGTCGTCTTCTTGCTGCCGATGAAGCGCTGTCCGAAGCGGCCCTCGATGTAATCTGTAGCCTTGATCAGTGCGGACTGCTTCACAGCATCCGCACCCGTCCAGCCTGTCATTCCGCGGTCAGCAAAGTACCCATCAGCTTCCGCGATAGTGACGTACGAAGTGGCGTCTGCTTTTGCAGTACCGTCTTCGACAACGAACGCCATTATGCACCTCCGATCTTAGCGAAGCGACCCAGGCCGGTATCGAGTAGCACTTCGAAGCCAGCTGCCGGAGTGACCACAGCAGCGCGCTCGACATAGTCCAGCGTCATGGATTCGCCTGCCGCGAGGGCCGGAGTCTTGATCGTTCGGTTGCTGGTTCCCGCGATGGTTGCAGCGGTAGTTCCGGCAGTTGCGCCGGCTACGCTCTTGAGCGCGAGGCGCGCACCAGCAGGCAGGGTGACCGCTCCGACGGCAGGAGTATCTATCAGCGCCGCAAATGCTGTGCGGTTCTGACGCCCTTTCCGGTTCTTTGCGATCACCTGTGCCTGCTCCATTGCTTAGCCCCCGCGAGTGTTGCGACGTGCGCGAGCAGCGTCGATCGGCGCCTTCAGGTTGCTTGCCAGCTCCTTCAGGTTGATGCCGCTTTCGCGGATCAACTGCTGACGGGCAGCACGGGCTTCCAGGTTCTTGCGCTGAGCGGCCAGATAGTCCTGGATGTCGTTGCCGGTGCTGCGCTGCGGACGCGCTTCTTCCAGCTTGACGCGGAGCTCGTCTTCCTTCGCGCGCGCTTCTTCGAAAGCCTTATCGACCTCGACCTTGTGCGCGCGAATCTTGCTCACGAGCTCTTCTTGCTCGGCCAGCGCCGCTTCGAGCGCCGTGATGTCATCGGTTGCCACGCCAGCGGAACCTTCCATCTCGGGCTGTTCGGCTTGCCCAGCATCGAGGTCATCAGCTCGCTGGTCGGATTCGGTTGCCTGCGAGGCTTGCGGGGCCGTTTGCGGGGCGGCAGGGGCCGCGCTTTGCTGCTGCTCGCCGTTACCCCCTTGGCCTTGTGCTTGCGGGGCCTGCTGTTCGGCGCGGGGCGCGGTGTAGCCGGTTGCAGTGGCGCGGGAAAAGCCAGGCGCCGCCGCAGCGACAGAATCGCGGGTCAGGGCCTGGTCGGATGCCAGCATCTTCACGGTGTCCAGGCGCGGGAGACCGTCGGCCGTCCAATGGTTGTCGTTCTTGACATCCAGTTTGAGCAGTGCTTCGACAATCTTGTTCGTCATGATCGCATCTCCTTCAGAGGGTTAAATCCGAAACAGGGGTCTTGCGACCCCTGTTCCAGTGCAGATTAGAACTCGCGGGTGATGAGACGCGCGATCCGGATCTGCTTCCGCTCCGAGAAGACACGCTTCCACGAATCGGCGTGAGCCAGGTTGTTCGTGGTGGAGGCGTTGCTCGGGCCGCCGTTGGGCGGGGTGCCGGCGTAGGCGTGGCCAACCGGATGAATGATCCATTCGGTACGATTGAACAGGATGTCCTGGCCGCCGCCGTTACCGGCTGCCGGCTTGCGATCCACTTCCGTCGGCACCTTGGGCGAGCCCATGCCCCCGCGAACAGCACCGCGACCGAACAGCCAGGTGTTGAACACACCGCTGGAGCGGGGCACGCCGTCATCGACGATCACTTCGCGGCCCAGGAAGGTCGGGATGCGAACCGCATTGCCATTGACGCTGTCCGACACGAAGTCGATCAGGTTGTTCTTCAGCATGCGCGCATAGACAATGGAATGTACCATCACCATCGTGAGGTCTTCCATGCTGTCGCCCATGGTAGCGGTCGCGTCGATGAACGCTTCCGCGCTGAAGTTCGTCACGCCATCCACGAAGGCAGCGCCGGAAACGTCATGGCGCATGTCGTTCTGGACGTGCTCGGTGCCGGTGGGCGCTGCGGCGTTGTCCGCGAACACACCGTTCAGGGTCGCAACGAATGCGGCCTGCTGGCGGCGAGCCCAGTAATCGGACACCCGATTGGCGATCGCTTGCATGGGGTCCGCACCAGCGAGGTCGCCGGAAAGGTCCATGGAGCTCCAGGAGTTGTTCCGCGACAGGCGGACCTGGATCTCGGTAGCGGTGCCGATCTTGTTCGGCGTGCTGTTGGTCGAGGGGTCATCGGTCGAGACGTTTTCGGCGTCGTTATCCAGATCCTTGAACGACGGCTCGTTGAACGTCAGGCCGCCGCCCGCGAGGGCGCTGTTGAGCTGGGCATCCAGGGTGATCGCGCCGGAGCGAATCAGGCGGGACTTTTCCTGGGTCATTTGCTGGACGTAGGGCGAGAAGATCTCGGGGACGACGACGTCAGCGATACGAGTTACACCGGAAGCCATATGAATTCTCCTTCAGAAGGTTCGGATCAAGTTTGCTAGACTCGAATCCAGCACCCCATGGCCTGGCGTTCGATCGTTAATATGGCTCATGCCACAATGATCCGCAATGTAGCATGAGCCCTTCGAGGTTGCAAGCCCCCGAGCCTGATTATTTGCGGGGCTGCGGGCGCGGGCCGCCGATGGTAGTACCAGCGCTCTTGGCCAGCTGTTCGGCGCGGGAACGGTTCTCCTTGAGGATCCGACCCTGCTCCGTCATGTTCCAGCCTTCAGCGCTCCACGGGTTAGCACCTCCAGCGCCGCCGTTACGATTGCCACCAGCGCCGCCGCCTTGCGACGGGCCCCACCAGTGAGTCTTCTTGGACTGCATCTCGGTGAGCCACACGGTCGCATCGATGCCAGGGGTGACACCGACACCGTCGCGGGTAACGACACGGCCTTCTTCATTGACTTCGAGCATGCGCTCGCCGTACAGAAGAGCGTCTTCCACCGCACTGGATTGGAAGCCCTGGGCCTTGCCCACCGCTTCACGCACAGCGTCATGGATGGTGCGGGTCTTTTCCTTGGACTGGAACTGTTCCACCACACCGGAGAGCTCCTGCACCTTCTGCGCCAGCTGGCCCTTCTCGCGCTCGAGCGGGGCGACACGGGTCTTGATACGACCTTCGACCAGTTCGTTGAGCTTGTTCTCGTCCAGCTTGCCCGCCGCTGCTGCCTCCAGTTCGGGCAGACGGTCCAGGGTTGCCAGCACGTCCTCGATCTTACGATCGCCGAGCAAGCCAAGACGCTCCCGGACGACCTTGTGGTCATTCCGTTCCTTGGTGAGAGCACCTTGCAGACGGTCGATGTCTGCCTGCGTCTTCATGCCTTCCACCTGGAGTTCGAACTTACCGTTCTTCTCCACATACTCTTTCTTGACGTCTTCGGGAAGGTCGTCGATCGAATCAAGAATCGCTTTGAGAGCCATGCTCCATCTCCTAGTCAAATGCCACTCATGCGGCGGGTTGCTGACCACACCATTGTGATCAATACTTGCTCGGGTCCAGCCCAGCGGCACGGAATGCGTCAGCGTGCTTCTGTGCAAGCTCCCGAAGGGTTAGTTCGTCTCCGTTACGATGAACGAACTTGTCCAGTTCCAATCCACCGTCGCGGAACAGCTTTGCCTTCGTTACGCCCATCACTTCGTCCTGGAACGCAACGGACTGACCCTTGAGCCACGTCTGATAGCTGGTCGAGGCGGGGATCGGTCCAACCAGTTCCCGCACCCTTCCGCGCGCCCACTTGTCATAATCACTCTTCGTGCCACGCGGCAGCGCGGCACGCGAGGTGATGTCACCCAGGCCGTTCTTGTCTGCGTATTCCTTCACCAGGATCTTTTCCGTGGTGGGCTTTGCAGGACGGTCACCGGCGAGCGTACCATCAATCGCGGCGATACGCAAGGATCGGCAGTTGAAATGCAACGGCGGGCGCGGACCCTTGCCCACGGGGAACGCCTTTCCATCAAGGCTGCGACAGATAGGCGTCGTTCGGGAGTCCAGCGTCGCCACAAACTGTTCAGCGGTGAGGATGTCTGCATTGTCAGCGAACCATGCGTCGCGCGCACCGTTGGCGATGTGCTGCACAGCAGTCCGCGTGATCGTTTGAATCTGCCTACGGGTGATCTCCGTTACACCGTCAGCGCCCCTGAGCGTACCAGTCCCGACCACACGTCGCGCGATGGTTGCCATGTCCTCGCCTGCTACCATGCCTGCCTGGATGGAACTATGGATGCGGCGAATGTCGTCCGCTGCCATGGTGTCCGCCCATTCCTTCAACAGGCGACCCTCGAACGGGCGCGACAGCGCAATCTGGCGCAGGAACCGCGCGCTGGGCATCACTGTCTCAACAGCCACGGGCAGCACGGTCTTGAAGATCTCGTCCAGCTGAATCGGTTCCTGGTACGAAAGCTGAACCATCTCCTCGGTGAGGAACTTCGTTGCTTCGTCCCAGGACTCTTTCCGGATAGCGGCCAGCGTACCATGCAAGGCTTCCAGACGCTGCCACTCCACGGGCTTCGTTAGCCCTTGCATGGTGCGCAGCTTGTCGCGAATACGACGAGCCAACTCATCCTCGCTGGCGTTCAGAATCGTGGTCATGCGGTTGCGGACATACCCGCTATAGCGCAGGATGTAGATCTGATGACGCACTAGTGCGTCCAGAAACTGCTCGTTGGCTGTCTTGGCCATGGGTTACGCTCCCGCGCCACCTTGCGGAGGCTCCCGCGCTGGGTCGCCTCCTGCGCCCGTACCGCCGCCCGACGGTGCGTTGGCGTCCTCCTCGCCAATCTCTTCCATCTCGGCGTCGAAGTCCATCTTCGTCACACCGCGATCCACCAGCATCGCATGGATGGACTTCTTGGACAGCGGTGCGCCCATGGTGCGCGCGGTCATGAAATCGACCAGATCCTTACCGGACATCTCGAAGTCAGCGAACTCGAGGTTCGGGGTGACCTTCACGTCGTCAGGGTTGGCACCCATCCATTGAGCGCACATGCGCAACAGGGATTCCAGCGCAGATGCACCAGTCATCGCGATCTGGTTAAGAGCGGCAGTCTGGGCACCAATACGGGTCTGCAGAGCGGAACCGCTCTCGATGTTGTTACCGCCGGAATTGATCAACTGGCCGGAACGAGTCTCCGCGCGCTTGCGATCGTTCTCGAGCGCCTGGCGCTGCTCGGACAGACCCTGCGAATTGACGCCGATGTACTTCGCGTCACCGCCTTGCTCCACCTCGATCATGCTGCCCGCACCAGTGCGGAGCGGTGTGCCTTCGTCTTCGCTGGCGTCGGTTTTCTTGACGCCGCCCACGACGACCAGCGTGTCTTGGCCCTGCATGAACAAGTTCTGGCGGTAGTCCGCTTCACCCCGATACACTGCAAGCGCAAGCCTACCCAGGCCCAGGAGCGGAGGTTCGTCCGGTGTGCTGACGATGTCCTTCGTATTGACGAACACGAACGGGATCTTATCCAACGTCACGCCGCGCAGTTGCGGGGGCTGCATCTGCGTCTCGTCGTACGATGCAGACTGACCGTCGTTGTTCGTGAAGACGCCGACTTGATACACTGCACCAGCGCTCTCGGCTTCGTTCTCGTCCTTCGCGCCTAGCTGGAGGATGCGATACTTGGTCTGAGACACCCATTCGAAGTCGGTGCTGCGGCGGAAACCGCTTTCGTCCAGGACCACAAGGTTCAGACGTGCTTCGCCTTCGTCCGCCTCGCCGTCGTCCCAGTTCCGAACGGACTCAGCCACGTACATGGCGACATAAGGCATCGGATTGGTCGGATCGGGATTCACAGGAAGGTCAAGCAGCAAACCCACGCGCCCGGTGACAAGCTGCTCTTCGTTGATGCGCCGCAGCAGCAGCTCCAGCGGCTCGCCGTAAGCGGTAGCCTTGTCTCGGAGCGCTTCCATGGTAGCAGGCAGCTCGATCGTCGGAGCCTTCTGCCACATGAGGCCGATGTAGGCTTCCACACCTTCCTTCACGTAGTCGTGGAACACCGCGCGGAGCTTGTATGCGTCATAGGCCTCGCGCCCAGGCTTGCCCGAATCCATGCCGTCCAGTCGCATGCCCTTGGTCGGCGGCAGGTACGTTTCACCCTTCGCCTTTACCGCGCGCTCACCTCTGTAGAGGTCGCGCATGGTGACCCAATCCTCTTTGAATTCCGAATACTTCGGATGAACCGAATCAAGTGCCATTTTGCGCCTCCGTCAATAAGTGCCCGTAACTGTACCAGATTTCGTAATGATGCGTCCCATAGGCCAATGATAATCCACAAAATACCCGATCGCCGTGGTGATGTGTTGATACTGGTTCTTCTGATCCTCTTGGAAAGACGAGCCAGCCTGGAGCTGCACAGTGCTCAACCCCTTGTGGCACCACAGCGCAGTCTGAGGAT
>ERZ761597.26-NODE-26-length-59588-cov-71.147716_pt1 | contig 59588 bp, 53 predicted proteins | sample MGYA00433093_ERZ761597 | MGnify/ENA primary metagenome ERZ761597 (study PRJEB28899, sample SAMN03785557) | bioreactor sludge metagenome | biome: EBPR Sludge; feature: EBPR Bioreactor; material: 0.22µm filtered reactor supernatant | place: Saint Lucia: Queensland... | reverse complement strand
GCCAAAATGGTTCAAGTGGAACAAGTGGAGCATCTGGAAGCAGTGGAACAAGTGGCTCTAGCGGACAAACTGGCTCAAGCGGCACATCTGGATCAAGTGGAAGCGCGGGAACTAGTGGAACTGCGGGATCAAGTGGAACATCTAGCGGTGGTGCTACTATTGCAAACGAAGGTAATAATAGATTACTAACATCAGATGGTACCGCAACAGGAATTGAGGCGGAGCCAAACTTATTATATGACGGGTCAACATTACAGCTAACTGGTAGTTTGCATGTTACTGGTTCGGTTATATTTAGCCCAAATTCAAAAATTGTTGATATTGTAAATTCAACGGGTTCTTATAATGCTGTATTGGTGAATAGTGGATCGTTTGGTCCGACTTGGATTGACACACGTCCAGTTAGTGCTAGCTTTTCCAATAGTTCTTCATGGGTATTCAACCATAATTTGGCGCAGAGACATGTTGTAGTCAATGTATACGATTCAGATAACAGAGTCATCATACCAGATGAGATAGAAGCTACATCATTAAACACTCTTACAATAACGTTCTCATCCCCAGTGACTGGAACAGCCATTGCTAGTATAGGCAGTGTTGCGGTAGTTCCTGGTTCTGGTCCAGCGGGGAATCCGGGAACAAGTGGAACGAGCGGCGTGGATGGTAGTGTTGGTGCAATAAGTGGCTCAATAAACATTGTACTGTATAATGGTGGAAGCGATCTTACAACTGGTGTTAAAGATCATCCAGTATTGATACCATATAGTGCTAGTGCAACTGGCTGGGATATACTTGCCTTCAACTCTTCAAATACTTTGGTGAATACGTCCGCTGTGGTTGACATCTTGTCCGACACATTCGTTAACCTACCACTATCTGCTACTGATTCTATAGCTGGCACAGAAAAACCAACACTGAATAGTATATCAGCGTCAAGATCATCATCGTTATCAACTTGGTCACAGTTGACTCCTGGAAATTATCTTCAAGCCGAGATAGAAAGTGTTGGCTCGGGTGTGGCTAAACTTGTTGTTGCGGTTAGAGTTAGGAGGATTTAATGGCTATAGTCATTACTGGTAGCGTCCAAGCAGCTCAGACCTCTGGTATTACACAGTGGAATGGTGCTGGAACTCAATATATAGTCAGTGCTAGTAATGGGGCGTTGTACTTGTTTTACATAGCAACTGACGGTGACATATATTATAGAAAATCGTTTAATGGTGGAATGACATGGGGCATTCCAGTGACGGTATCTGGTGCCATAACTGCTACACAATTATCTGTTTGGTACGATAGGTGGAGCGGAATAAATGATGACTTCGTACATATATGCTGGTCAGAGTCCGCAGCAGATGACGTCACGTATAGGAGATTACAAACTAGTGCTAGTGTTGATTCATTAGCTACTGCTGTTATAGCGTTTGCTGGTGCTTCCACGGCGGCAAACGGTGCACTGTCTATTTGCAGAGCGCGTGGTGGAAATCTTGGAATTGCATACAATATTGATGGTGGTACTGAAGATGGATTTGTACGTTCAACGGATACTGGCTCAACGTGGAATCCAGCAGCCGATCCGACTGAGGCAGCGGCTGATATGTGGATTCTCATGCCAGGATATAATGCCGATGCTCAAGATTTACAGTTGTTCTTTTGGGACGTGAGTGCTGATGAAATAAGTGTTAAACGCTACGATGATTCTGCCAATACTTGGACTGAGACTAGTATATCAACTGGTATGGTTGAGCAGGCGCAATCAACGTCATTCCCTAATTTTGCGGCTGTGCCAGATTTAGCTAATAGTAGAAATGTATTAGTAGCTTGGAGTGCGGTCGACACCGCTAACGCAGACTTACGCTGTTGGTTAGTAGATGACACTACAATAACTGAGAAGACCAACGTGGTGTTGAATAGTGTTGATGACCAGGGAGGATGTGCGGTTGGTATAGATACTAATTCATCTAGGTGGTATGTCTTTTATGCTGGAAATTCTGCTGGGTCTGAAACGTGGTTAGGTGCAAACAATATTTATTATAAATGGACGGATGATACTGGATCAACGTGGAGTACTGAAACTAGGTTAACTGACTCTGCATATACCACTGGTATAAAGTGGTTAATATGCTCTCCTAGATTTTCGGGTAGCTATAACGTTGCATACCACAACGACATTCCGAATGATGAGATTATGGTTAGTACCTATATGCTTATCCCAACGGGTTCTCAATCAACTCTAGGCGGTAGTATAACATTTTCGTAATTTTATGAGTAACACATGAAGAGTCATGGACATCAAGTAACTGGTTCATTACAAGTAACTGGCAGTACACATGTTGGAACTGTAGTCGGTGGCACATTTCAGCAATTTGATGAAAATGTTGTTATACGGACAATAGCTTCCAACACGTTGATATTGAATTTAACATCTGGTAGTGTTTTTGACGTACCACTAACAGCTAACATAAATTCATTTCAAGTAAGTGGCTCTTCTGGAGTTGGAAAACTTCGGGGATTCACTTTGATTCTAACAGCCGACGGCACTCCGAGAACTGTATCATGGGGTAGTTCGGTTCGATGGGCAAGTGATACTGCCCCGACGTTGACGAGTACTAGTGGAAGTTCTGATGTATTTTCGTTCTTTTCAAAAGACGGTGGTACAAGTTGGTACGCATTTACGGGTGCACAAGATATCTAATGCCATTAGCTAAAGACATAATATTGCGAAGAAACGCATCCGTATCAAATCCAACGCTTATGATTGATGAGTTGGAGTTGCCACAGCCTATGTTCGCATATTCAGTGCGTAAGTTGACAGATTCATATACTGGAAGTTGTCTGCGCGTTCGTCGTGCAAATGATAATTCTGAGGAAGACATTGGCTTTGATAGTTCAGGATATCTTGATGTTAGTGCTATAACATCATTTGTTGGAAGTTCAAACGGGTATATATCTGCTTGGTATGATCAATCTGGTAATGCTAATCATGCAACTCAATCTCTTGCTACTAGGCAGCCTAGAATAGTTGACACTGGTTCTTTACAAACTGATGGGACTGAAGGTAGGGCGGCATTATTGTTCATATCAGTTGAACACCTAACTGGTGATTATGTTGGTACTAGAGCACTTGACTTAATAGGATCGAGTCAAGCATGGTCAATCTCGGGTGTATCTTCATTTAAGTCAAGTGGTGGAACCAATAGAGTTAATGCGCCGTTCTTTCAGTTTCCAGGGGTAACGTTTGGAATTGCATACGGTGATGTTGCTTCGTCTACGGGGTTTTATGATGGAACGTGGCGGTATGTTAATACTTGTGCATTTACCGCTAACGAAGAGACTTTATATACTATGGTCAATATTGTTACTGGAAATGTTTTTAGTATGACAAAATCCGAGAACAGTTCAAACACCACTGAGACTGGAACTCATGGTAACGCAAATCCAGGGTCATACCCCGTTATAATTGGTAGTTTTGAAGAGGGAGACTCCGCGTCTAGGCGTAGTCATACTATGCAAGAGATAATTTATTGGAGTGGTTCCAATTTGGTTACTTCAACTGGTTCAATGCTAGATAACATGCGGGATTTCTTTGGAACGTAAGATTTACTCATATTTATAGGTATGAGTACTAGATTTGTTTACATAGAAAATGGGGAGATACAACTTCCCCCGCGCGGTCTACCATTAAGTTGGAATAACATATCTAACTTTAATGTTTTACCTTTAACCGATCTACTAGAATTGGGTTGGTATCCAGTTCACGTCGTATGGGGTGAGAAGGCGGATAATGAAATCTACATTGAATCTACTTGGGAAATTGAATCAGATCGCGTTGTGGAATACAAGCAAGTAAGAGAAAAAACTTTAGAAGAATTGGAATCCGAAACTGAATCGCACTGGGCAACTATCAGATTTAATCGAAATCAATTATTGACGGATTCCGATTGGACACAATTGAACGATGCGCCATTGACAACCCAAAAAAGAAATGAGTGGGCAACATACCGTCAAGCACTCAGAGACATTACAAATGCGTTAACACCGAATGATGTTATATGGCCCACTAAGCCGGAGTGAAATTGATGCAACAACTTACTGCCGAAATATTAAATGAATTGAGATTATCCATCTTTGATGAAGATGCATCATCGTCAAACAAGGCAAAGAACACCGTGGTTCTGTACTCTGGAGATTTCCAACCATTTACCATTGAAAACCAGAAGGAGTATCAGTGGTTAGTTAACAAGTTTGGTAGAGAGTCAGTGTTTGTTATCATGACTAATGATGTTAATGATTCTACTAAGAAGTTACCTATTGAAGTAAAGAAGAAGATAGTAGCTGGATTTAAGGACATCAAATACCAGAACGTAAAGACGGTGAAGAAGCTGTATGACGCTAAAGAAATTTTTGCTGATTTAGACCCGTCTGACACCGCCATTATATACGCGCTTAGTAATGACAGCTCGTTAGAGACTTCCATAATGATGGCGAACAGAAGAGTTATGCGGTTCAATAAAACTACACGTATGCCATTCAAGGATCATGATAATCCATATGTTTATATCATGCACATACCGAAAGTGCGCATTAAACTCTCATCGGGTGAGTTACTATCGGCGGAATCTACCATGAAATTTCTTTCAGATAGAACTGTAAAGTTGTCTGTCTTGAAAGAACGTTTTATGGAAGTCTTTGGGTGGTTTGATGCTAACGTGTTCAATAGTATTATGAGCGTCATTAATTCAGATCGAGCTAAACTTAAAGAAGAATCTGAAGGGAAGTCTTCGCTAACGGCGATAAAAAACATTTCAAAGGAACAGTTTAAGAAAATCGTATCCGCCATGAAGACTCAATATGGGGATGCTAAGGCGGTAATGCCAATCATCTATAAATGGATCAAACATGGGTCTATTACTGATGATGAACGTGAACAATTCAAGAAAAGTTTCGTTGATACGTTAAAACTTGTTGGATTGGGTACTATTGCCGCAGCTCCTATGCCAGCATCCGAACTGCTCATCCCGCTGATTGTTAAGTTGGGAAAGAAGTATGGAATAAATGTATTGCCATCTTCGTTTGATTCTACTGAGAACACGGCTGTACGTAAGTTGCACACTATAACTGAAGGAATACTTACTAGTCGCGAGATGTATCCATTTGTAGACCAAAACATATCGTTTGGTGAAATAAAGCAATGGATGATTAGTGGGTTAGACGCAAATATGACAATTCAGACGTATGGGCCATCTTCTCCTATAGTTACTAAGTTTCATTTAACCATGCGCGGGAAAAATGTATTCGTAGCAACAAATAAGTTTGAGATAAAGAAGGGTGGAATAACTATTGCTCAGTACGTTAAGTCGTTTCCTAGAACTGATGAGTTTGTCTTTGCTTGTTATGAGATTCGTGACCTTCTTATGCGAATGTCTGAGGCAAGGCGTGGGCAAACATTTAACGATGGGACGACTTGGTTAGTGATGGAGATAACCGCAATTCGCACCGATGAGATGATAGATTACGATGGACTTAAAATTTCTGTTGGGGCATCTGAGACATTTAATGATACTGGTGAACTTACAAACAGGGTCACTACTGTGCCATCTCATATTACTGCGCTAGTCAAAGATGTTATGCGTAATACCTCAAAGGTATTTCAAGTAAAACCTCCTCAAATAATGATGAGTCGCAAATCTCCAAAGTTTCAAGCAAGAGTTCCGCAGTTTACGAATGCATTGAATGTGTTCATGTCAAAAATGTCATGTAGAGATACAGATACGTTGATTACGTGGAACGAGCGATGGTGGAGGAAATTCATACAGAGCAAGGTTAGAAATCTAGTGGATACGCTTCATCCAATGGACTTAGATATTCTGTTAAATCGATGGGTTCGCGGTGATAAGACACAACAATTGAAAAATTTATCTGATCAATCTGTGAAAGAATGGGCTACTCGCTATGAGCAGCAGGAACTTGAGCAACAGCAAAAGAAGAATGTAGTTCCACTTGAGCGCATTGTAATAGATGTTGGTCGGGAGATGGCAGTAAATCTTGATGCGTTCTTATCGGTCAACCAAACGAGTAAAGTGTTGCGATTGAGTAGAGAACTTGAGACAGTAATACGAAAACTATCGTCAACCAAGAATGTTGGAGACTTGAAGTTAGTTGTTGACTTCTTTAAGAAGATACAGAGTATTGGCGGGATTAAGGCGATTATACCAACTACTGGTATAATTTATAAGTTAGGTGGAGTTAAATCTAAGTTGTCGGGTACGTTTCCGAATCTGATTGACGTGATGGGTCTTTTAATCAAGTAATGTTTTACGTTTTGTTTAAGGTTTGTTATGATAAAAATTGATGGTATAAAGGATGTTGAAAAACTTATGCGCGGAGAGCACGAATCTCAGACGCGTATACAAGTATCAGTTCCATCTGAAGCTAAGGATACTACCATTAGAAATGTAGGCGATCGCTGGACCGATGAGGATGGGAATGAATGGGAGCAGAAAGAAGGATACAAATTAAAACTAGGAAAAGATTGGCAACAAGAATTACATCAACATTTACGTGCATTTCCAAATTGCCAGAAGCAAGAATGTACATGTACGTTTCCTAACAAACTTGACGAGAAGATGAAGGCGTTGAAAGGCCTGTGTTTTGATTGTGTAATCACAATGGAGCATCGTATTAAGTTGGCTGGTAAATGGGATGAATATGAAAATGGACTTTTGAAAGAGAACGCGTTATCATGGTTGCGGGAAGCTGAAACAGATAAAGTGCGCATAGCAGAAGAATTGTCAAAGGTAGAATTTGTTAATGAATTTGGTGACGTGGAGAAGTGGGATGCGGCTAAAACAAAAGAGGAACTTCTTCAGAAAATTGACAACGAGTTTGAAGAGTTTAAGAACAACTTCATCAAGGCGATTGATGAGCAGTTGGGTAATAATACGGAGAGTAGTAGTGAAAACCAAGAGAGGAATCAGGGAGACACTTAATGGTTCGGAAGGTGAACTGTCTTCTAAACGAGTTTTGATGTTCATGTCATTTTTAGTTATGATAGCAATGGCATACTCGGCGATTTTTCTAGAAAAAAATGTACCCGAATATTTGTTTGAAGGATTTTCTTTTATCGTTATGACGACTGTATGTTCCGTTGCATCTGAAAAGTTTGCAAAGAGATATATGGACAGGCGTCGTAGCAAAACATATAGTGAAGAACATTTCTACACCGATAACAGTGTTACTGAGCTAGATGAACCAGACGGCTCAGAGTACAGTGGAAATGTCAGTAGATGGGAAGAATGATGTTATGAATGCAGAGGCGTTTGCCAACTACCTTACACCAATATGGACTTCGCATATACCACTTTCTCTTTCAGAGGGTGCTGATCATATTGCGACAGCATATCATATTTCAAATGTTGGGCAGACAACAACTCCGTTTGGAGCACCACTAATTAATGCAAATAAAGATATACTCAAATTGTTTCTTGAACTAGGAATGATGGTAAATCTCTATGGTGGTAAGGCGCAATCAACTGTTGGTAAGGTTGCTGGGTATATGAAAATTTTAGCTGGAAACCCACAACACCCTCAGTTCGTGGTGTATAAGGCGGCATCCGACCTTGCATTAGCAGAACTTCAGGCATCTTTACCGCCGCAACTTACGTTCATAGGTACATCACTCAAAGCACTATCTGAAGTTATCTTTGCCGATATAAAGAAAGGTGGAAGTAATCCATCGGGAATCTTCAAGAAGATAAAAAAGTTTGAAGGAATAATGAAGAGTGTGGACTTGAAGTCAATTGCATATCTATTGATGGCAACTGGCTTCTGTTTGTATTGGCTGACATCTACAATCTCACCCGTCCCGCCTATGCCACCTTGTATAGCACCAACTGTTGGGACAACTGTAATCTTCCCAGGGACTCCAATACCATTAAATTCTGATTTAGCTAGCTCATTCACCATATCAAAGAGGACTGACGAAGCTGTCCGAAAATTATCAAATTCGTGTATGTTCCATCAGTTCACCATCATGGGGTTGTATACGGGAATAATACCGTTCTTCCCATCTCCGATTCCAGGGCCACCTATTCCATGGTTTACATTGTTGAATATTCCGTTTCCAAATATTCCAATATCAAAATTACTTGACAAAGATGGAGACGGTAAAAAAGATGATGATGTTGGAGGTAGTGGTGGACAAGGGGGGAGCGGAACTTCTGGAAACTCTGGTGGTCAGACGGGGGGTACGAATCAGACTCCCTCGGGTCCCATACGAGGAACTAGCGGAACTAGTTCTGGACAACTTGGAACAGCTAGTGGTCAGACGTCTGGAGGTATTGGGTCGACATCTGCGGGGAGTTCATCTACTAACCCCCAAACATCCAACCAAACACAAGGTGGAGGTGGTTCTTCAGCGTCATCTTCCCCTAGCGGTACAACGTCAAGTTCATCGCAATATTCAAATGCTCCTTTAGCAGTAACAGACGCGCTTGTTAGTGACGTAAAATCTGTATTAGACGTCGATAACCCATTTGGATTAGTGATAGATTTCAACAGAACGAACACAGCATACCTTCAGCTAGTAATTGAATTGCATGAAAATGTGGTAGTTCTTAATGATGGAGATGAGGCTTTTAAGTTTGCAGTAGTTGTTAAACTTGACAACTTAGCACAAGATAAAGGTTTCCTAGGGAGTCAGCTATCACTTCCTACGGCAATAGGTGAGCGGATACTATACTCATATACCGATACGGTGAAGAGTAAGAACTCTATCTACTCTGATGTTATAGTGTCTCCTAAACTTCGTGCTATAGAATTGATGCGAGACCCGTTCCGTAGAGGATTGAGTAGTGTGGTTACTGACTCATTGCGTAAGTATCTAGACAGATGGTATGGTGGAAAATTCCCCCCACAATTCCAGAATGTTAATGCCTTTATCACTACAACAACTGTAAATGATACTGTCAGTAGGGGTAACGTTATCTTCACTCCGTTGCAAAAATTCAACCTTTTGCAGTGATATACAACTATTTATAGTAACAAAGGAAGGCTTTTGACATGAATAATACTGTGAAGGACGTAATAACAAAGTTAACAATGGTTACTAAGACCTCTTGGTTTTGGTACATTGTGTGCTTTGCGTTGGGAGCAATTTCAGTGTATCTGTATGAAAATTACAATGATAAACTTTTCGTTGAAAGGCAACTTCGGCAAATTGATTCTTTACGAATTGAGATAGCACATAAAGATAGTGCATACTCTATTATGAAACGTAAGTCAGATAGTTTAGATGTGGAACTTGAATGGGCTAGAAATAATGTGAAGGAAGTTGTTAGAAGTTTTCCAGTGTATAAACGTCCTGAGATTGTAAACCCAGACTCTGCGACTAGATTTGTACTAGATTTTATAAGGCAAGCCCCATGAAAACGATACTACTTATACTGATGATAGTGATAGGTTGCCACACGGCTAGCGCACAGAAAGATTCTGTAGTTTGTCTTACGAAGGCAGAGATTGTAATTTTGGCTAATAAAATCCGATTATTACAAGATAGTTTACAGTTCAAAGGTGCTATAATATCCGCGCAAGATACCTTAATAGTGAAGTCTGAGAATAGACTCTTGCTTTATAAGCAGCAGCTTGATAATCGAGAGCAAGTGGTGACGGCGTATAAAGAGCAAGCTGCAATTATGCAGAAGACTATTGAAGATTTACGACCTAAGTGGTATGATAATAAATTTCTATGGTTTAGTGCTGGAGCGGCTACCGTAATCGCAACTGTTTTGTTAGCTAGATAACGGAGACTGATGACATGAGTCAAAACGAAATACGCAAACAGATACGTGAGTTGTACATAAAGTGCGCTTCAAATCCAGCATTCTTTATGAGAAATTACGCATTCATTCAGCACCCAAAACGTGGTAAGATCAAGTTTGATCTCTTTGACTTTCAAACTGATGTACTAGACGACTTTAGACGCCATCAATACAATATCGTACTCAAAAGCCGTCAGATGGGTTTATCAACTCTCATAGCTGGCTATTCTCTTTGGATGATGTTGTTTCATAATGATAAGAACATCTTAGTTATCGCTACGAAACAAGATACTGCGAAGAATTTGGTTACAAAAGTTAGAGTAATGTATGATAATCTACCATCGTGGCTGAAAACTCGTACAGTTGAAGATAACAAACTTTCTCTCCGGTTTGAGAACGGTTCTCAAATAAAGGCTTCGTCGGCTGCTTCAGATGCTGCGCGTTCTGAGGCGTTGTCTTTACTCGTCATTGACGAGGCGGCGTTTATTAATGGAATTGAGGAAATATGGGCTTCTGCTCAGCAGACATTAGCAACTGGTGGCCAAGCTATTATAAACTCAACGCCAAACGGTGTTGGAAACTTTTATCACAAGACATGGGTTGACGCTACAACTAACGATAGGTCTCCGTTCCATCCTATATTCCTACATTGGAAATTGCATCCAGAGCGAGATCAAGCATGGCGTGATAAGCAAGATGAAGTCCTCGGACCACAAAAGGCAAAGCAAGAATGCGATGGGTCATTCTTGGCGTCTGGTATGTCGGTTATTAGCGGTGAGGAGCTAGAATGGTATCGAGAAAATCAACTGTCGGCTCCTATAGAAAAACGTGGTGTAGATTCGTCACTTTGGATTTGGGAATATCCACATCCCGATAAATCATACATTGTTGTCGCAGACGTAGCCCGAGGTGACGGCTCTGACTTCTCCGCGTTTCACGTCATTGACGTGGAGAATGTTGAACAAGTTGCCGAATTCAAGGCTATGCTTGGAACTACCCAATACGGTGATATTCTGATGAATATCGCTACGGAGTATAACGATGCTTTGTTGGTAGTTGAAAATGCTAACATAGGTTGGGCTGTTATTCAACGCATTATAGATAGAGGATATGATAATCTTTATTATACGTTTAAGGACGAGGGATTCATTGACCCAGCAATTCAATTGAGTAAAGGGTATGACCTCAAAGATAAGTCGGAAATGGTTCCTGGGTTCACGACGTCACAGCGAACTAGACCTCTCATAATAACAAAACTTATAGAATTTGTCCGAGAACACAGTTGTGTTATTCACTCCGCTAGATTAATTGAAGAGTTATCTGTATTCATCTGGAAGGGTTCTCGGGCAGAAGCACAATCTGGTTATAATGATGACTTGGTTATGGCCTATGCTATTGGGTTATGGGTTAGAGACATGGCACTTCGTCTCCGTGAGTTAGGATTGTCAAGAACTCGATCCACATTGGATGCCCTTGCAAACGTCCGACCAGTTAGAAGCACATTAGATACACCAGCAACACAATTACGTCAACATGGATGGTCAATGCCGTCACCGCATGGAGATCAAGATTTGCGTTGGTTAATAGATAAGATTGACTGATACTAATAAATTTTAAGGCATGACATGGCTTCAAAACCAAGATCAATATTTGATAGATTGAAAATACTCTTTAGTTCCAACGTCATCGTTCGTCAGATCGGTGGCAAGAAACTAAAGGTTGTTGATACTGCCAGATACCAGTCCGAAGGAAATCCACACGTATCCAAAGTAATTGACAGATTTGGAAGATTGCACGGTTCTGCTGGTGGTACACCGTTGTCTGTGTACAACCAATATAACTCATTTACATCAACCAAGATTGATCTTTACACCGACTATGAGTCAATGGATACTGATGCCATTGTTTCATCGGCATTAGACATTTATGCCGACGAGAGTACTCTTAAGAGTGATGTTGGGGATGTTGTGACCATAAAGACGGACAATGAAAATGTCCGTAAGATACTACGAAATCTTTTCTACGACATCTTGAATATAGAGTACAATCTATGGTCGTGGGTTCGTAACATGGTCAAATATGGCGACTTCTATCTGTTTTTAGATGTTGAAGACGGAATTGGTGTAAAGAACGTAGTGCCGTTTTCTGCATACGAAGTGGAAAGACAGGAAGGAACTGATCCTGAGAATTTATATTCAACTCAGTTCATCTACGAAGGTCCCTTGGGTAAAGGTAAGTTTGAAAACTTTGAAATTGCCCACTTCCGTCTACTAGGTGATACTAACTTCTTACCATACGGAAAGTCAATACTTGAAAATGCTAGGAAATTGTTCAAACAGTGGGTTCTGATGGAAGATGCCATGTTGATTCATCGGGTTATGAGAGCACCCGAACGCCGCATATTCAGAATTGACGTAGGAAACATACCTTCAAACGAAGTTGATGCGTACATCCAGAAGTTAATGGATAGCTCAAAGAAAGTTCCTGTAGTTGATCCAAATACTGGTAACTATAACCTTCGTTATAATATGCAAAACCTACTAGAAGATTTTTATCTTCCGGTCAGAGGCGGTCAGTCGGGTACTGAGATAGAAACACTTCCTGGGTTGCAATATCAGGCTATTGAAGACATTGAGTATTTGAAGTCTAAGATTTTTGCCGCGTTGAAGGTACCGAAAGCATTTCTAGGATATGACGAGGGGTTGGAGGGGAAGGCAACTTTGGCGTCATTAGATATTCGCTTTGCTAGAACCATAGAGCGTGTGCAGCGAATAGTAGTCTCCGAGTTAACAAAGATAGCAGTCGTGCACTTGTATGCGCAAGGATTTCAAGATGCAGAGCTTGTGAACTTTGAACTATCCCTAACAGGACCATCCATCGTATACGAACAAGAAAAGATTCAGATGATGTCTGAGAAGGTTGATCTTGCGAAGTCAATGGTGGAGAGTAAGATGTTCTCGACAAACTACATATACAGTAACATCTTTAACATGTCAAGAGATGAGATGCTGTTTGAGCGTAATGAAGTAGTTGAAGATGTTAAGTATTTGTTTAGATTAAGTCAGATAGAGGGGGAAGGTAATGACCCTATGATTACTAAAGAAAGTTTCGGAACTAAACATGATCTAGCACAATTGAGCATGTTCGGCGGTTCTAGTACAGCTAGACCAATTAATGACTATGCTGATATTGAAGTACCAAAGGGTGGTTGGCCTGGGGCTGGTAGACCAAAAAACAATACAACGTATGGTACGGATGCGTCTAATTTCGGTAGAGATGCACTTGGGGGAGATAGCGCAGTAAGTCCTGCCAAACCAAATAACAAGTTACGTCATTCCTATCGCAATGGAAGTCCGTTAGCTCTTGAATCTGTTGACTCTAGTCCGCAGCCGATTCGCAGAAATTCACTAAACTCTAATGAGATATTAGCATTGAAGTCTATGGGTGTGTTGAAATTGAAGAGTAAATCAATCATCTCTGATAGCCTTATACCATCGGTAAGTCCGGTTGATCCTAAGATGCTGAGAGAAGACATATTACTCCCAGATGAAGAAATTTGATAGTAACTCATATTTATGTATTGTAGGGCATTTTTAATCACTGGATGGGTGCATGAAAAAGATAAAACACTCTAAGATAAAGAATACTGGTATGTTATTTGAGCTTTTAACGAGGCAGATAACATCGGACATCTTATCCGAAAAGGACTCGGTATCCGTTGAGATATTACGTAAGTTCTTCGCACCGAAGACTGAACTGTATAAGGAGTATTCGCTATATAGGACATTGGCGGAAGAATCATTTTCATCCGAATCTCGGTGTATGATGCTTATTGAATCTGTCATAAAAGCCCGTCGTTCAATTGATAAAGTGAAACTGAAAGAAGAGAAGTACCAATTAATAAAAGAGTTGGCAAACAATTACGATGTAAATGTTTTCTTCCAAACCAAGGTTCGCAACTACAAATTGCTAGCATCAATTTATAAAATTCTTGAATACACAGAACTTGATAATCCGTCTGAGATAACTCGCTCTAAAGTCACTATTGTTGAAAACATGATGAATCCAAACTCTAAGCTAATAACTGGGAAAAAGCACGAGTTAGAAGATGAGCCAAAAGAAATACGCGTCATGACATACAAGATTATGATACAACGCTTTAATGAGAAATACGGGGAACTCACAGATAACCAAAAGGAAATACTGAAAGAGTATATTGAAAATGTGTCAAGTACTAACAAGTTAAAGCATTTTCTTGAGCACGAAGCTAACAAGGTTCGTGAAATTTTTCAAGAGAATCTTCATACACTCACCGACAAAGTTCTTAAGATTAAGCTGACTGAGATAACTTCTTTACTAGACAAGTATGAGAACATTAAGAAGGTGGATGAATCACACGTAGTATCCTTGTTAAGATATTACGATATCATTGACGATTTAGGATGGAGTTCATAATGGCAGACGGAGTTCACCCATATAACTTTTCCACCACTCGACATAATAACGATTTTGAGCGTTTAGGTCATCCTGGAAAATTTTATAAAGTAGTAGAGTGTACAAGTGGAACTACTTTCTTTACTGGCTCAAACTATGGAGCGGGTGGTATATTGGTTCCAACTGGATCAAATGGAACAGTGTTCTTATCTAACGGTGGATCAATTCCAGCATCCGCATTAGTTGGTTCTTCTACTAGTATACATGAGTTATCAGTCAGCGCAGTTACAGTGAGTGCTGGTACAATTTACGTCTTGATACGAAATCAACTAGTGCGATAACGGAGAATAAGCATGAAACGTAATCGTAATGTAGAATCTTTTATCAAAAAATTAGTGCAAACTGAGTCTTATCGTCTTTTCGTTGAGGAGACTAGCGGGGCCGTTGGTAACACTACAAACAATATTGATGGCTACGATACAAAGTATGCGTTTGCAAAAGATGAGGAATCTCATGAGTCGGGAATGAAAGACATTATGACTACCGCTGGATACACAGCGGCAACCAAAAAAAGCAAACGTAACTTTGAATCGCATAAGAAGAATGGTGCGCAACTTTCTGAGATTTCTTATAAAGAGTTCAAACGTAGTTCAGATGCACCCGCTAATCGTAAGATAAGCGAAGCTATAAATCAAATTGATAGGAACTTACGAGAGATTGAACGTTCAGTGCGCCACGCATCTAGACTTAAGACTGAGTTATCAGTAGATCAGCGTACTATATGGAAGTCTTCACTGAATCGAGTAGTTAAGATTGCCGAGAGATTAGTGCGGATTCGTAAAATGATTAATGAATTAGGTGCTTAACGATGGCAAAACAATTACTTATTGATACTATGCTCTTCACACCTATCTCCATGCCTCTACATGAGGCGTCGGCGTATGGTGAAGGTAAGGTTATCACAACTGGTATCCTTCAACGCGCTGGGAAGAAGAATCAAAATGGACGTGTATATCCTAAGGATATATTGGTACGTGAGGCGAAGAAATACAAAGATATTTATATAAAAGAACGCAGGGCTATCGGAGAACTTGACCACCCTGACCGTTCTGTAGTTGAGTTAAAGAACGTATCGCATACTATACTAGATTTGTATTGGAAAGGCGATGACTTATTCGGTGTAGTTCAAATTCTACCAACACCGTCGGGAAATATCCTTCAGGCTTTGTTAAACTCGGGTATCCGTCTTGGAATTTCATCCCGAGGTATGGGTTCAGTCGAAAAGCTGTCAGAGGATACTGTCCAAGTTCAAGATGATTTTGAGTTGATTTGTTGGGACTTTGTATCTAATCCATCAACACACGGCGCGTTTATGTATCAACAGCGTGAAGGTATACATGAATCACGATTGATTTCTGAGGCAAACACGGGTGGTGTCGTAAAGATTGATCCTAGAATCAAACGGATACAAGAGAACATCTCGCATATTATTTGTGAGATAGGCGATGTATGCGAATGCCTATTCTGAGAAAGATATGCCAGCTAAATCTAAGTCACAGCAACGATTAATGGCGATGGCGTTGTTATATAAGACTGGTAAGATAAAAAATGTTAATGCAACAATTAAGAAAGTAGGAGATAGTATGAGTGTCAAGCAATTAAAAAAGTTTGCCAAAACTGAACACTCTAAGTTGAAAGAGACTAAGGAGAAAACCTCTGAGAAGTCAACCGAGCTGAACGAATCTCGTATTCGTCAGATGGTGTCCCGTCGCATTAAGAAGTTGTTTACCGAATCTACTAAGCAAGAGGATGATCGTCCAGTGTATACTGATGAACAAAAGCGTCGGTTTACCGAATCTATAAAGAAATTTAATAAGTTCGGAGAATCCATCTATCGCGATGATAACGTTTTAGAAGCATATAAGCAGATAAAGGAACTGGTTGAATTTGCGGTCAACAACTTAGCTGAAGACGCCGCCGAATGGTTTGATGATGTTACTGCAACTCGTCATGCTAAGCGTCTTAAAGAATCCTTCAAGGTATTTGAGAAGAGTATCCAAGAAGTATCAAAATTACAACGACGTGCTGAGGCGGCGTTTGATGATATAGGTGAAACATTGAGCAAATATTACAAGATTGAAAGCTCAAAACCAGTTAATGAGTCAGCGCAAGTACGGTTGAAGGAGGAGGACATTAAGTCATTTTTGACAAAGTTTGTGTCTATCCTAGACAAAAAATTAGGTGCTAGGCCACTTACGTTAGATGCAGTAACACTTACAAAAGAAGTTTCTCATCTAATATCAAGTCTATTAGCTAAAGACATTCCAAACACTGATCGTAGAATGAAGAGTTCAAATGAAGCTGCTGCGCTATACGTGCAGTATAGGAAAAACAAGAAGTTAACGCGTGATGAATTAGTAAATCAATTAGCCCAACATCCAGTGTTCGGCAAGCTGTAAAATATTTTATAGAAGGAATGGTTATGTCAGTAGAAGTAAACAGAGGAGTACCGAAGACAACTCATGTCAAGGTAAAGAAGACAGAGAACATGAGTATTGATCTCATGTTAAAGATTTTTAAGCGGAAGGTTAAAGACAGCGGAATCCTAGAAGAGTATAAAGATAGAACTGAGTACGTAAAACCATCAAAGCGAAAGAAAGACAAACGAAATGCATCTATCAAACGACAGAGAAAACTAGATAGAGAAAATCAATTTTTTTCATAATACACTATGGCTAAAAAATTAACAAAGTTGAATGTAGGCATAAAGCATGGATTCCGCAGTGGACTTGAAGAGGCAGTTAATCTGTCTCTTCAAGTTAGTGGCAAAACGTATGAATACGAGAAAACTAAGATTGAATATGTGCAGCCTGCTAAGGTGAGAACGTATCTACCGGATTTTTCTCTTACGAAACAGGACGGTATGACGATGTTCATTGAGACAAAGGGTAGATGGACAAAGGACGATCGCGTTAGATTTGATTGGATATTTGAACAGCATCCAGATTTAGATATACGATTCATTTTTCAAAATCCAAATGCTAAAATTTACAAGGGAAGTAAGACGACGTATGCGCAATATTGCGATAAAAAAGGATGGCTGTGGGCTAAGAAGAGTATACCTAGTACATGGTTAGACGAATGTCTTTGATATGTATAGATACTAGAACTGTATACTGTGGAGATTATTGTGAAACTTTCAACGCGTAGAGAGCTTTTAGAAGAAGCAAAAGACGAGATCAAATGGTTAGAAGTTGAATCTAAACTAGGAAACTATTCATCCGAAGTTCTGAATGAGGGGGTTCTATATGACATGTGGAAGAAGTTTCTTCGTTTAGCAAGTATCGGGCCTAGAAACAAGAAGAGCTGGAAGTCTTATGTCGTTGAGTATTTCAAGTCCTTGTTTGCATGGGCAAGTGCTGTTAGTGTGAGTACAACAATAGGTTCCGCTATAAATGCCAAGTTCGGATTATTAGTTGGAGTACTTGCGTTAGCATCGTATGTCGGTAGAGACCACATAAATTACTTGTTAGCAAAATACTTTCAAGATAGATACTTTGATGAGCACCTTAAGCCCATTGTAGATGAACTCATTCCTATTATTCAGAGCAACGAGAACATGAAGCTACAGTCTGCGTCAATACACAGTTTGATGGATGAAATAATAGAGCTTCGAACACAGCATAGTGAAATTGAGCCAGGCACAGTGAATGCGGCAACGCGCCGTCGGGATATTGATCGTCGTATGGGCGAAATACGTAAACAGATACTTAAAATTCAACATGAAATGAACAAATGCTTTGATGAGATATTCAGAGATTCAAAATTTCAAGAAAAGTTTAAAGATCAAGTTCCACCAGATAAACACTCATTTGCGGGAGAGTTGTCATCTGCTAAATGGCAAGTTGAACTGCGAAAAGCAGTGATGGCATCAATACTTCCGCCTGATTCTGAAATCTCAGCAATTCAAAATGATATGCGTATGATAGTTGATTCGTATCTATCGTAACAAAGTATAAAATGAACTTTTTTAAAGAAATCTCATCAAACGATGAGATTTTTTTTATTTTTGCAATTTATCAACATATTTATGTATACGTAGTACTCTACCACTGTAGAGTTAACAATAATATTTTAAGTTGATTAGCACTACTAATAGTGTTAGATACTAGTTGGAGATGTATATGCCAAAGACAAAGCGGAATACCAATCTGCTAATGGAGGCTGTCGCGGACGCTAAGGCGGTTCGTGAGACAGCTCTTCTGAATGCTAAGTTAGCATTACAGGAGGCGTTTGCTCCTAGACTGCAAAGCATCATTTCAAACAAACTCGCAGAGGAATCTGAAGAGGATGATGAAGATGCTCCAGTCATGGATGAAGACGAAGATATGCCAGAAGATGATATGGGCGATGCGCCTGTTGATGAGGGCGATGATGGTGAGGATGTACCGGAAGAAGAACCAGAAGCCGAAGAGCCACCAGTTGAAGAAGGTGAAGACGGCGAAGAGGTACCGGAAGAAGAACCAGAAGCCGAAGAGCCACCAGTTGAAGAAGGTGAAGACGGCGAAGAGGATGAGATTGATGCTGAGTTGCAAGAAATTCTGCGTCAATTAGAAGAGGAAGCTGACTCGTCTGACATTGGAATGGGTGACAACAAAATGCCATCCGCAGATGCGTCGGATGATAACACGGACGACCCCGGTCGTAATAAACTTTACGAAGAAGATGATGTTGAAGATGAAGGTGATGAACCTGCACCAACGGAGCCACCAGTTGAAGAAGGTGAAGACGGCGACGAAGATGAAATTGATATTCAAGAAATTCTTCGTTCACTTCGCGAAGAGGATGAAGCTGAACAAGCCGAAACTTCTGCCGAAGAAGCTCCGGCTGAAGAGCCTGAATCTGAAGAGTCTGAAGAGGCTCTTGGTGAAGCATACCGTGTTATTCAGTATCTACGTCGTAAACTTAATGAAGTTAACCTTTTGAATGCAAAGTTGCTTTTTGCAACTAAGTTGTTCCAAAAGTATAACTTGACTGAATCTCAGAAGATGACCATTGTTGAAAGTTTTGATAGAGCAGCTTCAGTACGCGAGGCTAAACTTGTGTACGGAACTCTAGCAGAATCATTCAACAAGTTTAAGAATGCATCTTCTAAGAAGGCACCAGTTACAAGCGCGAAGCGTTCTCTACGTGAAAGCATCACGGGTGGCGCAAGCAAATCAGTTCGTTCGACAAAACCAACTAAGACAATCTTGACAGAAGATGAAAAGATGTTTAAGCGTATGCAAGAGTTGGCAAACATACGAGGCTGATCGGTAATTTTCACAGAACCAAATTAAATTGGAGATAATTAATGAGTAATGGAATTAATAAATTTTTGCAAGATACCTCTGGTCGCAGAAACCTTATGGTTGAGAACAAGCGTGTTCTTACCAAGTGGTCTAAGTCTGGATTGCTAGAGGGTCTTACTGGTCATGAGAAGATAAACATGGCCGTGTTGCTTGAAAATCAAGCAAAGCAACTTATTGAAGAGTCTTCGCGGACTGGTACCGCTGCTGGCTCTGAAGAGTGGAATGGCGTTGCTCTCCCACTCGTTCGTCGTGTGTTTGCAGAAATTGCAGCTAAGGACTTTGTTAGCGTTCAACCTATGAACCTACCTTCGGGTCTAGTATTCTATCTTGACTTCAAGTACGGTACTGCACAGCCAGGATTTACGACTGGAGCTGGTAAGGATTCACAGGCGGACAGTGTGTTTGGTGTTACTGGTGCGCAAGCTCGTAATGCCGATCCTTCCGGTGGTCTCTATGGTGCTGGTCGCTTTGGCTATAGCATCAATGACGCTGTGACATCAACACTTAGTGTTACTGGCTCAGTGACAACGCCATCCGCAACACAATATGTTACTGGTTCAGTAAGCTACACTGCAACGAGTATCTTCCAGCACGATACTGAGTTCCAAGCTGCATATTCAGCTTCTCTCGCGGCAGGAAACATCTACACAGTTACTGTATCCACTGCATCCATGTCAAATCCTGACATTGAAGGTGCTCGTGCATACAAGATTTCTGGTACTAACATTATTGATTATTTCCCACAGTATACTTCCGTAAACAACAATGGGAATCAAATCACGTTCGTAGTATCTGCTTCGGGTGTACCTGGTCAAGCCACGGTAACCTATCACAAGCAGCCTGCTTCAATTTCACGTGGTGACTTTGAAGATACATCTGGTGCTGACATTGGTATCCCAGAGATTAATTTTGAAATGCGTTCTGAGCCGATAACTGCTAAGACACGTAAGTTGAAGGCAGTTTGGACTCCAGAATACGCGCAAGACTTGAATGCATACCACTCAATTGATGCTGAGGCTGAATTGACATCTATGCTTTCGGAATACATTTCGCAAGAAATTGATCTTGAAATCATTGACATGTTGATTAAGAATGCTCAAACAACTGAGCGTTGGTCTGCACGGGTTGGTCGTATGTATGATGCAAACACGTCGCAATTTGCTGATATGAGTTCCGCACAAGCTCAGGCTTCTGCATACAATCAGCAAACATGGTTCCAAACCATCGGAACGAAGATTCAGAAAGTTTCTAACATCATTCACCAGAAGACACTTCGCGGTGGTGCAAACTTCTTAGTATGCTCCCCACAAGTAGCAACTATCCTAGAATCAATTCCTGGATACAACGTTGATGGTGAAGGTGCTAAATTCGCAATGGGTGTTCAGAAGGCTGGTCAAATCAATGGCCGAATCACAGTATATAAGAATCCGTACATGCTTGAGAACCAAGTATTGATGGGTTATCGCGGCTCACAGTTCTTAGAAACTGGTGCTGTGTATGCTCCATATATCCCTCTTGTAATGACTCCGTTGATCTACGATCCAACAAACTTCACGCCACGTAAGGGTGTAATGACTCGTTACGCTAAGAAGATTGTTCGTCCAGAGTTTTACGGACTCATCCAAATCGAAGGTTTGGGTGATATATAAGCCTTTCGTTAGCTAGCTAATATGTGGGTGGTGATATTATTTCACCACCCACTTCTTTTTGTAGTTTGAAGACATATTTATCTGTATGAAGTTATTAACCATCTACACTAATGTTTATCGCGGAGTGATGAATGAATATTGCAAATAGAAGATACTTGCAGAAGTTGATAAAGGAAGAGGTTCAGCGTATGATCCGCGAAGCAGAGGATGACGCCCCAGCACCTAATCCTCAGATTGAGGCTGAGTTGGAGAAGGCATTGGAAGATGCTGGTAAATCCTTTGCATCGGAAATGAACAAGATTGCAAAAGACACTGAGACTAAACTGAAGGATGAGGATGAGGTTCAACAAGTTATTGATGACAATCCAGAGCTTGAGAAGCTAGCTAAGGAGTCAGTATCAATAAAGAGTAGATTGAAGGATGGTAAGATTTCACTCCAAGAGCGTGAGAAACTCAATGAAGAAATTTTCTCAATTTTAGGTATAACATCAATCTTGATGGCGTTACCAGCCGTTGTAACATTGATAGGGAAACTAGTATCTGTTATAGAACGTAAGCTCGGCGGTAAGAAAGAGATGGGCGAAAAGATTCAGCACTTCGGGCACGAAATGCACGAGATGGTACTTAAGTTGATACAGAAGGGCATGATGCTCATTCCTGGGTTTAAGAAGATGCCGTCAGACAAGCAAAAGAAGATAGTACATCTAGTCCACATTGTTATAGTGTTGATGTTGGCTATTCAATCTGGTGGAGTCGCTATTGGTGAGATAAAAGCTGGTCTAGAAGCTGCTAATGTCGGATTAGCGTCCTTTGAAGGAGTATTGACTGCCGTGAAGAGTGGAGAAGTTCTCGCATTCTTACGAGAAGCTGTCATGGATATTTTAGAAGCATAATGTATATAATCATATAGGTTAAGGATACAAGTTGAGGATTGATTTTTTGTAGGTAGAACGGGGGTAGTTGTGATAAACTTCTACCCCCGTTTGTATTCATGAAACATACTTATAGGTAGATGGAATTGTACATGGAATATATTAAATTATTCGTTTCAAGCGTGATAACCATTGTTGGTGTTATCTTGTCTTGGTGGCTAAAACGTAAGTACGGTGAGTATAAGACTAATACCACTACTAGAGAGTTAAAGCAACAACAACTTGTTCAGACAATACTTGAGCAAAAGTTAGAAGAGTTCGGTGCACAGAGAGCTTTCATAATTCAACGACATAACGGTGGAAAATTTGGCACGGGTAAGTCAATGAACAAGATGTCAACGACATATGAGGCATTAGAGGAAGGCGTTAGCACTGAGTTTAAGAATCACCAAAACTTACCGATGACATTATATACAAATTTCGTAACTTCAGTTGTAGAATACAACTCACTGTATCCAGTGGTTGACGATGTTGACGATATACTTACAAAGGCATTTTTTGTGCAACGAGGTACTAGGTCTGCTATTGTATTTCCAATCAAAAAGAACAATGAGTTTTTGGGTATGGTGGGTTTTGAATGGACACACAAAGCTCGAAATCTTGAAACCATGTATAAAGAGTCAATGGATGATGGTCGCGTTCTAGGAGAGACACTTTCAAAATTACTGTAGGAGTGTATATGAATAAGGTGATAGATGTTGACGATAATGACAACATCAACAGTGCTGAGGCAGAAGTAGATGGTTTGGAAGTACATGGAATTAAGAGAGGTAGAAAGCACATAAAGACCAAGGTAGAATTTAACGTATCACTCAATGAAGAGCAGAAGGAAATAAAGTCAAAAATTTTACGAGATACAATCTCGGTATTAACAGGAAAGGCTGGCTCTGGTAAGACACTGTTGGCAACTCAGATAGCACTAGAATACTTGTACTATAAAGAAGTTGATAAGATAATCATAACTAGACCAACCGTTTCAGATGAAGAAATAGGATTCTTACCTGGAGACATAAAAGAGAAGATGGACCCGTGGGTTGTACCAATCTATTCTAACATGCACATATTATCCGGAAAAGCCAAAATCGATAAGTACATATCTGAGAATAAAATTGAGATTGCGCCTATATCATTCATGCGAGGTAGAACATTTTTAAACTCGTGCGTCATCGTAGATGAAGCGCAAAACATAACACGATCGCAGATGGAGATGGTTATGTCTCGTCTAGGTGTAAACTCAAAGATGATGATCTGTGGAGATAGATCACAGACTGATCTCGTGGGTGGTAAGAAGCAGAGTGGATTCCCCCATCTCTTACAGATGGCAAACCAGATAAAAGGTCTTAACATATATGAGTTAAAGACAAATCATAGACATCCTATCGTTGATGACATATTAACGTTTTTTCAAAATCTAGATAAGTGAGAAAGTAGTAATGCCAACCGAATCAGAATACTCACAGATACCAATATGGCCTGGTAGCTCTTCGTTTGCTACTGGAAGTACTCCATTTGGGTTCTATGATACCGATGCTGAATTTCAGCAAGACATAGATAAGTTTGCTAAGTGGGCTGCTCTTAGATTGGGTTATCCTATAGTTGATGTTGAAATGCAAGACATCAACTTCTATGCTTGCTTTGAAGAGGCGGTATCCGAGTATTCAAACTATGTAAACCAATATAACATTCAGCAGAATCTTATCAACCTATTAGGATCAACTACCTCTAGTAACTTGACACATGTCAACATATCCCCAAACATGGGTGGTGTTATTCAGATCGCCATGGAGTATGGTAACGAATCAATGCTCAATGGTAATATAACACTCTATTCGGCATCTATTAATATCACGTCAAGTAATCAAATTTACGATTTGAATTCTCTCATTCGTGACGTACATAAGCCATCACAATCAATTGAGATTAAGAGGGTTCATCATTATGCTCCCCCCGCCGCATTGAGATTCTATGATCCAATGTTGGGTAACCAGGCGTTATTAGACACGTTTGGGTTTGGAGCATATTCAACTGGAGTCTCATTCATGTTAATGCCTATGTATGCTGACTTACTTCGCGTCCAGGCTATTGAATTTAATGATATGATGAGAAAGTCAAACTATTCATTTGAAATTTATAATAACACCTTGCGCATCTTTCCTATTCCAGTTAGAGACTTCAAACTGTGGATTGATTACATCGTGAAGGAAGAAAGGTCTGACCCATTAAAGAATCCGACGGGAACTGTGTCTGACTTCTCCAATGCTCCGTACGATAGGATGAGTTACCAACATATTAATTCAGTGGGTAGGCAGTGGATTTATCGGTATGGATTAGCGTCGGCAAAAGAAGTGCTAGGTGCTATACGTGGTAAATACCAGAGCATTCCAATTCCAAATGCAGAGGTGACCTTAAACTCGGCAGACCTTATATCGGCTGGTCAACAAGAAAAGCAACAATTGATTGAGGAACTAAAACTCATACTAGAATCTACAACACGTCAGAAGATGCTTGAAGCGAAGAGAGCTGAGGCTGAAAATCTCAACGCGGTGCTCACACAGAGTCCTCTAAAATTTTATATAGGATAACAATATGCCTTTGTTTAACAGCAAACGAGATGCGAGTTTTCTCTACAAGGTTGTGAACGAGTTGGTTTCCGACATCGTAGATACTCGCGTTGCTGTGTATAAGCTATCGTTATCAGATACTAAAACTAACATCTACGATGAATCTGACAAGAAGATATACTTCACTCCAGTTATTGTCCCAGCTCTCATTAATCGCATGGAGAGGACATTTGAAGGTACTGAGTTTGGCCAAGATTATACCCAAACATGTGACTTCGCTTTTATTCGCGAACAATTAAAAGAGTATGATGTTCTTGTTGAAGTTGGGGATATAATTGAGTTCAATGGTGAATGGTGGGAAGTAGACAGTATACAAGATAACCAATACTTCGGCGGTAAGAATCCAGATTACGCCACATCAGAAAACAGATGGGGTCTTAGTGTGTCAATTGTTGCTAACTGTCACTTGACTCGCCGTTCACATATACACATTGAAGAGATACGATCAGCTCCACGCACAGATTTGAATGATTTACCGAGTAATATATGAAAAATTCTAGCAAATACAGAGTTCCGCCATTACGTCGTACGCGAGATTCGTTTATTGATGATGCTAACTCGTCTGAGAATCCTAGGATAGACCTCGGAGAATCTAGGCACACTCAAGTTCGTAGAGATAAGGATACCGTTAGATCAATTTCGGTGACGCTCTATGATGTTGATTTCGCCATCAAGACGTTTATAGAATCAACGATAATGCCCAAGATTCGTGATGGGTATGAAGTTGTTGATGTTCCCGTATTGTATGCTAATGCTGAGAAGTGGGCGTCAATACAAAGCCGTGGGTATCTTCGCGATGCCAAGGGTAAGTCTATAGCTCCATTGATTACATTTCGCAGATCGTCGGTAGCAATCAAACAAGAACTAAGAAAAAACAAAGTATCGTCCGTTAATCAGATGGCGTATGTAACTGCTCAAAAGTACAGCAGAACGCAACCGTATGACAGGAACTCTGCACTGTTCTCCACCTCCAAGCAACGTGAATACTTCTTAACACCAATACCAGATTACGTTGACATTATATATGATTTCATTGTGTGGACAGAATACCAGTCACAGCTAAATGAGTTGATAGAACAGTTTATTTGGTTCGGTGGACAGTCGTTCGGTGATAAGAATTGGTTTAAGTTTCCATCGTATCTTGACAACGTTTCTATTGAAGATACTAATATGACTGGACAAGATCGTCTAGTCAGAGCTACGTTCCAGCTAACAATACACGCGTATCTTCTACCGAAGGAAGCAAGTGGTGAGGTTACGACTAAGAGAGTAGTTACACCAAATAAGATTCAATTCGTATCCGAGGCATTTGGAGATATTGGTTCTAGTATCGTTGATCGTTATCGACCTTTCAAACCGTTAAATGTTGATGCTGAGCAAGACTTGAAAGATTACCAACGGGAGTTGAATGATTTCAACGATACATCGTTACCAGCGAGTCCTGACGTATACACGTCTGAGACGGATTGACATTTCTGAGACATATTTATAGAGACGGTGTAAACCGACATGTTTTAAAAACCCTATCACGGAGTGGTTATGGCAGACGAAAGAGATATTGCAAAAGAAGATTTGGAAATGATTACAAGCCTTAGAAATGATTACGCGTTAATCACTTCTAAGTTTGGTCATACCGAGGTTGAACTCCATCTTATGGAGAAGCGTCTAAACGATCTTCATGAGTTTAAGAAGAATCTTATCAATGAATACCAGGAACTTCAAACACGGGAAGCTGAGCTGGTGAAGGCGATGAGTGAGAAATACGGCGAAGGAGTTATTGACCTAGACTCTAGTAAATTTATCCCTTCTAAGTAAACGTTTGAAAAATTCAGATCATATTTATAGTAGAGTAAAAAAACTTCTACTTGTTTACCTTTTGGAGAATAATAGTGGCAAATGAAAGAATCGTAAGCCCTGGTGTCTTCACCAATGAGAAAGATCAATCGTTCCTAGCACAGGGAGTTGGTCAAATTGGTGCTGCATTGATAGGTCCTACCATAAAAGGACCAGCGTTTGTGCCTACTGTAGTAAATGGTTATGGTGACTTTGTAACAAAATTTGGTGGTACATTTGAGCAATCATATCTACCATACACAGCAAAGAGTTATCTAGCAGACGCTGGAAGTGCAACTGTTGTTCGAGTTCTTGGTACTGGTGGCTATACTCTGAAGAATCCAGTTGCAGTTGTTGCTACTGGATCGTTCGGAAGGCGGTTAATATCATTCTTACACCCAACATATGTGGTGACAAGTAACGATGCGACTGCTCTTTTTGATAAGACAATTCTTGCATCCAATGCGAGTGGCTCATTCGTTCTAACGCTGTCTGGATCGTTCACGACTGACGTTAGCTCGTTCACTAATGCTGTGAATGAAAACGGCACACCATTCTCAGCTTCCATTAACCCAGAAAGCTCAGCATTTATTGGTGACTTGTACGGCTATAATCCATACGGTACACATGCAGTATACAACTATGTGGCGTTTAAGAAGTTTGCTTCGGCATCTCTAGCCGCTGATCCTGCGGCTACCATCCTTATTGAAACTGGTAGTGCATCAACACCTCAGTGGGATTTCTCAACTGATTACCTTGAAGCATCAACTCCATGGGTAACATCGCAGAAGGTTGGTGCGGTAACAACAAACTTATTTAAGTTCCATACGTTGTCACATGGTGTTCATGCGAACTATGAAGTTAAGGTGGGTATTGCAAATGTTCGCGCTGCCGGAACTATTGCTGGAAGTGAATATGGTGACTTTGACGTCGTTGTACGGTATGTTGACCAATCAAAAATTTACAATACACCGTTCACTTCCGAAGATGACGACTTGCGTCCAAACATTGTAGAAGTATTCAAGTGCGATCTAAATCCAAACTCTCCTAAATTCATAGGTAGAGTTATCGGTGATAATTACATTACGATTACTAGTGAAGGTAAAGTAGTTGTTAACGGTAACTATTCAAACAAGTCAAAGTTCATTCGTGTTGAAGTATCGGACGCAGTTGCTAATGGAGCAGTATCGGCGACTCTAGTACCTTTCGGGTTTAGAGCACCAAAGTCACCTATCCCAGATGGCTATACACAACCAGCTTCAGCATCATACGTATCAAACCAAACATCGGGTGGAGCATATAATAAGCGGGTATATTGGGGATTCTCGTATGATTTTACCAATACAGATAACATCAATTATTTGAAGCCTCTACCAGCATCATCATTCCAGACAACTGGAAGTAATGCTGACTTCTACCTAGGAGACTATAGCCAACCAGCGGGTGCAAATCATCCAACTGCTGCGACGGCATATAGTGGTTCAATTAACTTGACGTCAAATACGTCTATTGATACTCGTAAGTTTATGGTGCCGTTCCAAGGTGGATTTGATGGTCACAAGCCTCATCTTCAAAAGAAGACTGGTACGCATATTGTAGCTGGTAATACTCAAGGGTTTGATATTTCGTCAACTGCGGCAAGTGGTTACACGTCATATAAGAAAGCTCTTGACACTATCTCCAACTCCGATGAATTTGACATTAACATGATCATCGTTCCTGGCGTTATACACTCGCTTCATTCTGCTATTACTTCATATACGAAGGAAGTTTGTGAAGATCGTGGTGACTGCTTCTACGTAATGGACTCGGTTGGAATTGATGACTCAATCTCAACTGCAATATCAACAGTTGAAGGGTTTGATTCAAATTATGTCTCCACGTATTTCCCATGGGTTAAGATTCTTGATCAAGAGAGAAATAAACCAATTTGGGTTCCACCTAGCGTAGTGTTACCGGGAGTCATGGCATACACAGATAAGGTATCAGCTCCGTGGTGGGCACCTGCTGGGTTAACACGCGGCGGATTGACTGAGGTTATAGAGCCAAAGACTCGCTTAACGAAGGAAGAGCGGGATGAGCTATATGAAGCTAGAGTTAACCCAATCGCGGTATTCCCAGGAAGTGGTGTCTGCGTGTGGGGTCAGAAGACATTGCAAGGTAAGCCGAGTGCTCTTGACCGTGTGAACGTTCGTCGTGGGTTGATTGAAATCAAGAAGTTCATTGCTTCGGCAACACGCTACTTGGTATTTGAGCAGAACACAACTCAAACTCGTACGCGTTTCTTGAATATCGTAACTCCATACTTGGAGTCAATCCAACAACGTCAAGGTTTATATGCGTTTAGAGTTATCATGGATGAGTCCAACAATACTCCAGATATTATAGATCGTAACATTTTGTATGGTCAGCTATTCTTACAACCAGCTAAGACTGCTGAATTTATCATCCTAGATTTCAACATTCAATCAACTGGAGCTGCGTTCCCAGGAACGTAACCAATAGATAGATAGTAGTAGTAAGATACTCCTTAGATCATCTCTAAGGAGTATCTTCGTTTTGGGGTGGCTGTGAATCTTCAAATTGCTTTGGATACCATATCCATTTAGTACTACCGCAGTCCCATATTCGATCGTAACCATTTAGTTGCATGTTTTGCCATTCGGTTAGTTTGTCGTCATAGACTTCAAGTATCTTCTTTAACTTGTGCTTTTGGAATCTGTTTCTAGACGCAAATATTGTCGTATGGTCATTAGCCTTGAAGTAATGATAGTTCGGTGGTGTGATATGAACTAATGTAAATCCAATCTTACTATAGGTCTGGCCAGTGAAGTATCTTCTATCGGAGAATGATAATATCCCAGATGGTTGGTACATCTTCACGAAGTAGCTAAACATTTTTTCTAAGCCGCCCCGAATATTCGTGTTCACCTTATTACAGAATCGATACATCTCCCATTCAGTTTCTTTATTGAATCGATTCTTACCGAAGGTTAACACGGATACTAACTCATCTTTGTAAAACAACCCAATTCTTACCGATGAGGTATCCTCCCCCTGTATATGATTGTTATAGAGGAAGTTGTTGGATACCTCCGCTGAAATATCTTTGACGGTGCACTTTCTACCATGCAGATGGCGTGTATCTTCCGGCAGTATCTTATTTGAGAGAATTGATTTAACAATTTCTTGTTTATGAATCCATTCAATGTCTAGAACGTGAACAAGTGATATTCCATTTCTACTACATTGCTTGGTCTTCGTTAGGTGGTATTGTTTGTTCTTATTCCCAGAAATTTCTCCGTGATAGTAGAGTCCGTTGACTTCAATTGCTAACTGTTTAGATGGAAGATAGATGTCTAACTCTTTGCCCATGAGCACCGACTTATCTCCGTGGATAATTTCACCACCATAGAATGTCTTAATCCATTCTATGATTTCGTATTCACACTTTGACTTTGTTCTAGTTATGGGATGACACGTTCGACATATTGGTATTCGCCCATCATCTAGTGATGATTGAAACGTAGAATGACAGTGATTACATTCAAAATCATAAACCTTAGTATAGACTCCGGTATAATCATTGAAGTCAAATTTAGGAGTTACGTCTTTGAGTTTAGCAATTACTTTCTGGTACATCCGTAGTCTATTTTTTGGAGTCTGAAGAGGGTGATTGACTCCGTACCTCTTTAGTAATTTTTCTTTGAAGAGTGGAGACTGAGAGAATGTAGTCACACCGTAACGTTTTCGCATAGTTTCCTGTGCTTGTTTGGTGTTGTTGAATTTAGTGCTTCCATACCGTTCTAGTAATGTTCTCTTTGCTTTGTCACGGTTGGTAAAGTGTTCAACTCCATATTTCTTTAAGTTAGTTAGCTTTCGTTTCTCTAAGAATCCATCAACTTTTGAGTTGTGGTCTACACCGTATCTTGCTAGTAGTGTTTGGCGAATTTTTGATCTTGAAGATTTAATCACTACCTCAGTAGTCTGGTACTTATGCTGACATTTTCTACTACACACTACCCTTGGCTTTCTCTTGTCATATGTAAAAAGTGAGTTGCACATGGGACATGTCTTAGTAACACTGTTCACTTGTTTGTTGTATTTCGCTTTGCATTTTCGGGAACATAAGTCATCGCTCTCGTATGCTGACGTTTCAAATTGCTGAGAGCATTGTTTGCAAGTTTTCATAATGGTTGAGGTTTAATGAATAGGTTCATACACTATAAATATACACAAACTTTTTTTATCATAACTCGGTAGAAAGTTGTAATTTTCATATTTATTTATGTAATGCTCACAATATAGCAACTTGGAGAAATAAATGGCAGAATTACTTGACCCGAACGAGATATTTTTTACTCCGTTTGAGCCTAAACTACAGAATCGGCACATCATGTACATTGAAGGTGTTCCGGCATTTCTTGTTAAGGGTGCTACGCGTCCTAACATCAACTTCAACCCGATAACGTTAGATCACATCAACGTTAAGCGTAAGGTGAAGGGTAAGGGTGAGTGGCAAGATATAACGCTTAAGTTATACGATCCTATAGTGCCATCTGCTGCCCAGGCAGTTATGGAGTGGGTTCGTCTATCTCACGAATCTGTTACTGGTCGCGATGGATATAGCGATTTCTACAAGAAGGATTTAACTCTTGTTATCTTAGGCCCAACGGGTGATAAGGTAGAGGAGTGGACTATAAAGGGTGCATTCATCACTCAAACGAATTTTGGTGAAATGGACTGGGCTAATGACGCTTTCGTTGAAATCAATATAACGATTGCTTACGACTACGCAATACTCCAATACTAAGAGATACTTACATTTCTTTCGTATGATAATAAAGCCTCGCGTACGATCATTTCAAAAATTTTTGTATGTGGGGCTTTTTGCATCCCAAATCAATCCCTAATAGTTATTAGTAACACGGATACTTTATGCTTGGAGTAAAACTATGAAACTTTCAACTCGTGCTCAATTGCTTAGAGAGGCCAAGAAGACAATTCAGCGAATTAATGAAGCTGAAGATATTAACGCTCTTAAAAGTGAAGTTGAGGGCGTGGTTGAAGATGTTATTACACCTGAAATTGAAAAGATTATTAAAGATAAGTCGTTCTCACTTGATCTAGAAAAGATTAAGAGTGTGAAAATTGACACCAAATCAATTATTTCTTCGTTGCCTTCTGACGCCAAGAAAGCCGCTGAAGAGATGCTGCGGGGTTTGAAAACCGAATCAATTTTTAATGTAAATCTCAGTGCTATTGCATCTATTTTAAGTAAGGTGACTTCGGTTGGTAAGATAGCATTGAAAATCTTTCCGTTGAGCACATTGAAGGTTATATATACTAGAACTAAGGATGCCGCTACCAGACTCGCTGATAAAATAATTTCATCACCAACGTTTATCAATGTTGTGAAGAAGACTGGTATACTTACTGCACTTACGACAATTGCACCTATTGTCGCTAAGGCATCATGTGGGTGTACTAGCGAAGCAGATACAACCTCACGTGCTCAGGAAATGTTAGAATTGGAATTTAGACGTATTTCACTTATGAAGACCGTAAATCCTGGATATAAAAAAGAATTGGCTGATTCCGGCACTATTGAAGTATTTCTTGCGATAATGGCGTTCTTTGTTGTAGTTATTCTTATAATTTTTATTATCAAAAAATACAAAAAGTCTGAAAATTGAAAAGGTCTTACTGATACTTTATGTTTGGAGTAAACTATGAAACTGTCAACTCGCACTCAACTGCTTAAAGAAGCAAAGAAGACAATTCAGCGGATCAACGAAGCTGAAGACATTAATGCGCTTAAGCAAGAAGCTGAGAGGCTTGCGGGTAGTATTATTGAACCAATAATCAAAAAGAGTGCTGAAGATGTAATACCAACGATTGATCCTAATAAGGTTAGTAAGTTGAAAATTGATGTTAAGTCAATTGTAGCGTCATTGCCCAACGATGCAAAGAAGATAGCCGAAGAATTAACAAGTGGATTGAAGACCGAATCAATCTTTAGCATGAACTTAAGTTCCATTGCATCTATCTTAACTAAGGTAACGAGTGTCGGTAAAGTTGCATTAAAGATATTTTCAATGAGCAACTTAAAGATGATGTACGCAAGTGCCAAGGACACGGCAACTAAATTTGCTGATAAGTTAGTGTCGTCTCCAAAATTTATCAACATCGTGAAGAAAACTGGTGTGCTAACGGCGGTGACAACTTTATCGCCGATTATTGCTAAAGCGTGTGCTTTTTGTGGTCAAAGTCCAGCAGAATTTGAAGCGTGGGCGAAAAGAAACGCGGAGATTAGAGAGGCAGCACGTCTTGCCGCCCGTGCTGCTGACAGTACAGCTAATCCACAAGATTATATTCAACATGTTGCTAAGCCATTGACTCAAGAACAAAGTTTACAGCAAATGGCAGACGCTATGCAGATATTCTTGGTAGTAATAGGTATCGTATGTACGGTGTTGATTATAGTATTCATCGTTAATCATATTAAGTTTCGCAGAGAAAACGATCCTAATAAATGATAAAACTGTTTCGTGACATATTGACAGAAACACTTTCCGAAGTTAATAAAAGTAGGGGGCAGTGGAGTTCGTCTGAACATGCATTATCATTGATTGATGAGTGTAATGAAATTCTTCAGTTGGAACAATTGATCACTATTAAGGTCAAAGGGGGTACAATTCGTTCTAGTGTAAAACAAATTTTGCGAATCGTATCTGTGTTTATTTCAAAACGATTTCATGTTCTGCTAAAAGATGGTGATGTCACGGTTTTTAAATTCTATGATGTCGAAGAATTAACAAACGGGTTGGTTAATGATGGTGTATATTATTGTATTGCTAAATTTGATGAAACACATTTACTCAATCAATTGGGTAAAGATGGTTGGGATGCCAATGCCGATGCCACAAAGCATAGTGAATATTTACTTAAGGATGTATTCAAACATCTATTCATTGGCGTTTTAGGAACCTCGGAATCTAACTCCCCAACGTTTAAACGGATATACGGGTGGAACGATGTTAAGGTTGTTGATGTATCTAAAATATCCCCAGGATATCGTGGTAGAGGATATGGTAAACTTTTATATGCATCTGCGCTCAAAGATGTGGATGCACTTATAAGTTCCGATACTCTGTACGAAGGTTCGTACCACATCTGGTCTGAAACTATTCCAAAATTCAGTGGCTTCTTTGGGATTTTAGTTTCAGACAAAGATACACGAAAAATCGGCGGCTCTACAATAAATCTTGTTATACCTACGGCTGATCAAAAGTCATATGTTGCGGCAGAAAAGCACGTGAAAGACGTTGAGGGAAGATTCATGACTGTAGGCACTAGATTCGTAGCGAGTCGTAAAACGAATAAGCGCATTGATAACTTGATTCAAGCGTTTAAGCGTGTTGATTTCTCACAAATAATCACATGTTACGTACCAGGAGCGACGAGTGATGAAATGGTAGATGTGTTGGATGAGGCTAGTGATATAGAAGATGTTCTTCAATACGCGGAAGTTGAATTTGCGCGAACACCAAATCCTTCAGTCGTAAAGGCGATTAACAACCACACCACGTTAATCTTATACACGGATAGTGCTGTCTTCGTCATTAAAGAAACCGCTAATGGGATAGATTGGTCATTGATGTGAAGTTTTTGCAAACAAGACTATATTTATAGTAACCACAAAATAGTTTCAGTTACAACATGAAAGAGTGTTATGAATTCAAGAATTGACACGGGCAATAACTTGCCTATACCAGAACATATATCAGACGCTGAACTGAAAAGTAGTCTTTTAGCAGACTATAAGCAGGCGGAGGTTAGAGCTAATAACTTTCCAACTGAGATAGTTCCGTTACCATCTAAAGGGCTGTTATACCCCGAAGATCATCCGTTAGCTAACGGTACGGTTGAAATGAAGTACATGACTGCTAAGGAAGAGGATATTCTAACATCTTCAAATCTTATCAAGCAGGGGGTAGTGTTTGATAAACTGTTTGAATCCTTGTTGGTGACTAAATTTAGATATGACGACCTATATGAAGGTGATAAGAACGCCATTATGATTGCCGCCCGAATACTAGGGTATGGTGCGGATTATGTAGTTACGGTTGATGACCCGTCTGATCCAACACAAAAACAACAGGTCACTATTGATCTTACGCAGATAGAGCACAAGGAGGTGGACTATTCTCTGTTTGCAGATAGGAAGAATGAATTTACATTTGAATTACCCGCGACAAAACGGGTCATCACCTTTAGACTACCAACCGTTGGATTGAATAATCAAATCAAAGAAGAAATGAAAGCGTTGAATAAGTCAATCGTTCGCACTGGTGTGGATAGGGAGCTTAGTACGCGATTGAAATATTTGATCACGTCGGTTGATGGTGAGCGTGGGAGGACGTTTATAAACTCGTTTGTTGATAATGAGTTATTTGCTAGAGACTCAAAGGCTTTCAGGAAGTACATGCGTGAGATAGCTCCAGACCTAGATATGAAGTTTACATTTACATCCTCAACTACGGGGGAAGTGAAGGAGTTGGACATCCCTATGGATGTCAGCTTTTTTTGGCCTGACCTCGGAGTATAAGAGGGAGCTTCATGAAGAGGTATTCGCTCTATGTTATCATGGACAAGGTGGATTTACATGGGGTGAAGTATACAATATGCCAATACACCTTCGTCGGTTCTACATTACCAAGGTAAAGGAGAAAATAGACGAACGAAACAAGTTAGAGCAAGACGAATATAATAAGGCAAAACGGGGTAATGTCCCAAACTTTAGAAGACCTTAAACATAGTGGGTTACATATTTATCTGTATGTAACCCACTCTCATTTCAGGAGACATGTAGATGCCTACAAAAAGAAGATCACACGGCAAATCTAAGTTTGGAATAATAGGCTCCAAACTCAAAGATGTGTTGAAAAGTTTAATAATCGATCTCATCGCCGCAAGAAAGGTTACTAAAATAACCAAAGAACTGAATAAAGACTCTAAAGTGAAAGACGCTGTACAAGCTACTCATCAAGCATATGACAGAATGGAAAGAACTATTGATGAGTTTTGTAGTAAATACCCAGAAGAATGTCAACGCATAAAGGATGAAATTGAGAAAGGCTAATGGCATCTAAGAAAGACGATAATAAACGAAAAGAGGATTTATCGGACTCCATTGATTTAACTAAGAAGTTCGGGGATATTCTTTCTACGGTCAACAAGATGTTAACTGAACAAGCGGCGGCGCAGAAAGAAGTTAACTCTTTAGTTGAAAAGCAACTAGAACTCATTAAAGAGTTGAAGGAAGATCGTAAAAAGCAAACTGAGTTTAATGATTCGGATGAAAAGTTTTCAAAGCGTAAACTTACGAATGAGGAGAAACTTCGCGATCTTCGAGATGATGCGTTACTCACCGCGAAGGCTTATGCCGACAACATAAAACTTGCTAGAGTTAATAATGAGGCGATGCTACCATCCGTTGGTAAGTTGGGCAAGAATCAATTAGCGTTAGTGGAGCTTCAGAGTAAACAAGCAGTTGCCGCCGCTACATTCTTAGAAACTCTAAACGACACCTCTAAAACTGAGAATCTCTCCAAAGAAGCTATGAAGGAAATTGTTTCCTTCTCGGATAGATACGTCTCGTTGACTAGTCAAGCTAAGACTATACAAGATTCAATCTTAAAGCAGTCCAACGATGTCATCAAAGGAAACTATCAATCGGTAGATATAGAAAGCCAGCGGAATGCTATCAAGTTGATGGAACTTGATGTAGCAGACTTGATTGCGAAGAGAACGTCAGCGGCATCTCAAGAGGAAGCAGATGCGTTGCAGTCAAGAATATTGGATATGACTATGCAGTTAGACATTGCAAATAACTTAGTAGAATCTTCTACACAGTTAAATGCTACATATGATTCTGCTGCGAAAAGAATGAAAGAGGTCAAGAAGGTTAGTGGCGATATTGCTAGTGGGGTTGGAAAATCCATATCATCAATATCGGGTATACTTGGTAAGATTCCAGGCGGTTCACATCTATCGAAAGCATTGAACATCGAGGGATTAGCTAAATCTGTTGAATCAAAATTAGGTGGAGCACTTGATAACATACTAGGTAAGCTAGGCCCTGGTGCAACGGGAATGGTGGGTAAACTTGGAATCATAGGCGGTGTCGTCGGCGGTTTAGCAGCCACTGCATTTGGTTTCTTACTTCACAATGTAATGGAGCTTGATGCTGAAGTTAGTGAAGTAGGTAAAACATTTGGCGTATCTAGGCAAGAAGCGATTGGGTTGCACCATGAAACTGTTGCTATTGCTGGTGAGATGAAATTAGTCGGTCTAAACTCAAAAGAAGTTCTAGCTGGGGTTAAAGCTACATCTGAAGTTCTAGGTGGAATGAGTGCTCCTGCCTTGTTTAAACAAAATAACCCCGCTGTAAAACAATTAGTAAAAGACACTACTGTTCTCAGTGAAAAATTCAATTTGAGTAATGAAGAGATTGCAAGTATCCATAACCTTTCAGTCATGACCGGAAAGAGTATGGGCGAACTCACGATGGAGTCATCGACTCTTAACAAGGGTCTATTCAGCTCTAAAGATGCGTTGAAGATGATGGCTTCAATTCCAAAATCAGTTGTTGTTGCATTCAAAGGTGGTACTCAAGAGCTTATTAAGGCTGCTGCAAAGGCTAAGATGCTAGGCATGGAACTTGGAAAAGTTCAAGACATTGGCGATGGTATGTTAGACATAGAGGCATCTCTTGGGAAGGAGATGGAAGCACGTGCATTGACTGGAAAGAATTTGAACCTAGATGCTGCTAGATATTTCGCTTTGACTGGAGATGTTGCGTCTCTACAGGATGAAATACTTAACCAAGCTGGATCGTTAGAAGATTTTCAGAAGATGAATCGCATTCAGCAGAAGTCATTTGCAGACGCTATGGGTATGAGTGTTGATGAGATGACTAGTATGTTAACCAATGCACAGAAGCTGAAGGATATTGGTATGAGTTCTGCACGTGCAGAAGAACTACAAGCAAAGAATGCGGCTGAACTAAAAGATTTAGCAGCAAAGACTGGCGATGAGAAACAGAAGGCATACATTCAAGAGTTAGCTAAGCAGAAGGAAGTTGCGACTATGCAACAGAGATTCCAAGACGTATTGAAAAAAGTTCAAGAAAAATTACAATCTTTGTTAGCACCCGTTCTTGAGTTAGTACATGGTCTTCTTGATTCGGCTGAATCGGGTGAGTTATTAAATGATGTTATTAACACTGCGAAGGGAATAATGGCAAATGTAGTACCAATAGTGAAGACTATCTTCAAGGTACTGAGTGCTATATTAACTCCGCTAGCTGGTATATTTAGTGCGCTGTTTAAAGTGGATGAAGGTACGAAGACCGTACAAGCCTCGTTTGGAGGCGTTGCGGGAGTTCTAGGTGTTGTCGCTGGGTTCTTCGTTGGAAAGGCTTTGCTTACCAAGGGTATGGATATGCTCAAGGAGAAAGCTAAAGATGCTGGTAAAGCGATCATTGACAAAGTTGGTGGTGCGATGAGCAAGGTAACTGATAAGGGTAAAGGTCTTGCTGAAAAAGCTCTACCTTCAAAACCAGATAAAGCGGCTAAGGCTGGAAAGGGTGGGGGGATCGGCGATAGTATAGCAAATTTTGTTAACAAGATTGACGCTAAAAAACTTATGATGTCAGCCGCCGCTATTCTTATACTAGCAGCAGCTTTATATGTTGCGGCTAAGGCATTTCAAGAGTTCGGGAAGGTAAATTGGGATGGAATTGCCAAGGGCGTAGTTGGATTATTGGCATTAGTTGGTGCGGCATTTTTGATTGATAAGATAAAAGGTCAAATAATTGCTGGTTCCGTAGCACTGCTTATCTTGTCTGCTGCGTTGTATGTCATGGCGCAAGGATTTAAGACTTTCAATGAAGTTGAATGGGGTTCTATTCTTAAGGGTATCGCCGTAATTGTAGTATTAGCGGGTGTGGCTGTCTTACTTGGTATGGTTGCCCCACTAGCATACGCTGGTGCTGGTGCTCTTCTTGTAATATCGGCGGCTGTTTTAGTGTTTGGTGCTGGTATGATGCTGATGGCCGATAGCTTGACGAAGGCTACTCCGCTTATAAACGCATTCTTCAACGGATTAAATGCAGTGGTTCAAAGTGTGGGTAACGTCATAGTTAATGCAATAAACGCAATAGGAAGTCAGATAACTGGAGTGCTTGATAGGTTACTTGCAATAGGAAACTTAAATCCAGCTAAATTGATGGCAATTGCGGGTAGCATTACCGCGTTAGGTGCTGCACTTGTTGCATTTGGTGGTGGTAGTGGTATAGGTGCAATAGCAGATGGGCTAGGTAAGTTGTTTGGTGGTGAAAGTCCTATGGAACAAGTTATGAAAATTTCTACTAAACTGAAGCCAGATGCTCTCTTGCTTACTGCTAAATCTATACGTGATCTAGCGGATGCGTTTCAATATTTTGCTAAGTCCACTGCAAGTCTTGCGAATTTTGATACTGATAAGCTAGACGTTATCATTGAGAAGATGGAGGATGTTCGTTCTGTTGAAAGTGGTGGTATAAAGGGGGTTGCTAACGCTATAGGTGGATTCATAGGAGGGTTGTTTGGCTCACCAGATGAACAGAAGGGACAAACAATTACAACATCGGGTGGTAGTGGTGAGAAGGATAAGATGGATCAAGTTATCTCGTTACTGTCGCAGATCGTGGGTGCGGCAAATCAACCGACAGTTATTAAGTTCGGTGATAAGACGGTAGAGGAGATAAAGACGCAGCTTAACTTCAAGAAGGCGTATAGTGTCGGTGTAGATAATACATATGGACGCTCTGTCTAATTCCGAGTCCCATCCTATTTATAGGTAGTACACTATAAGAGAGTTAAATGAGTTTACTTGATCTTTCATCTGATCTATCTCGTTATCGTTCAACTGTTCGTCGTGAAGAGAATTTTCCAGAAGCGTCTAAAGCAACCAACGAAAAAAACTTTGCAACCGTTCAGCCGATAACAGAAAAGCTATCGCAGTTTTCCATTCCGATCATCCGTCAGAAACCAGTTGATCATGTGGCAATGATGCGTAATGTAAGCTCCACGGTGAAGATGGTAAACGATGATGTTCTGATCAATTCAGTTTCAGAGTTTAGTCCTAAGAATTCCACACGCGATCTGACCAATGTCAACGTGACGTCAATTGAGTCTGTTGCTAAGAACTTACCGAAGATAACAAAATTCAGTACTGACAGTAAGTTAAATTTCTCAAATACGATTATTAACAAGGCGACAAACGGAACGTTTAATCTTGAATCGCCAGTGGTAATAGATCAGACGTCATCACCAATTGAACATCAGTCTGTAGTATCGCCCGTTGGGTTTGTACAGACCGATAACAAAATTTTGTTTACCACTGCCGTTACTAAGGTGGAATCTACTGGTGTTACAATACCAGATATACCAATTATACGGACAACCGTTGCGAATTTGAATCAGACTGTTGTTATCAATAAAGAACGACTACCATTTGGCAATATAGTTGATCCGAACATAGGGATAACAGCACCATCTCAGACATTAGACCGTGAAAAGCAAAGTCCGGTAATTGATAAAAATTCCATACAACAAAATTTAATTGTCAATCCAGACGTTAAGATAGTAAGGGTGTCGTATAATGACATTCATCTAACAGCCGTGTCTGAATTTGATTTGTTCGGTTCTCCGATACAATTTCAGCGTGATGTACTTAGAACGGTTGACTTACCACATTCAATAGTTCCGAATACATACTTACCGTCAAATGCGTTAACTGTAGATCATAGTGAATTAAACGCAGACACTATTACGTCTGGATTGATTAGTGGTAGATTTGAATCTTCAACCCGTAGTAAGTTATCTATCGTCGGTACACAAGAAGTTGATTTCTTTTCTAACGAGTTTGCGTCTGGATTTGTAACTAGACAGCAAGTTGGAGAAACTAATTACACGGGTCAAAGTGCGTTCACTTGGGTAGATACGCCAACGAATGCGGACTACTTCCTCAATACTAACGCAGATGGGTTTACAATCCGTCAGCAACTTTTAGATACTAAATATGTCAATGGAAGTAGTGTACTTGGGTTTACTAAGCCAACTGGCGGTGACTTCTTTGATGTTGCAAAGAAATATGCTAGCAGTGGGTTTGACACATTCACTCTTCACTTAGAGACAAAGTATATACCAGATGCTTCCGCATATACATTTAAGAAACCTTCGGGTGTAAACTATTTTGATGTATTGAAGTTTCATAGTAGTCGCGGCTTTGAGTTGTTCACTAGGCCATTACAAACAGACTATAAGCATGATAGCTCTTTGTTTACTTGGATCGGCACAAATCCACCCGCAGTAAACTATTTTGATGCTATAGGACAAAACTCCACTGATGGATTTCATACGTTCGCACGTATGCTAGATACAAAATATATTCTAGGATCGTCACGTTTAGATTGGGATGGTAGTCGTAAGCAAGCTCCGTCGGTGAACTATTTTGATGTATCCAACATCTACTCTACTGATGGTTTCCATACGTTTGCTCAGATGCTAGATACTAAGTATATCTTAGGGTCTTCCGTATTCGATTGGGATGGGGATAGAGAGCAGGCACCAGCGGTGAACTATTTTGACTTGACTGGGCGCAATACGACAACCGGATTTCATACGTTTGCGCAGATGTTGGACACTAAGTATATTCATGAATCATCTATATTTGATTGGGATGGATCACGTGAACAAGCTCCGGCTATAAACTATTTTGATCTAACGGGTAGGAACACCACAGTTGGGTTTCATACATTCGCTCAAATGCTTGATACGAAGTATGTTCATGAGTCGTCAATTTTTGATTGGGACGGCCAACGTCTAGACGCTCCTTCGGTAAACTATTTCGATCTAACGGGTAGGAATACGACTGTAGGCTTTCACACCTTTGCCCAAATGCTTGACACGAAGTATGTACACGAATCGTCTATATTTGATTGGGATGGATCACGTGAACAAGCTCCATCGGTGAACTATTTTGACTTGACAGGAAAGAACACTACAGATGGGTTTCATACGTTTGCCCGTATGCTTGATACGAAATATGTACACGAATCATCTGAGTTTGATTGGGATGGTTCTCGCCAAGATGCGCCGACAGTAAATTATTTTGATTTAACTGGTAAGCATACTACTGTTGGTTTCCACTCATTTGCAGAATTGCTTGATACGAAATATGTACACGAATCATCTGAGTTTGATTGGGATGGTTCTAAATACTCCTCTCCAGAAGTCAATTACTTTGACTTGGAAGGTAGATACACTAGTAAAGGATTTCACCGTCTAGCACAATTATACGATTCGAAGTATATTCCAGAGTCATCCCAGTTTGATTGGGATGGTAGTCGTCAAGCTGCTCCCGAAGTTAACTTCTTTACTAATGCAAATGCAACTGGATTCACGAAATTCGCACAGCATTTCTTGACTGAATATGCGCACGAATCGTCGACATTGACATTTAAAGGAACGTTGCCATCTCCCGTAGATTACTTCGGTAATCAAAACGCATTTGGATTTGAGAATCAAATACAGTTGTATGATTCAAAATATGTCCACGATTCTAGCCAATTTACGTTTAAGGGTTCTTCAAATTCTGCACCAGCAGTAAACATGTTTAGTGATCAAAACGCATTTGGATTTAATACATTCGCTGAGCCGTTGGTTACTCGTTATGTTCACGAATCGTCTAGATTTACGTTCAAAGGATCGTCTAGAGTAGCACCTTCAGTTGATTTTCTACCAAATGATTCGGCTCGTGGGTTTGATACATTCTCACCATTGATGCTTTCTCGTTATGTAATAAATTCAAGTGCTTTAACGTGGATAGGATCACGAGAAAATGCTCCAGAAGTTAACTACTTCGGAATAAATGGGGCGGAGAAGATAACTGGATTTAATAAACTCTTCAATGATAAGTCGCAAACTAAGTTGAGTCCAGCATATTCGGCATTTTCATTTGAAGGTGCTTCACGTAAAACACGTAAGGGCGGTATACCATACACTAACTTCTTCGGATTCACCCCGTCGGAGAGAACTGGTTTCATGGTGAATATGACGATGCACGATGGTACTTTATACCCTATAATTGATCCGACGCTTAGATTTGACGACGAGCCTGATCGCAGATATGATGTTGAATCTGCTAGATCACAGCGCAAACGAATGTCTACTAGAGATGTTGCTAAATACGCTCCTAACTCGTTAGGTAAGCGTCCTTGGTCAGACGGATCGTTATTTGCAACGCTTGAGAATCAAGTTCCAGAAAGTAAGATAAACGCTAGAGCTGGTTCGTATCAAGCAAAGTATGAGCAAACGCTAAAGAACTCAACTGATAATTTAGGATATCTAACGAAGTGGGCTATAACTAGACGTTCACCGTCACCTATAGATGAGCAATACAACAAGTTTAATCTACGAACTGATTCATATAATTCAGACCCAATTTGGTCACAACCATTCGTCTTACGAGGTATCCAATCCGAAGGATCGGTTGAACCGGAACGTTGGGGTGGGATACTAGGTGGATTTGATGAAGGCGTAGTTCGCGGTGGGATAGTAACTAGAACAGAACGAGGAATATTTGATGTTCAGCGTATTGGAAAGTGGTTAAGTTCGGCGAAGGGATTATTATGGAACGCTAAGCAAATAGGGTTGCAGTTGATGAATCCATACGTGGATTCTGATCCTAGAAACCCTGCTAGTGAGGTTCTTGGAATCCAAGCAACTCGTGTATTCAATCCACTTAGTACAATTGCAAACGTAGGGTCGGCAGTTGCTGGAATTCACATCGCACGTCATGGGTTGTTACCGACATCTGATGTATTTCTAAATAAGTATGAGTCTACAACATTATCACGTGAACGATCACTTAATCTTAGTAGCCCAGATTATAATTCATTTGATAGAGTTGACATACCTACTCCAATGTCTAGGCAGGGGACACAATCTAGATTGCTCATGCTTCAGAAGGAATTACTACCCGAATCATTCAGCCCGATTGTGAAATCAAACAGGAACATACCTTCGACTGAATTGGGGTCTGTATTGTCTAGTGTAGTCGGATCATCAGCGGCATCCGCTATTGAGAGTTATGCGAAGAGATTACTAGGCATTGATGGTATCATACGTATATCGTCTTCACATGGCGGCCCGCAATCCTATCTAGGCATTGGTCCTACTACAATACGTCGGTCAACAAATCGTGGTATAATTTATAATACGTCTCCAGGTGAATTGCTAAGGAATCCGGCGTCAATGGGTGCTACGGATGAAGCCTTTCGTCGGGATGTGTATTTTGCTCCTAAGAAAACTTATGGAGAACAAGATGTAAACAATTTGGGAGAAAAGGATTTACGTAAATTATTGTATCACCTGAAAGATGGTCCACGAATAAAGAACGAAGTTGCAACGACATATGATAAGACAGAGATAGACATTCAAGATCAAACCATTGATCGTATTGCAAAGTATAATCCGTTTGATTTGAAGTACCCATCTCCGGCTGATAAATTCAAGAAACAGACGGGCGTAGTATCAGATGCTAGAGTTGCGGACGGGCCTAATCCACTAATAGCTGACGTAGATGATCCGATAAAGCAATATAGGACTTCTAACTACGATTCGCTAAAGAGAAACGAAAGACGGGGTAATCGTTATTACAATGACTTTAGAGGTTCAATTACGTTGGACGATAAGACTAAATCATTCATAACCAACCCAGATGCAGCTAGATATGACACTCGTAACTTGGAAGAACGATATGGATTTGGATTCCAAGGTGATCCTGGACAACAGCGCGATCTTCCGTTTATTTCAAGTGTAATGCATAAGAAGTATGACAATAAGACTGCGTTTAATGCATCAGGTCCGAAGGAGTTTAGAGATTATGCTGTTGCAGTTGAGAAGGAAGTCGCTGGTAAGAAAACCAAATTCAGAGGTGATAGAATCAATATCATTGACTACAAACGAGCTAACTTCAACATAAATACCAATTTAGTTTACGAAAAGGCACCATACACTGATGGGATTAAAGGTACTGATGACCTTATAGAATTCTACTTTAGTAGCTTAGTATTGTCTGGTCACAACAATTGTCCAGCAGAAGTTATCGTCTTTAGATCGACATTTGGTAATATAACTGATTCTCATAACCCATCGTGGAACGCTGTTAAATACATGGGTCGAGCTGATCCGTTGTATGTTTATCAAGGATATGAGCGTGAAATTTCGTTTGATTTCACAGTTCATATTGGCTCTCGCGATGAGATGAAAGCTACTTGGAGAAAGTTGAACTATTTAGCCTCATGGACTGCTCCTGAATATTTAAAGAGTGGGCAAATGAGAGGTCCTATGATTCGATTGAACATCGGTCACTTGTATCGCAAGATGCCAGGATACATATCAACATTATCGTATACGTTTGATAATACACAGACAACGTGGGAAACGGCTAAATTACCAGAAGACATGAATCTCAATAACAGCGAGACGAAGGCACTATCTAATCCAGGTGTTCTCCAGTTACCAAAGCAGATAAATGTGTCTGTCGGATTTGTTCCGGTTGGTGTATACCGCCCTGAGTTTAGAGGTGTTATGTATAGTCTATTTGACGATACAAGCGGTGCTGGTAGTACTGGAATAGAGTCTGGACTAATACCAACTGGCAAGAATAAGGTGAATTATTTCAGCGAATTTGATGATCTTGAAGGTGAACCAGTTATCTACTCTGGTTATGATTTGGATGGTAAGACACGTACTCCATATGATGAGAAGCCGGAACAAGAAGTTAAATACATTACGTAAGGAAATTTATTATGGCATCTAGATACGATAACGCCAAAGTTATACCGAACGCTAGAAAAGTTGACAGTGATGGCGTTGAACATACCGTTCGGCGACTTGAGACTACAATCTATCCTAAATTTGATGAACTATTCGCAGATGATACCTATTTGATTTCTCAAGATGGAGATAGACTTGATTTACTTGCGAAGGAATTCTATGGTGATGAAACATTTTGGCATCTGATAGCATCTGTTAATAACTTAGGTAAGGGGACTTTAGCAGTTCCGCCTGGCGTGGTTATACGCATACCTTACTACGATGACTATGCCCCTATATCTGCTATGATCGAAGAACGAAACAATAGGAGGTAAGTATGCCTAAAATTGAAGGTGGTTATGTAAATCCGTTCTATCAAGAGGTAGACAAAGAGGTTAGTGCTGAATTAAATGAACGCTCTCGGATATACGGTGCACGTGTTAGGTCAACACGCAAGCAGGCCGAGAAGTTCCCTAATGATTTGGTATGGGCATACCAAAAGGTTGCATTCGCTCAGATAATTCCAGAGAAGGGGCCATCGTTAGGTATGGCATTTTCAAAGATAATGTCAAATCGTAAAGGTGAGTTGACCCTATACGACTCAACGCGCAATCAACCAAAATACCCACTGCTTCAGAGTGTTGAGATTTCAAACGAGGGTACAATCGGTTCATTGCTCAAAGGAAAGTTTACGTTCACCGTATATCCAGACATTACCAAACAAGGATTTAAGATGGCTGATTTAGAGGAAGCCTACTTTAAACCCGGTAGAGAAGTTACTATTAGATGGGGATGGTCGGCGAAAGCTGCTAATAAGAAAGCCAACTACGGAGAGCTACGAGGTATAATCTATAACTTTGATTGGTCGGTTAACGGTGATTTGTCAATAACTGCAACATGTTCTGTAGTTTCAAAAGCTACAATTGCAATTGGAGTATCTGGTGAACAGACAAATCCAGAATCCGATACAGAGACCGAAGACCCTTTGAATAAGCCAGTTCCAGATGGTGACATAGCGGGACTGATTGAGAAAGATATTGCCGAGTTGAATAAGGGTGGTAGTGTTAGTATGTCTTTGGGGCAGAAGAGATTCTACGGTAGAGATCAAACCGAAAGTGGTAAAAAACTTAATCCAAATGGTTTACAGTATTTTGTCATAGGATTACCCAAGTCTGATAAGGATGCACAAGGCACAGATGCTAACTCTGATAAGTCAACGCCGCCACCAGTTATTGAACCTACGTATTACATAAAACTCGGAGATTTAACAGAATTGGTAAACGGGTTGATTAGGAAGTCTGAGGAAGGTGGAGTTCTCGGAGTATCTGATCTATTCTATGTAGTATGTAATGGAAATCAGACAGAACATCTACCCGACATAGTTTCATGTGCACCCGAGCAAGTATTTTTCCCCGACCCGACTATGGGTAAGTACGGGAACTTCATACCATTTAAGACTGAACCTTTATTGACCATGGACTCGGACGGCACTACTCAACTTGATTCAAATACTATAAACATAGGTAATATTCTGATTTCTACAACTACGATAATAGAGTCATATAGGCAATTTGTCAAGGACAACCAAACAAATATTGAGTTTAAGAATATAACCAAATTTTTTGAAACGATAATTAGTAAAATCAATTACGCATCAGGCGAAACCTATCAGCTTTCATGTCGATTACTTGAGCCTGAGCAGTTACAAGGTGGTACTAAGGGCGGGATGAAATCCCCTAGGACTGGTGCTAGTAAAGCCATTCTTTCCATAGAAGACAACAACTTATCTAGGTCAGCAGTTGAAGAGGTCACGCCGTATGAGTTTAATTCATCCATAGCCAAACCAATAATCAAGTCGGTTTCAATATCAAGTAAGCCACCTGGCCCAGCGGCAACGGCGGCCTACGCTGAGGCTAGAGCTAGTAAGTCTGGTAAGGGATTAGGGCCGCAACAAGGTGATGTTAGAACAGCCCAGAATAAAGAGATTGATGAAGATAAATTCAAGAAACAATATGATGAAGCTCTAGATGCTATCAATAAGGTGAAGGATTCGTTTGCGTCAACGGGGGCGTCTGATAAATTTACTACCGATCTTAAGGGTAACTATGCGAAATATAAACGTGCAGCCCAAGGAGGCGCGGCTGGCTCTGGTGGGCACTGGTTGAACCGCGCAATATATCCAGTTGATTTGACTCTAACGATTGATGGTATCAATGGTTTTAAATTTGGCGACATTATTAAAATCAACTTGATCCCATCTACTTATAACCTTGAAGAGGTTGATATGGTATTTTGCATAACGAAAGTGTCTCATACTATACGAGACGGTGTGTGGGAGACTAAGTTGGAAACCAAGTCTAGAATTAATATGGGTAAGAGTCCGCCAGTATCTCCTAAATAACGACGTAATAATATGGCAAATCGTAAACGAATATATTATCCAGATACGCAAATAAACAAGAGCCTCTTCACGTCAGGTGAAGAGTGGATGTTGCTAGAAACGTGGGAAGAATACAAGGGTTATTATCATTCATATTCTTCCACGGGTGAGGTGTTTACGGAACCAGATTGGCATCCTACCAAGTCTAAACCTTTAGTTCCATTCAAACGAAAAAGCCCTGAATACTTCAAGTACATTGATTTAGTAAACTATGACATTGTTAACGGATCAAAGACTGAGATTTACGGATCTATTAAACTAGATAGATACACTGCTCCACGTGCTGTATTGAGAAAAGTCAGCCCAATTGAGAACTCAGATGGTATTATGCTTAGGTATTTTCTAGTAAAGAGGAATGAGCCTAATGAGAAGTTACCCATTGAGATTGATAAAAAGCAAGCTGATACGTACGGGATACTAAATCATGGTATAAATCAGTATTTATACGAACTTGTTACTATTAACTGGAAGATAGAAGGCCCTGAGTTTGACATTCTACGTGATGGAATTGTAGTTATTCCGGGGGTGGTTAGTACGAATCAGAGAATTGTCTTTGCGATATCGAAAAAATTTCCTATATTTGGTAAGTTATTAACGAATCTGCGGCAGTTCTCCAAGTATGATACCAAGCTATAAGCCGGACCTTGATTGTATCTGTATACCAATTCTAGCTAATCATCACTATCATCATTCTGTAGGTGAGGTTCTAGCCGTTTTTATTCGGTATATAGACGGCTCGGAAGCACTGATCAACTTCAGGCACCAAGATGGTTTATCTTCTAATGTTAGTTTTGACGACTTTGTGGTCACCTCCAACTCGCTGGTATATAACAAGAAAGTATTTCTTTCAAATGGAAAGGATATAGGCATTGATCTTAATAGCTTTCTTCATTACTTTGATGAGGAGATAGTTGACTTTAATACCATCTACGATGGGTTGCATATAAAACAATTCAACAGTTTTAGGGGGTCACCTATTTTGGGTCAAATAATACCGCTGTCAATACACGAGTTATTGTGTTCCGAGATAACATCTGCCGTCATTCCAATTTATGAATCAAATGTGGTGACCGATGAATGTAAAAACTATTGCAACGACTTTTGTAATACGTTTCATTCTTTGGATATGACGCATGTTATTATGAACTCACAACCTAGACTACAGAATTACATGTGGTATACTCTAACTAGTAGACCTAGCAATGCGTGTGATGGAATTAACTTCTCCGCCCTTAATAAGAAGACTGGTATTAGAAATTCAATCACATCTACATTTGAAGATGGTCTACTAGTACAATATGATTTTGATGCCTTCCATGTTAAGCTACTTTCTAATATCCTTAACTTCCAATGGTCAGACCATCCCTACAACGAGCTAATTCAATATACTGGACAAGCTATTACCTACGATGAAGTTAAGTCTAAGGTTTTCATAGAGCTATATGGTAATGGGGCTAAGACCGAGCTATCACATCACCCATTCTTCACTCTCGTTAGATCAATGGTGTCGTCTCTCTACGAACAATACATTAGAAATGGGTTTATTGGTTCTCATTTTTATGGGAAACGATTTAGGCATATAGATGACATTACTCCGTATAAGCTATTTAACTATTATCTTCAATCGTTAGAAACTGAGTACAATATTCAAGTTATCGGTAAAATTTACAAGTTCCTGAAATCTACAGCCCAGACGACTGCTTACAGAAGTAAATTTTGCATGTATATCTATGATGCCTTTATATTTGACATCCCTAGGGATGAAACGCATCTTATTGCGGAGATACGTAACATATTTGAGGTGGATGGTATGAGTGTGAAGGTATCTGTTGGTGAAACATTTGGTAGCCTACTTCCGGCGTAGCGAGTGCTATAAGGTATTCAGTATGATATTTATAGGCAAGTATACGGATAGGAGTGTTTGTGAAAACAGTGTTTGATGACATATTAGCAGAGTTATCTAGGAAAATTCCCTCGGGTATAATTGATCTTAACAATCAAGAGCATTTGAGTTTGTTATTTTCTTTAGTATCCGAATCAATGCCTCCTGAAGACGCGACATATCTCATTGAAGCTATGTTAGGAGAAACTAGTAATTTGTTAGTAGAGGAGCAACCGAAGTCTTTTCCGGCGGTTTCATCTGAGACGGGGAAGACTGTATACTTCAAGAGCAAAGAAAATCGTGATGATGCAATAAAGGCTGGTACGCATACGGCTGTGCCTAGGAAGTTAAAGCCACGAAAAAAGAAGAAGTCTAGTAAGAAGAAGTCTTCGTCAGCACCTAGTTCGGGAAAGGGAGATAAAAAAGACAAGAAAGATTCTTCATCATCTGAGAAAGATTCTTCTGGTGGAGGCGGTGGCCTTGCATCCATGATTTCTGGTGGTGCTAAGAAAGAGGAGGAGAAGGAAGAGAAGGCAGAGAAGGAGAAAGCTAAGAAGGCTAAAGAGGCTAGATTACCACCGAAGGTTAAGCCTAAACTTATAGCGGCATATCCAGTAACTACTGAAGACAACGTTGCAATGGAAATTACAGTTGGTAATATGAATATAGATCATTTTAAGAGTGAACCTCACATAAGTGACGCTGAATTTGATAAACTTATTGACAACACGAAGAAGTATAAAAGATTCAAATCGGATTTATCATTTACTGAAAAAATATCTAAGAAATTTCCAAAGAAATATCTTAAATTTCTTGAAAGAGTTTTCAGAGTTAATAAGTACAATGATTTTGAGCCACCCGTATCGTTGTTCTTTAATGGTGCTGGTATGGGTAGTATATCATCTCAATCTGCTGAAGTTCTCATGATGGCGTTTGCGATGGAGATGGATGCTAGCAAGCGTAAGGAGTTGCACGATACGATCGTTGAATACATTGACACGGTTGTAAAGAAATCTAAGGTCAAATTTATTATTGACAAGAGTTGGGTATCTGCCGCGTACAATCAGGCAGAATCATTACATGCTAGATTAAGATACACCCATAAGTCTGGATATGACATAGTTCAAGTGGCGTGGGACAACGAAGCGGACGCTATTGCACTTGGTATAGTTGACTATAAAAAAATTCGTAAGACACCAACCGACGTGTTCTTTAGGATTAAAGCTGATGGACGAGAGTATATACTTGAAGATTCTCTGAAGAAAGATAATGATGTGTTTCTTTTAACTTCTTCAGTGTATGAGGTTGCTACCTTTGCGGTAAAGAAGCTATCTCAGAAAGTACAGCAAGAATATAAGGATTTGTACTATAAACTTGAGCATACTGAGATGGATTCTGCGCAGAGAGCCGAGGCGGTCTATCGAGTAAAAGAGATAGAGTATGACGCACTTGAGAAAATTCCTGGCATAAATCCTCGCACGTATAGCGATCAGTTAACGTTATCCGCCATGAATATCGCCAATGATCTTGAGACATTCGTACCGAGAAATGCTGGAAAACGAGTAGCACCTAAGATAGATGAAAAATTTGTTACTATGACCGTTGGTGAAAATGCATCTGATAAAGAACTCCTAACAACCGCATTGAAGACACTAGCGGTCGCTCCTGCGAAGAGTGAAGAGTTCAAGAAGGCTTTATTGTCGTCATCAAGTAGACGTGCATCAAGTCGAACATATCTAAAGGCTATCATGTTGATGTCTGAGTATTTTGCTAGCTCTGGCAACGGTAACCTTCGTCGAAAACTTGATTCTCATTATGCACTCATCGGTGACTTTGCTAAAAATTACTTAGCTGAGATTGTGCGGGATAAGCAACTACGCGACGGATTAATGGAGAAGATTGACGAGGCCTTTCCGCTTCGCTCTCTATTTAACGAGACTTCTCACGCTGATATAGGTTCTATTCCAGTATTTAAGGATGTACTTGAACACTTGTTTAAGGTAAAGTCTTACGAAGATTTGAAGGCTAACTTAGTCGTTCGTACGAATGAACGTGGTTTCTATGAACTTATGTATGTGGCATCAAATAAATCAGAGGCGTTGCCTATCTCTAAGATTTATGTTAGAGCTAAGGGACAAGGTTACGACACCGCCCCTGCGTTGGAGCTTAAACTACACCCAGTCTTTGCAAAGAGGATAGCGCAGACAAACGCGGAACTTGGCATTGAGACGACTGGTATTCGTCAACAGATTAATCCAAAACAAACTACTAACAACTGAGAGAAAGGTATTGCGCACTCAACTATTATGCACATTCATTAAGAAGAACGAACTGAAGGCGATTACTGAAGCTATTTCGCACAAGTTCATAGTTCCAAATGATAAAATATTTGTATTGACTAGTGTTGATCTCCCGTCTGAAATTATAGTTTCATACAACATTCAAATGAATGAGCGGAAGGTATTTCTGCCAAACTCCATAATGGTGCATCGCAAACGCGAGACCAACACCATCTACACTATAAACGCGTTGAATGAGCTTATTCGCGCCCTGAATAATGGAGTATTAGACAGATCGTTTCAGATTGATTGGGAACGTTTTAGGGATATTTTGTTACTTAAACGCCCCGATGGATTTCATAAACTTAGACTAAAGACAGCGGAAGTCATACAGCTTCCATCGCGTTAATGGGTGCAAAATTCACAGTTGCCAGATATTTATAGACATATTCAGACTAGATGAGAATGCACATGAAAACGGTCAAAGACACTATAACTGATAGGATTATTCGAGAGGCAGATTCTTTGCTAGAGCGGTGGCGTGATTTTAGACGGTCATCGGTATTAGACGAGGGTTCTGGGGCGGAAATTATCTTCTCTGAGATAAAGACTGTCTTAAATCGTATCACAATGGGCGAAAATAGCACTATTCAGACGAGCATGTACCCTGAAGCTCAGACAGTGAAAGCACTGAAGGATTTAGGATACGAGTACAAGAAACCTATTGGAAAGAAGCTACACTTCTTTAATAAGGAAACTAGTGTGAGCCTATACTATAATCAGTCTTCAAAAAACATAACATTGGTGCCATAACATGAGAAAGCAACTTCGTGAAGAGATTGGTACTTCAATTGCTGAAAGCATAAAGAGTATAGTGTTCGTTGAACTTGGTACGTTACTTGAAAACAAGCCAGGATCGTTAATCGTTCTCTTCCCAGAAGCTGGTGCTCAAACTATTATGAAGTGGATGAAGAGCGTCAGTAGAACTCCCATCTTCTCTGAGAACTCAGAGCAACTGAAATCTCTGTCTGCTAGATTCTCTGGTAATACAGTGTTAAACTCAATGTATAGCGCAGTTAATAAGTTGAAGAACAAAGAGATTACTGACGAGGATGCGTCTGCTGCGCGTGAGAAGGAGGTCATCCGACTACTTTCTCGTGCAGGGCGAAACATCCAGTCTAAGTTAACTGAGGCGGATCGTGAATTGTTCATGAAGTTAACGGCTGCGCTGAAGACTCCAGCACTTGCGGTAGTTACTGCCCTTAACAAGAGCATTGAAGGTTCAACCAACATTGAAGTTCCCGAAGAGAAGCCGGAAGAGACACCGGAGAAGACTCCTGATGATTCTACGGCGGAGACTCCGCCTGAATCTAAGGAAGAACCTTCAGAGAAGCCGCCGTCTAAGGAGAAGTCTGCCCCTGTTGAAAAGAAGCCCGTTCCGAAGGAGAAGCCAAAGGAAGAGCCTACGGTGGAGAAGCCAGTTGTAAAGCCAATGAAGAAAGAGCCTACTGCTAACGAGAAGGATGAAGAAGTTCCGAAAAGTTCTGAGAAGACTGATGAATCTAAGCGCGTTTCAATAGCGTTAGATCGTCTGATACGTGAAGAGTTAACTAGAACTCTTCGAGAGTTTACGATGGACGGTGAGTTTAAGTGGAGAGAGTTATCAACCGAGGTTCGTGGTGTAATAACGTTACCGAATGGCATAGTAATTGATACTAAGAAGATGGTAATAGTTGTCTCCGAACCAACTATAATCCGTAAGGTTGATGAGCTTATTATGAAGAAGGTAATCTTCCCAATTCAGTATCGTAAGGCGAATGACGTCTTGACATTTAAGTACAAAGGTATAGATGAGGAACAGCTCGGTGAAGTCTTGTTCCAACTAAATTAAACGAAAAAAATTGATAGTTGACAAAAATTATTTGGTAGTTTGCTAAAAATTCCGTAGACTTGTAGTGTTGATCAATTGATAGTTGGTCGTTAATCGTTAATCATTATTTGTGGAGTGTTATATGGGTATCAACCTTGAAAAGCTCAAGGGGCGTTTGACCTCATTGAAAAATTCTTCTAATCGTAATAATCACGTTTGGAAGCCAAAGCCTGGAACGTACACAATTCGGATTGTTCCGTACGTTCATAATCCAGAGTCACCATTTATTGAATTGTTGTTTCATTACAACTTCAATAAGAGAACAATCCTCTCCCCTGCAACGTTTGGGAGACCCGATCCGATCGTTGAATTTGCAGACAAGCTAAAGCAGACTGGTGAGAAAGAAGATTGGCTTCTGAGTAAGAAGCTGCAACCTAAGATGCGTACATATGCACCAATCATTGTTCGCGGTAAAGAAAATGAAGGTATTAAGTTCTGGGGCTTCGGCGCGAAGATTTATGAACGACTTCTTATGACGCTAACCGATCCAGATTTCGGAGATATTACAGACATCAAAGAAGGTCGGGACATCACGGTAATTATCAAGTCCCCTGAAGAGACGGGTAAGAATTACACAGAGACTGAGATTGTTGTAAAACCACGTCAGACTCCTGTGTCGGATGATTCTGATGTACTAGAAACTATTAAGAACCAACCAGAGATTAGTGAGCTATATCCTGAGCCAACATATGATGAGTTAGAGCAATTACTTCAAGATTATGCAAACTCATTGGATGATGGTGGTGTTGATGATGATTCTAGTGAGACTTCAACGTCATCGAAAGCTAGTAAGAGCAATGTCGATGACGATGATGAAGAGGTTGCGACACCAACTAAGACAGCGAAGACAACAAAGACCGTTGCGCAAAGTGAAGCATACAAAGATGAGTTTGATGCTCTCTTTGGTGCGAACGGCGATAATTAATTTGTTGCGAGATAATATATGTCTAAGACAAAAAGTAGTTTAGAAGATGAACTAGGCCAAGTTATTGCAGACAACTTAAACAAGAAGTTTAAGGCTTCAAGTTTAAAGACTGCATACTTTCTTCAAGGTGATGATGACGCGCCTACTATAGTTCATGAGTGGGTATCAACTGGTTCGGATATTCTGGACCTTGCGATTTCAAATCGTAAACATGGGGGCATACCAGTTGGCCGAGTAGTTGAAATTACAGGATTAGAACAGAGCGGCAAGTCACTTATTGCCGCCCATATCCTAGCTAATACTCAAAAGTCTGGCGGGTTCGCTGTCTTCATTGATACTGAAAACGCCGCCTCCATAGATTTTATGACATCAATTGGGGTGGATACCTCTAAGATGCTATACGTTCCACTAGAGACGATTGAAGACATCTTTGAAGCAATTGAGAACATCATTGAGAAAGTTAGAGTTTCTGATAAAGATCGACTTGTTACTATTGTAGTTGATTCTATCGCGGGGGCGACTACAAAGACTGAGCTAGCCGCTGACTTTGATAAGGACGGCTATGCTACTGCTAAAGCTATCATTATTAGTAAGGCAATGCGTAAGATTACCAATATGATTGGTCGTGAACGTATATGCCTAGTGTTTACAAATCAACTTCGTACAAAACTCAATGCTCCAGCTTTCTCCGATCCATATACCACCCCAGGTGGTAAAGCAATACCTTTCCATTCTTCCGTGCGCCTACGTCTAACAACTGTTGGTTCATTGACGGAAGAAACTCATGGTAAGAAGATTGAGATCGGTAAGAAAGTTAAAGTAAAAGTTTTTAAGAACAAGATGGGGCCGCCAAATCGAGAATGTGAGATTGATGTCTACTACAATTCAGGCATTGATACATATTCAGACTGGTTACGCCCTATGAAGGACTATGGTATAGCTACGTTGTCGGGTGCATGGTATTCGTGGGTCAACAAACAAACTGGTGAACTGATCAAGTTTCAGTCTAAGGATTTTGTTGAGAAGATAATGAATAACCCCGTGAACAAAGAGGCTCTATACGATGAGATAGCCGACAAGGTTATTATGATCTATAGGACGCTAGATGCGCCTAGGCTAGATGATGTATCGGTTGAAGAAGACGACGTCATAGATGAGTAACAAGTGAAAATGTGGGAGGCATCGTCTCCCACATTTTTTAGTCTAATCCATTTGGCTATGTGAAATCATTTGTGTATATTGTATACTCTTTCATAAACAGTGTGGCGATAATGAGTTTTAAGCAGAAGTATAAAGACATTATGGCGGAGGTGGGTAAGGAGAAGGAAGATAGTGTCTCATACACGAGAGACAGCAAAGTTCTCATCGTAGATGGTATGAACTTGTTTATCCGAACGTTCTCAGCCATACCGACGATGAATGGTGATGGAATTCACGTGGGTGGTCTAGTCGGTTTCTTTCAGTCACTGGCATCCACAATAAAGATGATAAATCCTACGAGAGCGATTGTAGTATTTGATGGGAAGGGCGGGTCTACTAGAAGACGTGCTCTATTTCCTGACTACAAAAATAATAGAGCAATGAAGTCTCGGCTAAATCGTGCAGTTGGTTTTGATGACTTGGTAGATGAGCAGAATGCATTGAAGTATCAATTGCTACGCACATATCATTATCTACAAGAGTTACCGATAACTACAATTATCATTGACAACGTTGAAGCTGATGACGTAATAGCATATCTAGCGAACTATTTTGACGAGTCGGTTACCATACTCTCGAATGATAAAGATTTCCTACAGCTAGTTTCCAATACTGTGTCGGTGTACTCTCCTATAAAGAAGAAGTTATACACCCCATCTACGTTGTTGCAGGAGTATAACATTCATGCTAGTAACTTCGTGATATTCAAAGCATTGCTAGGAGATAATAGTGACGGTATACCTGGGATACGTGGTTTTGGGGAGAAGACGATAATGAAACAATTTCCAGAGTTGTCTAATACTGAGTCAGTTGAGTTTGATAGTATCTTGGAAAAGATTAAAGACTATGACGGTAAGACGAAGGCAATGGTGGCTCTACAGGAGAACATATCTCAGCTAGAGTTGAACTACAAGCTCGTCCAACTCATTGACGTCGATATATCGGGTACTGCCAAGTCAATGATTAGAGCAATCGTTGAGGGGGACATACCGCAACTTAACAAAGTTGGTTTGCTACGTATGATACAAGAAGATAAAGTTCATAATGTATTTACTCGTGCCGAGTGGTGGCTAGGACATAATTTTTCGCAGCTAGAGGCATTTAGAAACAAGAAAGGTTGATATTGATATGGCTGATACGGCAGTGGATACTCTTGCGCAATATGGTAGATCATTTCAATTAAAAGTTATATCTGCACTTCTGTTTGATCGTGCGTTTCTTCAACAAGTCTTTGATCTGATATTGCCTGATTATTTCGAGTCGCAGGCGAATACGTGGATTGTAAAAACAATTTTAACGCATTTTGAAAAGTATAAGAACGTACCTACCGCTGACGTCTTCAGGACTGAAATGATTGATATGACAGATGCAGCGTTAACAACTGCAATTCGGGAGTCTCTCCGAGAGGTACGAACGTTTAGAGAGGCGTCTGACTTAGACTACGTGAAGAATTCAGTTATTGAGTTTTGTAAAAATCAACGCATTAAGACTGCATTACTTGAGTCAGTAGACTTACTACAAGGTGGTAGATATGATCAGATATTGAAAACTATGACTACTGCTTTTAATGCTGGTAGCGATAGAGATGTTGGACATGAATATGACGACTTAATTACACGGTATAGTGAAGGTGCTCGACGGGTCATACCGACCCCGTGGCCAGTTTTGAATGATATAATGGGTAATGGTTTAGGCAACGGTGAGTTAGGACTAGTGGTAGCCCCCGCTGGTGGTGCAAAGTCATGGGTTCTTGTTAATATGGCAATACCCGCACTGAAGATGGGTAAACGAGTTATCTACTACACTCTTGAATTGAATCAGTACTACGTCGCTCGACGGTTTGATGCTCATTTTATTAATGTGCCGTTTGGAGAACTAAATCTAGATTTGCACGGTGACAGAATACGCGAGTATATTGATAACCTCCCTGGCGAGTTGATTGTGAAATACTATCCAACTAAGGCTGCTGCTGTCTCGACATTGACGGCGCACATGGAGAAATGTATTGCCCAGGGGAAGCCGCCCGATCTTGTAATAGTTGACTATGCTGATAATCTTAGAGCCGCTACCAAGGGTGAGAAGCGATTGGAGTTGAATGACATCTATGAAGATTTACGAGGTGTTGCTGGTGTCTATGATATACCTATCTGGACTGCTTCACAGGCAAACCGTTCTTCAACTGAAGAGGATGTTATTGAAGGGAATAAGGTAGCAGAGTCTTTCAACAAGATTATGATTTGCGATTTTATTGTATCCATTGCTCGAAAGACAAATGATAAGATTGGGGGGACGGCTCGTTGGTACGTGATCAAGAATAGATTTGGTCCCGATGGAATTACATTTCCAAGTCGCATGAATACTTTTACGGGACACATAGATGTCTTTGAACCTAACTCTAGTATTGGTAAATCGCTATCAAACGACATGAGTAACGAGAAGGCAACCAAAGGTGCAATTCGTTCACGTCTGCAACTATTAAAACAAGAAAGTAACTAGTGGTGAATTATGGCATATTTGAATACTTCTATACCAATTATTGATGCGTATATTCGCGGTAACTTCCTTAGAGACCAAAAAGATTCTTTCGGCGAAAAGTTTCCTTGTTTAATATTTGGAATGTCATCTATACCAGCACAAGCACCACTCTTTCATTTTGCTATGGAAGATGGTGGGTTGTGGTGGCGTATGCCGATTCATGCTTTTTGTTGGAAAGAAGATGCTCCGCAACAAGAATTAGATGAGCTTGTACTGTGGGATTCGTTTTCGTATCATGTCGCTGCTACTCAGTTTCCGTACTTGAAAAATAGAAATGTGACATTCACGTCACGTCGGAGAGTTGAATATGGCGGTAGATATTTGTTCACATTGGATTGGGCTGCTAGCACTGACTCTGGAGATAGTGACTTCTTGTTTTCGGAGTATCCGTCAATGCATAAATGTGGGCATGTGATTGCGATGGATAATGGTAACTTTGCTATTCAACCAAACAATCGATTACGTCTACACGATCCATCTTTTGTCGTAAAGGAAGACTTGGTTATTAAACGTATGTATAATAATACAATTTGGACTGCTGAGCGCAATCCACGTTGGGTTACTCCCGACACCGATATTATGCAGTATGATCATACTGACTTAGATGCGGGGGAATCAAATAAAGTTCGTTCTGAGCAGTATAATAAGTAAACTTTCCTAGATATTTATTAGTACGGCGTTACTATCTAGTGCGTCGTACTTTTTGCGTTTACGGAGAACCAATGTGAATATACAGACAATACTTCAATCTGTTGATGTTGGATTAATGCCACTGAAGCTCAAGACCATATTGACTGAAGTTCTAGAGGAATCGTTGACTTCTGCTAAGA
>ERZ761597.25-NODE-25-length-59661-cov-16.601399_pt1 | contig 59661 bp, 72 predicted proteins | sample MGYA00433093_ERZ761597 | MGnify/ENA primary metagenome ERZ761597 (study PRJEB28899, sample SAMN03785557) | bioreactor sludge metagenome | biome: EBPR Sludge; feature: EBPR Bioreactor; material: 0.22µm filtered reactor supernatant | place: Saint Lucia: Queensland... | reverse complement strand
CCGCTGCTCGCCAACTAATTAAGGAGTCACAATGAAAATCCCCTCCCACCTCCAGGCTGAGAAAATCATTTCCCGCATTTCCCGCAACATGGAAATCGCGGCATCAGTTCGTATCGGGACGCTAATCCGAAACAGTCACAGCAATAAAACATCCTACTACGCTTTTCTACGTCAACTGAGGACAAAGTAATGTACCAAGCTCCAATCATAAATTCCTACCTTCCAATGGAGTATCCTGACTTGGAGACTTCATTCTCGCTTTCACTCGTGGTTCCGGCCGGTGATCGGTTCCAATGGAACCCCGTAGAATTTTCTGGCCAAATCCCCGCCCAAGGGTTTTCGTTTTCTTACTCCCTCGCCCTTTCCGCCGCCGAGCTTGGCATTCGTACTGTATCCTAGTAATCCCACAATAGCCACTGCTCCAACAGTGGCTATTACTGGGTTTATTCCGAACCCGATTAGGAGCGTAAAATGATTTCTACCAACTACCATGAAGTAATATCCCTTGAGTTCTACCCCATTAAAAACATACCCGCGCCTGACTCGGTAACATGGCGCACTTTGGAGGTTAAAACTACCACGGAAACTCACATGATTAACTTCTTCCCCAGTAAAGACAACGGAAACCTTAACATTCCCGCAGCCGTGCCCGTTATTGAAATACTCGGCCCTAACCAAACCAGCATCCAGATTGGAGATAAAACCTACTTTTACTCCTACCAGGATTGCGTAGGTTTTTGCCAAGGTAAAACGCGGATTTTTCGCGACGATAATTACTCCCTCACGACCAAAAAACATATTTCAAAAATGTGCAAGGGTTTTGCACCCGTTGCCCCGATCATATTTTATCAGGCAATTTCTGCCTAACTCACTTCGCCCCCGCAAGGGGGTTTCCATCCGCTTAGGAGCGAAGCATGAACCGTACCCCACAGCAACAAGACTTCGTTAACACCATTAACGAGTCGCAATCAATCGCCCTGCGTGCACGGGCCGGCACAGGTAAAACCTACTCCCTTCGAGAGTGGGCCGAAGCCAGCCGCAAAAGTGGTATCGCCACCAGCTTTAGCAAAAGCACCGTAACCGAGCTATGTGCTAAACTCACAGCCCGCTTCCCGGCCAAGACTTTTCACGCACTTGGCCTTGGCGCACTTAAAGGCACCGGCCGCACAATAAAACTTGACTCCTCTAAGATGTATAACATCGTCAAGGTGTTATCAGAGGAAAACGAAATTCCATTTGATTTGCAGGGTGAAATTCGAAGTTTGGCCTGCATGGCCAAAACCTATGGCATCCAGCCCGAGCCAGCCGGCCCGCAAGGCATAACTACAGACGAGCTTGCAACATGGGAATGGTTAGCAGACACCTATGACATTGAATTTAACGAGGAAATTTTACACTGGGCAAAATCAGCAGTTAATCTGTCAAATTTAGCTTTCCAAAAGGACGGCCTGATAGATTTTGACGATATGCTATATTGTTCGCTTGTTTTCCCCCACCGTTTCGCCCGCGTCCCCGCAATACTCGCTGATGAAGTCCAGGACTTTAATCGTCTTCAGCACGTCATGCTTTCCCGCTGCCTTTCCCCAGCCGGGCGGGTTATCGCGGCTGGTGACGATAGACAAGCCATTTATGGTTTCACCGGCGCGTTAAGTGATTCCTACTCAAAACTGGTAGAAACCTTTGGAATGAAGGAACTTCCCTTAACTGTCTCCTTTCGTTGCCCCAAAGAAGTCGTTTTAGTCGCCCAGCAGTACGTTCCCGACATCGAGTATGCGCCGGGATGTATCCAGGGGTCCGTCTCGTATCCCTCAATAATGGATTTATCCGAGGTTCCTAAAACCGTTCTTTGTCGCAACAATGCCCCCTTAATGCGGCTGGCGTTGCGTCTACTTGTTCACGGACGCACTGTTGAAATTGCCGGCCGGGACATCGGGCAAAACCTAATCAAATTAACGGAGCGCATTACCAAGAAAAATCTTCCATGCCAAGAGTTTCTTGATAGGCTTGACAAGTGGAAAGAACGCGAGATTGCGAAGTACCCAAAGCGTAAATTTTCCATTACTGAGAAAGCTACTGTCTTGCGGGCACTCGCAAACGCTCACAAAGACCTTGCCTCGATGCAAAAGCACCTTGGCAAGCTTTACCCGGACCCCAAATCAAAAGAGTACCGGCCGGCCGACGTTCACCTCTCCACAATCCACAAGGCCAAAGGTAAAGAATGGCCGAGCGTATTATTCCTTGACCAGCACCTTATCGGGAAAAACGCCACCTCCGAATGGGAGCAAAAGCAAGAGTCCAATCTCGCATACGTAGGTGTTACCCGCGCCCAGCGTGATTTAACTTTTATTGCATCCAAGCAAATCGAGGGTCTTACCGATGACTAAGTACGCTCGCAAACCAGCCTTGACAGATAGTCAGGAATGCGAAATATTCCCAATTCTAGATGCCGCTTTAACACTGAAACACAAACAAGCCATCTTGCACAAATGTACCACATCACGCTCCAGGTATTTATCTCGTATTCTAAACGGCGAACGCTATCGCAATGCCATTTTATCAATAAGTACTTATTCCTCGGACAACCCGCTTTACGGCAAGGGGCTTTATTACAATTTAGTAATAGAACCTTGCTCAAAAGGGCTTCTCGTCGCCAATGTTGAAAATCCGCCAAACAACATAACAATGGAGATTATTAAGTGCGCCGCGACTAAAAAACCTGTTCCCTTATCATTCCCAATAATCCGGGTTCAGTCCCGATTAAACAAGCTAAAGGAACGCCATCCAACAGAGCTTGGCAGCATTTACATAGACGCGATTAGCCAGTCATTGAAGTACGCTGTTCCACTTAAGGAGGAAATGCTTATAGTAGATATTGACGTAAACCCGGCGGGTGCCGTACCTACCCCAACCGCGGAACAACGCGCCAAAACCCGCAAATAAACCAACCAAAATACCGGCATGGTGTGTTGACATGCCGGTGTTTTATGCGTACAATGGCCACACGTTGATCACAACGCACCAACCAAACCCAACCCAAGGAATACCCCAATGATCAAGCAAGAAAACACCCCAGTCCGCAGTCGCACCATCTGCGGTAAAGAATATGCGGCTGTTTCCCATCCCGACTTCAAGTTTGCCATTCCCCAGCCGTTTACCAGCGAACACTTTAACGTAAGCGAACTTGGTGTGAACGCGGCCGGCCTTGCGACCCAGGTCAATCAAGTTCTCGCGGAGAACCTGGCTAACAACATGGCCGCAAAAGTCCGTAGCGCCATTAAGTCTGGCGATGTTCTTCCTACCCAAGAAGACATGGACGCCCTTTATGCCGCGTATGATTTCAGTGGTGTTCGCACTCGCGGTGCTGGCGGTACTTCCAACGCCCTGTTTGACCGGCTGTTTGCTCGGCTGGCCGGGCAGTTCATTCGCAAGCTCTTGAAAAAGAAGGGCTATCAGGACATGGCCGCGCCTGTTACCGTTGCCAAGCGTGATGAGGAGCCTAAGGGCAACCAAGTCTCATTCGATGTGTTTGAAGCCGAAGTGCAGCGCCTGGTTGACGGCGAAGGCCCCTGGGCTGAAATCCCCGCCTTTATCGAGGTTCGCGAAGGCATGTTTGACGAGGCCCGTGAGGAAGAGGCGGCTATCCGTGATCGTGAAACCAAGGCTGAAGGCAAAATTTCTGGACTAGGTCTGTAATACACCCGAAAGGCAGGGTAATACCTGCCTTTATTTTCACTATAATAATGTACATTGTACAGTAGGAGTATTAAAAATGGCTCGAACTAAACTAAACGAAGTCGCACCTCGAACAATCCGGGTTCACGTTCCAACATATAATTCAATCCTAGAGTTTTTCGCCCTTTCTCACTCCGGCCTTCGCGGCTCAGACGCCATCAGGCAAGTTTTGTATCGATTTGGCACTTATTGCCAAGAGCAAATGGCTATTGGCCGCAAAGCTAGCGCCCGCGACCTAACAGAGGCCGAGGAAATTGTTTTCAAGACATTTAACAACCCTGAGTAAGATTTTATTAACATGGTATCGGGTTGCTAAAACAACCCGGCCATTTCGTAAACACGGAACCAACCCTATGCTAAACCCACTCACGCCCACAATCCTCGACGACGGTCAGGTTTTAACAGGCAACATAGGAAGCCTTAATCACCACGAGGTATTAAGCCTTGCGAACCAGTTGGCCCGGCAAAAACGAAAAAAGGAAGCCCAAGCACTAATGGAGTACCAGCACAGAAAGTTCATTCAATCCCCCCCTCAACCCCCTAAGGCCGCGTAACATGGAAAACTTAAACGAGCTTCTTTCTAAATCCGCCCAAGAATGGACAGACGAAGAGGTTATCCAGCTTATCGCTGGACTGCGTGAACAGCGTGAGCGGTGGAGTCAAGAGCAATCTGCCGGCACTAAAAAACGCATTACCACTGCTAAAGTAGAAGTAAAGCCGCCCAAGCGGGATTTGGCCTTTGAGGGTTTAAAACTATGAACGAGAATACTTCCTTTAAAGACGGTATTCAATTCGCTTGGGACAACACAAGCATCGGTTTGTTTAAAGCGTGCCCCAAAAAATATTACTACTCCATCGTTTGCGGCTACGAGCCCCGAATAATGGCTCCACCGCTTGCGTTTGGGATTGCACTCCATTCTATAATGGAAGCGTGGCATAAACTAATTGCGAGCGGAATCGACAAACACACAGCCTTCATTAAAATTACTCGTTTGGCCGGCCAACTTGGCGAGCACCTACCTCCCGGCGACAATACTCGCACGAAAGAATCTCTTGTCCGTTCTACTGTTTGGTATCTTGATCAATTCTGGGAAGACAAGGCCAAAATCCTTAACCACAACAACAAACCAGTTGTTGAGTACCATTTTAAACTTCCATTTATGGATTATCTCGGAATGGAGGTTTTAATCTGCGGTCATATCGATCGCATGGTACATTGGCAGGACAAAATTTATGTATCAGATTACAAAACCACAAAATACCCCCTAGATTCAAAATTCTTTTCCCAGTTCAAACCCGGCACCCAAATGCCACTTTATCTAACTGCGTGTCATATTATTTCTCAAACAATCGCAGACCTTCCATCCGCCCACGGTGTAATAATCGATGGAATGCAGTTAGGTGTTAATTTCACTCGGTGCGCCCGGAGTGTGGTAGAATTTTCCCTTGAGGAGATAAACGAGTACATAGAGGATTTACAGTACTGGATTAAAAGTGCAATGAATGCTTGTAAAGAAAACTATTTCCCCCAAAACACTGAGTCTTGTCAAAAGTACTCCGGCTGCCACTTTTTAGAGATTTGCTCCAAGTCTCCGGCCCGGCGTCAAGTTTATCTTGACGGGAGTTTTGTTAAGCGGGTTTGGAATCCGTTACAACCGAGGAATTAAAATGAAACAACTCATAATTGATATTTCCGAAACACCCTCCCCTAATACCCAAAGAAATTCGACAATTATATTTTATAGGAAAAATTACTGGAAGGCTGCCGCCAAGCTTGAAAGAGGCTCAGATGACGCTGAGTTAGATTTTTGTTGCTACCTTAGCACTTTAGGCCATCCGAGTAATCCTGTACTTTCTATAGAATCAGTAGAACACGCAAAACAGCTTATTGCTTCGTTAGAACTTGCCATTAAGGAAAAATGGCTTTTTACTGAGCACGAGATTAGTCGCTATAATACCAGCGTAACTGATACTCGTGCTGATATTATTGGAAAAATAGAAGGAGGTTTATAATCATGGGCGAAGCTAAACAGAGTGAAACGTTAACCCCTGAAAAAGCATTAAAGATAATACAGGACACTACTCAAACCTGCCCTCATTGCAAAACACCAGGTTTAAAATGGAGAAGAGTAAACAATACCTGGAGGTTATTTGAACCTGACAACGACATTCATTTCTGTCCCACCTACACGAGTCGGCCCAGGAACTAATAATGAGCGTTAAATTCCCAGATTGTTGCATTGCTTTACGTCAAGCTTTTGAGGTTGATATGGTTTTTATTCCTAAAGGATGTTATAGCGATAATGGAACTATATATTGGTTTAATGGGCAAAAGGAGGTAATAGAAACTAAAACCTGTCCATTTTGTGGAAAAGCTGAGGACTACAAAATAACTATCGATGAAGAATCATTTCTGCCCCACCTACACGAGTAAAAACAATGGAAGCGTTTAAAGACGTAGAAGTACGAATCACAATCCGCTTAACTAAGTATGAGGCTGAATGGCTTTGCGCGTATCTATACGACAATTCAGGCCAAGAAGAAGGAGAATATGAGTGTACGGAAGATACTAATATTCGTAGAAATTTCTATCGCATTTTGATAGAAGCCCTCGACCTACCGGAGAATACTTAATCATGACCCCAACTGACTACGTTTATTGCAATCTAATAAAAACCATTCTCCAAAATGGTGATTTAATCCCAGGCCGCAACGGTGAAACCCGGCGTTTGTTTGCTCTACCTAGTCTGTCTTTTACCAAGACACCACTCGTAACCGTTCGTAAAACCGCTTGGAAAAAAGCCATTCGTGAAATGGAGTGGTTTTTATCAGGTAATCCAAAGTGCCCCGATGAGTTATTAGACTGGTGGCAAAACCAATTAAACCCAGATGGTGAATACATAGCCGGCTATGGGGAACAGCTCAGGGCGTATATGTTCACATTTGACCAAATTGAATCCCTTATAGAAGGTCTTTTAACTCACCCCTACAGCCGGCGGCACGTTATTACCACTTGGAACCCGGCTGAAATGGCAGACATAACAAACCTTAACGATAACCCCTTAACCCCAACAACATGCCATACCACAATCGCCCAGTTTTTCGTAACCCCACCCGGCGCCCTGTCAATGCACTCCTACCAGCGCAGTGCCGATATGTTACTGGGTGTTCCTCACAACTGGATTCAAAGCTGGGCCTTATTAATGTGGGTTGCTGCACAAACCGACACGTTCGTTGACAAATTGCTATGGACGTTCGGTGATGCCCATATCTATATGGAAGAGTCCCACAAAGCAACAGCAAACCAGCTTGCAGACCTTGCCGAGGAGGTAAACTCAGTCAAATCCGATAACCTACCGCGATTGATTTACCCTAATAAAACAGGTCCGTTTGAAACCAACGACTTTGAAGTGATTGGGGATGTTCCTGCTCCACTAATTATGATTCGGCCCAAACTGCTATAAGGGGATTTAAAATGAGCAACGTATGGTCTTTTTGGCTACACATTTATTTCTGTGCACTCGAGTCTGCCACTGAAAACCGCCCGACACTTTACTCTAGTCGGATTGATGGCGCAGTTCTTCCTTACTACGGAGAAGGTCAACAAGAAACGATAAAAGAATAATGAAAGTAAACCCTTAACCTACCAGGGCCGGCTTTAACAAGACCGGCCTTGCAAGGAGCATCAATGCAACTTAACCCTCGTAAAAGCAAGTGGAAACTTTACCTTTTAACTCACACCCTAGCCGGGCTTGTCGGGGCCAGCGCAGGGTTTACCGTTGCCTGTTGGGCAATAGCCCCGATTTACACAACCCCAAAATACCATCTTAATGATTTTAAAAAGGTTCCTCCAATCCAACCATTCAACGGATTTTCTAGTAACAAACTTTGGGAGTTTAAATGTGTTGGTACAGAAAAAGACTGCGGTACAGTTTCAATTCCAAACCCAAGCACACTTTTGTTAATTGGATGTGGGTTAGTTGTTATGTACTTATTTAAAAAATAAAGGAACATCTATGAACCTCGCCCGCTCCATAGCAAGTCGTATTGCGGTATGGTTTTGTATTGCCAATTGAATTTCCCGTTGACAAACGCATCCAATAATGGGATGATACTACCCATTCAATCCACCGAACCATGCCGCCATGTCCATTCACCTTCAAGTCCCCTTAAACGAAAAGAAAACCCAGCGCACCGTTCTTTTACCTGACCGGCTCTGGGAGTTCGCCAAGCTAATGTCCCTAGAGGATTCCTATACACTAGGAGTACGAATAATTCTAGAGACTGCATATCAAAAAACAAATTCAAAGGATAACAAGTAATGAAACTTTCCCCTGCCGCAAAGCCACAATTGCTAAAAATCCTTTACCTCGGGTATTCCGGTGAAGGCAAATCCACCTCCCTTGTTCCTCTTGGTATCCCAGGATACCTCGATAATCCTGGCTACGAGCTTCGCATTCTTGACTTCGATGGTAAGGCCGAGGAAGTTATTCGTTCCACCCTGGCCCGCCTTTTAAAGGACAAAGTAATTTCGCAAGAGCAGCATGACAAAGCACTCACCGAAAATTACGATGTATGCCCCTGCATTGAGCCAACCGGGATTGTGTCAGCACGCGAGGGTAAAAAGACCATCAAAAAACTTGGTGTTGAAGGAATTGCCACTGCGTGGAACACCGCCATCAGGCAGTTAGAAAAATGGTCGAGTTCGTTTTCCGACAAGACAATTCTTGTAGTCGATTCATTTACCTATGCAGCACGCGCTATTGTGAATTTTTCCCAGGAGCTAAACGGAAAACTCAACCAAACCCTCGAATGGCGCGATTATCAAGCGCCACAACAAATGGCCGAGAATTTGATGGTATTATGTGCCGACCTTCCAACCCATGCCATTGTTTGTGCTCATCAAGACCCATTGGAAATGTATAAGGCGACTGACCAAATCGACGATAAAACTGGAGCCCCCGTCCAAGAGTTAATCGATACCTTAATGGTTCCCATATCAGTCGGTAAAAGCGGTCGCATGAAGCTCCCGGCTCGGTTTAACCACTTACTCGTTGCCAGTTCCGACGGAAAAGGCACCAGTACCCGCCGTTATATTTACACCGAGCCGCGAGTAGGTGTGGTGACAAAGACTCCGTTTTACGGGAGATGCGAACCTCGATACTCCCTTGATAAGGGGATGGTTGAGTATTTTAAACTGGGGCGCTAGTTCATTTAATACACATGTCAATTTTACAAGTGCGTATGGTGAGCACCAAATTTCACCACCAAAACCAGAGGATACTATCATGACCTCAGTTAAGAAAGGCAAGCCCAAGCCGAAGCCGTGCTGAAAAGGATGCCGCCCGCAAGGGCGGTGTAAATACGATACAACCGTGTTATTTCGTAAACACATTTCAACATTCCAGTATTTCAATATCTCAGGATATTCCCATGAAAATCGCAGACATTCTCAAAACCAATGCCTCTTCTTTCAAAGCTCCTACCCGGTTCCCGGCTGGTAACTATATCGTAGTTATTACTTCCTATGATATGCTACCGTTCTTTTGGAAGAAGTCTGGTATTCATGGCCTGGCATACGTCCCAACTATCCGGCCGGTGTCATGCCTAGAAGCTGACGACGACTCCAATCCGGACTTGCAAAATGAGCAGTTGGCCGCACTAAACGCTTACGGCGACTGGACTGCGAAAGATTTTCAGTTCGCCTACACCTCTCGTGAAACCAATGTCAAGATGGCAGCCGTTTCGGAGATTAACTTCCCGATCATCGAGTGTGATTCGGCGGGGACACTTGTAGGTATTCTTGAGAAGCACGCTTGGCGGTTCTACCTGCGTGGCGACAACGGCGAGCAGCAGGGGTTTGTTGTTGACACGCTCGGCCTGAGCTACCCGGATGGTGAGGAACTTGGTACTATTCTGGAGGACACTATTGGTAAGCGGTTTCTGGCATCCTTTGCCTACGAGGCTAACCAAAACGATCCCAGCCGGCCGCCGAACCTTATCATTGAGTCCGTTGCCCAAGTTTAATTAACCCAACCAAGGGCGGGACACCAACCCGCCCTTTTTGTCTGGAGGTTTTATGTTTAGTAACGTGCTTCGCCAAGTACAAGTTGAGTCTATTTTAATAGACCGTGATAACAGACAAAGAACTGAATTAACATTTGATTCTGTTATTCCCCTTGCCGTTTCAATTGGCCGATCACAGTGGATTTCTCCCATTTTAATTGATGAGGAGACCAATTATTTAATCGCTGGCGAACGCCGGCTTATGTCAGTAAAGGCGCTTCGTTCTGCATTCCTCGGAGACTATTCAATCTTCTCCGACGAGCCCGCCGCACGAGAAGCCCTATTTCCAGTTTGCACCTGCCATATAGAATCATGGAAAGACTGGACTAAAATCCCTTCCCAATTAGGAAAGAATTTTACCCCCACCGATTTACTCATGTACGAGTTTATCGAGAATGCCCAACGCCAAGACCTATCTTGGCAGGACAGAGCACGAGCAATTTTTGATATACACTGCAAAGGTTTATCTCAAAACAAAGAGTGGACGGCTGTGAATACAGCTAATCTTATTGGAATCCACCGTGCTACAGTAACAGAGAACTTACGTATTTGGCGGGTGTATGCTGACGAGTCTGCTGGTGAAGAATTAAAGTTAATCATCAAAGAGTCCCCCACGCTTCGATCAGCCGCCGCTACAGTCGAACGGTATACATCGCGCCGAGAAGCTGGGCTAGGTGTTACGCTTTCATCTGGAGGTGTACTCGTACCAAAGCCTAAAGCAAGCACTCCATTATACACAAAGCCCGGCCCGGCTGCTGGCATAGACCCTTATAAGGGTGTAACTATAGAGTCATTTGACTTAGACGAATCACGCCTATCAGACCAACTTTTAATCAATGCAGACTTTTGCCAATGGGCTCCTTTATACACCGGAGAACCTTTTAATTTTATCCATTGTGATTTTCCATATGGGATAAATTTTAATACAGGGGAGTACACTGGGACAATTGAAAACAAACTTCTTAATGACTACGATGACTCATTGGATACATACTGGAGACTGCTTAATACATTGCGTGATAATATGCACCTTATCGCGCCACAATGCCATATAATGTTTTGGCTGTCCCAAAACCTACGCCGGGAAACAGAAGATTTTTTTCAGTCCATTGGTGGTAATGTTGTTCAACCATTTTTAATGATATGGCATTGTGGTAGCAACGAGGGATTTGTGCCCGATCCTCAGAGATACGGAAGAAGAACCTACGAGACTGCTATGTTAATTACATTTGGTGATAGAAAGATTGTCGGGCCACGAGCCTTGTCGATAGAAGCGTCTCGCGAGTCAGCAACTCGAATCCATCGCAGTCAAAAACCCATTAGGGTACTAAGCCACTTTTTTGGCATGTTCGTAGACAATTCCTCTATTGTACTCGACCCTACAGCCGGCTCAGGGACAAGTCTTATTGTCGCAAACAACCTCAAAGCCAAACAAGTAACCGGCGTAGAGATTAACAAAGATACCTACGAAAAGGCGTGTGAGTACATTGACAAAGACCCTAATGTGAGAATGTAACTGTGAGTAAAGAGAAAGAGCTTAAGAAAAAAACAGAAGAAAACATGCAGGTAATATTAGGTGTGCTGTTAAAACACAAACTCGGGCTGTATGCTACAAACCTAGCTGAACTAACCGGGTTTTCTTTACGCCAGTGCGCCCGCATGTTATCAATGCTTCGCGAGCAAGGTAAAGTAAATCAAATTGGCGAGCGAAGAGAATGGGTAATAGCGCCAAAGCAGGAGCCGATATACCCAAACCTCGACGCCGACCACGAGAAGTGGAGTGATCAAGTTCGTACAAAAAAAGTTAAATACAACCCCTGGGGACAAGGCAATGCCACTAACTAACAAACAATTAATGGCGCACCTACTCGCTGAGTATGGTGAACTTGACGCGGCTATGGATGATACCGATGATGGGATTTGTCACAACTGCGGGCATATTCAAGCCGGCGTTGAGCCTGATGCCCGGCATTACAAGTGTGAATCTTGTGGTGACATGGAAGTATTTGGTGTCGAAGAAACTGTTATCCGTTTATTATAGGAACCTACCATGTCTAAGTTAAATCTTTCCGACCTGCTATTGTCTGATTCTCCCCCGCCGCCCGAGGTAGTTTGCGAGGAACTTAAGAAAGTATTTTCGTTTGTAGAGTCCACCAATACAAACGAACCATTTTTCAATATGCAGTTTGTTTGCCGTGATGACGAGCAGGTAAAGCTCGTTGTTAAATACGGTTACCGCGTTAAAACCGAGCGCCGGCCTGACGTAACGGAGCGATGGTTTTATAATGTAATTTCTGCTAAAGACTTTGAGGCTGAATAAAGGAAATTAACATGTTAATTCTTTGCTACGACACCGAAACAACCGGCATTATTCGAAGCAATGACTACACTCACCCTAATAACCCATTCTTAGCCTCTATTGCCGCCTTATTGTATGACACAGCAGCACACAAAGTAGTGTCGTCTTTTAACGCAATGGTCCAGCCGGCCGGCTGGGTTATGCCCGAGGAGGCCCACGCAGTAAACGGATTGTCAACAGAGTACCTTAATACGGTTGGACTTCCTGTTAGTGTGGTTCTACCTGCGTTTATTGCATTGGCTGCCAAGGCCGACCTGATTGTAGCTCATAATGTAGAGTTTGATACAAAAGTAATTTCCGCGGCTTTGTGGAGAAACATGGATGAAGAGGGAGAGCTTGTTGAGAAAGCAATGCACGGGGTAATTAGTAATTGGGCATTCCGACCTTCCCTTTGCACCATGAAAAAGTCAAGGGATATTGTAAAAGCACAAACTAAAAGCGGTAAAATTAAATACCCCAAACTAACCGAAGCATACGAGTTCTTTTTTAACAAACCCCTCGACAGAGCACACAGCGCCAACGCCGACGCAGTTGCAGTGCTAGAAATTTACTTAGCAATCCAGGCCCATAACGAGGCTAAAAATGAAACCACTGTTGGCTTGTAAAGTAACAAACCTTAATACCCTACAATACCCCCTTTTTACGTCAGAAAAACTTGATGGGATTAGATGCCTTATCAAAGATGGAGTTGCATACTCTCGTACCCTGAAACCAATTCGTAATAAATACATCCAATCCATCCTGGGCCGGCCTGAGCTTCACGGTCTTGATGGAGAGCTAATCGTTGGTGAGCCTAATGCCAGCGATTGTATGCGAAAAACCAATTCTGGCGTCATGTCAATTGAGGGTGAACCAGACTTTACTTACTACGTCTTTGACATTTGGGACCGACCCGGCACAAGGTATAAGTCTGCTTATTTAGCTTTAATCGGTAAATGCTGGGATATTGGAGACTCTCGTATAAAAGTCCTACCCCAGGTAAAAGCCCTTAATGTAAGCGATGTAGAGCGGCATGAGCAAGCCGCACTTGATATGGGGTTTGAGGGTTTGATGCTTCGCAGCATCGACGGGGCATATAAGTTTGGCCGGGCCACAGCTAAAGAAGGAAGCCTATTTAAACTTAAACGCTACCTGCAAGAAGAAGCTGTTGTTATTGGATACGAACAGTTTTTTAGGAACGAGAATGATCCAGAGATAAACGAACTTGGTTACGCCCAGCGATCATCCGCTAAAGATGGTAAAATTGGATTGCCCATGTTGGGGGCGTTAATTGTCAGAGGTACGTTTAATAATATTGCTGTCACGTTTAATATCGGAACCGGCTTTACTCTTTCTGAGCGGGAGCAATTATGGAAAGACCGGGCCGGGCTGATTGGAAAAATTGTTACTTACAAATTCTTTCCAACAGGGTCCAAAGAAAAACCCAGGCATCCGGTGTTTGTTTCATTCCGAGATGAGGAGGATTTATAATGAACACAATTAATTACATTCTCCATTACCTGCTCGCCTATGCTCACGTTAGATTTGAGGAAAGTTATTGGCGACAGGTGTTTTATAATGATCTTTGGGTGAAAGTTCTTGGAGAGTTAAATAAATGATATGCGAGTGTATCATACATACGGGCGATAACACTTGCAATTACCCGTATGTTTTGGTATAATCATATTTCCCATTCAACAGGTGAGTTATGAACGATGAACTTCTTTTCACAAACCAACCCGCCCGCTCAAGAACAATCACTATTGAAGATAAATACTGGGAGCTTGCTAGACAGCTTGGACACGGAAATGCGAGCAAAGGTATTAGAGCAGCGATTTATCAAGCAACCATTAGTAATAGCGGAGAACCTACAAGCAAAGCTAATTCAAAAAGCTCTGACGCAGCAGCACGCTTACTTTGATTTACACTTGTGTTTATTTATTCGCTCTCAACCAACTAGGGGCACTTCTAAAATAGGACCAATGGGCTCTGTTAAAAAAAGAGGGTATAGAGTAATCATACTAAGAAACCAAAGCTTTTACCAGAGTCATATAGTTTACTTGTGGTTTACCGGAAAATTACCAGAGTCAAACATGCAAATGGATCATATAGACGGTAATAAGTTAAATGACTATCCCGGCAATTTACGCTGTGTATCACACGCTATAAATCATAGAAACAATAAAAGGGACGTAAGAAATACGTCAGGATATACGGGGGTAGATTTTCACTTTTCATCTGGAAGATGGAGAGCTAGATGTGCAGGTGTTTATTTAGGTATTTTCTATTCTAAAGAGCTGGCAATCAAAGCTAGACAAGAATATATTAATCAAAATCCTGAGTTAGGTTATACTACCCGACACGGAGCTTAATATGACAACTAAATTCGTCATTGTAGGCGAAGCATGGGGCCAGCAAGAGGCTACCTTACAACACGCATTTGTAGGCTCCGCAGGTCAAGAACTTATGCGCATGATGCATGAGGCTGGTTATCCTGTTCCATTTTTACCTTATACTTTTAACTCCCCTGTTCGTATGCTGCATTTATGGAAAAATTCTGGCATAACACTACTAAATGTTTTTAATGCTCATCCGCCAGATAACAATGTAGAATTTTTCTATACTCGTGAGTCTTCTTCAACCTTTTCTTCTCGTCGTTTTGATAATAGGATTCATTACCTTAAACCTGAATATGAATCTCATGTTCAATTACTACACGAAACTCTACATGAGCTCAAACCAAACATCATAATTGCGTTAGGTAATACCGCATTATGGAGTTTAGGATTACCCCCTACTGTATCTAAGATACGAGGTAATGTAACAAGTAGTTCCTTTGGAAAAGTCTTAGCTTGCTACCACCCTGCGAGCGTGCTTCGCAAGTGGAACCAGCGGGTTATAACGATCCTTGATTTACATAAAGCCCTACGAGAAAGCGAATTCCCCACTATTTCTACGCTGGCCCGCGAGATATGGACCCGGCCCAGCCTTAAAGACTTATCTCGGTGGTGGGAGTTTTATGGTATAAGCTGTAAACTGCTTGCGTTCGATATAGAGACGGTTAACAACCGACAAATTTCCGAAATATCTTTTGCCTCTGATTCTACTCATGCCCTTCACATTCCTTTCTTTTATAAGGAGTTAAAACAATACATTAATTATTGGCCAAATACTCAAGAAGAATTTTTGGCCTGGCGCTTTGTTAAAATGGTCTTAGAGTCTGACATTCCAAAGATCGGCCAAAACTGCATCCAATACGATACCTACTGGCTGTTAAAGGAGATGAACATTGTAGTTAAAAACATCCAACACGATACCATGCAATTGTCGCATTGCTGGAGTTTAGAATTTGAGAAAAGTTTGCGATTTCTTGGCTCTATATTTCTTAACGAACGTGAGTGGAAAAATATTCGTGTTGATGTGAGTAAGCAAAATGACTGAAATAACTCAAGAGTACTTGTTGAAAAATATTCGATATTGCAACCAATCCGGTAGGCTATATTGGATACGAGCTAAACAAGGTCGTAAGATAGAAGTACCAATAGGGAAACTTCGCCGAGACGGAAGAAGGGAGCTGATGTTAGATTATAATAAATATTTAACAGCTCATGTTGTATGGATGATTCATTATGGCGTTTGGCCTAAAGCTACTAAATTAGAGGTAGATCATATTAATCAGGATAAAGGTGATGATAGAATAGAGAATCTTAGGTTAGCTACTCATTCTGAAAACAATCATAATAAATATGCTGGAAGTGCATACAGAGGTGTATACAAACGTGGAAATAAGTGGCGAGCTATGATAGGTGTAAATAAACGCCATATACATTTAGGGTACTTTTACTCCAAAGAAGAGGCAAGATTGGCCTATGAAAAGGCAGCCTTAGAGTATTTTAATGAGTTCGCTTGTCTTGGTTAAATGTCATGAAAATCATAAACACAGCTAACTCTGCGCCGGATAATACTCTCGACAAGCTTGCCCTTTACAGCGGCATGGACGTACTTTCCCTGTTCGAGATCAAAGCCGGGCTTTCGTCTCTAATGGACGAGGCTCGCTGGAAAACATACCAGTTTGAGATGGAACTTCAATCCCCTTTATTGGCAATGTCTTTAGTGGGTATACCTGTTGACGAAGCGGCCCGGCGTGAGATGGTTTCCCAACTCACCGCCGAGCAAGTAAAACTTACCATCCTTATAAATAAAATGCTAGAGGCCATTGGGTACTTTGATTACTATCGTAACATGGCAGTTGCTGAGTTTTCAACCCACGTTTCAATTCCGCTCCCTGCTACCTGGGATGAGTGGTTAGCTTTACCGATCCAAACCCGCCGTGCCATTAAAGAGGCTGCACCAGAGGCACTAGTTGTATTTCAAAAAGCCATTAAGGAATTTTCCGAGCCATTCAATCCTGTTTCCCCGGCGCAAAAACTACGTTTGTTTTACCACTTTTTTGGTTCCCCTGATAACACTTGTGCCGAAGGTTATTTCTTTTCCCCGCCCTGGCTTAAAACCTATGGGATTCACGAGCACAAAACGCGCAACACCAAAAACGAATTTACCCCAGCCGTTGATCGCGAGGCATTAGAAAAGATATTAAAAAATGCAGACGATCCTCGTTATGCTACTTATTGGGCGGCTCCGTTTGCTCATGTTTGCTTAGCAATTTCTGACTTGTCTAAGTCCTTGGGATTCTTAAATTGCCGCTTAGAACACGGTCTTTTTAAATGCTCCTTTGGTGCTGTTACCGAAACAGGCCGGCTTTCCAGTAGGCAAAACGCCCAGGGGTATGGGTCAAACGGACAGAACGTAACTCCAAAACTCCGGCATATTTTTATTGCCCCGCCCGGCGAAAAGTTTATTGTTGTTGACTATGCTCAAATCGAATCCCGTATAGTCGCGGCCATTTGCTTTCGTTTGTTTGGTGCAACTAATTACATCGCCATGACTGAATGTGGAGATGCACACACTCTTTGCTCGTCAATGGTATGGGATGATCTGCCCTGGCCCAAAGATTTTACCCTGGACTGGACTATTAAACACGGTCCTTTTCCAAAAGATATGCTTAAGGCGGCAAAGAAAATTGCCAATGAGCCATTCTATCGTGGTAAGTCCCGGCGGGACGTTAGTAAAACTTTAGGCCACGGCTGTCTTACTTCAGACCACGAGGTTCTTACTCCAATAGGCTGGGTGCCTATCAGTGATAAACCTGATATTATTATGCAGGGTGACGGAACGTTTGCAAGTGTAAGTAATTGGGTTGATAAAGAATATAATGGGGACTTTGTTTTATGGGAAGGTTTAAGTATTTCTTTAGCCATGACAGCAGACCATAGAGTTTACTATACTACAGAAAGAGATAATGTGTATGTAAAACCGGCTGCGCTTGTACCTAACTCATCTAGAATTTTCTTGAATTTTTCATACAAGGGTGGATTGATAAAAGAACCTTATGCAAGATTATTAGCAGCCTATCATTGTGATGGACACTATCCTGGCTATAAGCAAACGCAATTTCACTTTCATAAATCTCGTAAAATAATTCGTTTGCATAAACTTGCCCTTGAAGCTGGAGTTACTGTTTCACCTAGAGAAGATACTTCAAAAGTTATTCTTAATTGGGTGCCAGAAATTCATGCGCCTTGTTGGGCGATGCTACAATGGGACAAAGCTTCTTTAGAAGCTTACATGGATGAGTTAAAATACTGGGATGGCACTACAAATGGTATATATGTAAGCTTATTCTCTAAAAACTGTGAATGGCTTAAGATGTGGCAAACATTTAATAGATTACTTGGTAAAGGAGGCAACATACAAAAACCACACATAAGCGGTTTTGGTACTGAAATGTATAAATTGCAAGTTAATAATAGACGATATGCTTCAAGAGGCTCTTTTACAGTTGATATAAAACGCAAAGGATCTGCAAGAGTATATTGTCCAACAGTACCAGTTCAATCTTTCTATGTAAGGCGTAATGGTAAGATTTGTGTAACCGGAAACAGTAACTATATGGGCAAACCGCCCCACATGGCGAAGCAATCTCATATAGATGTAAAATTAATCGAACATTATCAATCGGTTTATTTTTCTACCTGCCCTGAACTTCGTCAATGGCACCGCTGGGTAGTCGAACAAGTACAAACTAAAGGGGAAATTGTTACAATGCTTGGCCGGGCTCGCCGCTTCTTTAGCCGGCCCAACGACGATGCAACTATTCGAGAGGCTGTAGCATACGAGCCCCAATCCGTCGCGGCGGATTATTGCAACCGGGCGCTTTTACGCTTACACAACCTTTGGTTAAAGGGTGACTTTCCTGGCACTATCCGTTTGTCAAAGCACGACGAGCTTGTTGTATCCTGTAAAGAAAAACTCGAAGAGCAAATTCTTTCTATCATGCGCGAGCAAATGAAGGAGCATATTACTCTTGTTTCCCCTAACGGGATTACGCGAGATTGGTTTGTACCAGCGGAATGTGAGAGTGGGTGGAACCTGGGCCGAAAAAGCGAGGATAACCCTAACGGGATTGGCCACCCGCTGGACGGGAGGAAGAGGGTTGAAGGGTTGTCGTGGAAAAGTTGGAAGGTGTGATGTATGTACGATGGGTTGCTTTTAGAAAAGAAGTGAGCAGTATATAGTAACCTATTGATTTTACTTAAAAAGCTAGTACATGGGTGTGTTAATTTTCCATCAAATTTGATGAAAACATTATATCGTGGTATGATGTTTCATTGGGTTTGGGAAAGGTACATACGTAAGATGTCAAGCCATGTAAAGCTCAGCAATGGGGACAGTATATCTCATGCCCCAGGTGATAAACTCATATCAGTACGAAAAGGCATTTGGCTCGGAGATTTTATTTTGAACTACCAAAATGCAATGATAAGAGCAACAAGGGAAGCTTATGATGCCTTACCTACGTTAAACATTTTAATGGCTAACGTTGAGAGGGAGAACCTTGTTCGAATGCGTTCCACTCGAATCGCAAAGATTCTTGGCTTAGCTGACGTAACAGTTGATAGACATATACGAAAGTTAAGGCTATGTCAGCTTATTATCCCTGATGCAGTTGAAGAGGGAAGAACCCGTGCAGTTTATAACTGGCGAGTTTGCCCGTACTTAGCTTGGCGGGGTAATACCGAATCTTTAGCTGCATATATAAAAGCACTTGAGCCAGACCATATATGGAAAACTTACAACGATCCCGTCGAGATTTAACCCATGGACAAGCTGGAAGCTATAACGCTCGGCCCGGCCAAGAAACTTCCACCGCGTTCCGAGGATAACATTCTTGAGTCATGGGAAAAATACTCCCTTCCTCTTCACGCGCATCCGTTGTTTAAAAAAATGGGCGGGCTTTCTTTAATATCAGCCGTTCTAACTCGCAAGGTTTGGTTTCGTACCAACCCAGTAATGCCGCCGTTATTCCCAAACCTTTATATGCTGTTGTGCGGTTTGCCCGGCTCTGGTAAAGACCTTGTTATCAATAAAATCCGAGACCTTTTATACACTATGATGGAAGGTATGGAGCAGCAACACGGTGTCAACATCGGCCCGGAATCGATTTCAACAAAAGGTTTAATCGACGCATTAGCCGACGACAATGCCCGGCTTGCGTTTACCTTTAACAAGGGTGGTAAACAAACAACCGTTCATTACCATTCACTCTACATTGCGAACGGTGAACTCGGCGCATTTATGCCCGAATACAACACGCAAATGATAGCCAATATAAACGACATTTATAATTGCAAGCCTACCTTTACCGACCGGGTTCGTGGCAGGGGTAATGCGTCTGAAGTTAAAATCGAAAACCCGCACTTGTGTATGTTAATTGGAACCCAGCCGGCCGTGTTTGCCCGCATCGTACCTGAAGAGGCGTTCCAAATGGGATTCACGGCCCGGCTGATAATTTGTAATGTTAGGGAGGTAATACGAAAACCCCTATTCAAAAGCGAAAACGTAGACACAACATTATTCGATAAAATCGCCTCTGATTTACGAGTGTTGTCTTTTTTAGCGGGGGAGTATAAAACAGACAAACACTTTAAAGAAAAACTAGATACCTTCCACATGGAAAATCCTAATGCAATAAATCATTCCCGCTTTGCTGACTATAACACTCGCCGGTCAATGCACCTGGGTAAAATTGCAATGTGCTGTGCCGCCGCAGAATCAAACGAATTACTCCTTACCGAACGACATTTTGACAAAGCCCTAGAATATCTTTATCTTTCCGAAAAGGACGCGCCTACTTTATTCGATGACCTTATAACAGCACAAGGGTTTCATCACTCTATTGAGCAAGTTCTTTACAACAAAACCCTTACAATAACCCACGCCGAATTGGAGCGTAAACTTCGCAAAACTCACAAACCCCACGAGGTAGGACAGATTATTCGATCCATGCTGCAAGCAAACGACATTGTATTTTCTCATTACAACGGCGCAATGCCTATTTATAACGTGCAAAATAAGGAGTTAAAATGACTACGTTCTTTAACGGTATTCCACTAGCCGGAAGCAAATGGAAGCACAAAAATGGAAACACTTATACAGTCTCCTGCCTTGCTAATTTTTTCTCTGAGGATTACGAAAAATACCCTCCTACCGTAGTATATACTGATAACGATGGTAAAGTGTGGGCCGTGCCTTTGTCGAATTGGCATAATCGTATGACGAAAATAACGGACTAAACATGAATTGGATAAAAGAAAACAACCGTAAGTTGTTGGCTTTACGCAAGAAAAAAACTCCATTAAAAATTATCGCAAAAGAATTAGGAGTTACCGTTAGTGTTGTTAGTTACCACCTTAAAAAACTTAACGCACCTAGAAGGAAAATGTTTATATGGTCACCTGAAGCAGATGCTAAAGTGTTAAGCATTTATCCTACAGTTGGCCGGCCTAAGCGAGGCACGGCTAAGGCATTGGCGTGGGAAATAAACAAATTGCCTGCTAGCGTAGTATATCAGCGCGCTCGCTTCTTACGAAAACGAGCAGCAAACAACACGTCTTTAGTTAATTCTTTTTCAATCAACGAGGTAACACAAAAATGATTATCGGATACACTTCGCTTTGTCAAATGGTTGAGTCTGGTATTATAGAAAACGTAGACCCGGCCAATATTAACGGTGCGAGTATTGACCTGACTTTGGGAAATACTATCTCCGTAGAAACTGCACACGAGGGCAAAATGGTTGTCGTTGATTTGGCTGCCCGGCCAAGAGAGTTCCCTGATTTTATTGGGGTAACAATGAATGAGGGTGGATTTTTAATGCCGCCTGGTATGTTTTTATTGGCGCATACGCGAGAGGTGTTTAATTTGCCGAATAACATCGCGTTTAATTACAGGCTTAATTCTTCGCTGGGCCGGGCCGGGCTTAACCACGCGCTGGCTGGGTTCGCTGACCCAGGTTGGGTAGGATCACATCTAACGCTAGAATTAAAGAATTGGACTGAGTACCACTTCTTGCGAATCCGGCCTGGTATGAAAGTAGGCCAAGCAATCTTTTACCAAACAGAGATTGTCCCCGAGGATCGGTCATATAAGAATATTGGGTCTTATAATCATTCTAAAGGAGTAACCTTAAGATGACAAAAGAACTCGATCCTAACGGTCTACATCCTAACACACCTGGCGCGAAGCTTGATGCAAACAAGCCCGATTGTGACTTAGTTTTTGGTGGGTTTGCAAAAGCCCTTTTGGAGGTTGCGAAGGTAGGAACATTTGGTGCCGTCAAATACACGGACAACGGGTGGAAGAGTGTACCAAACGGAATCCGACGTTATCGCAGTGCCGCCTATCGACACCTATTGGCATTGGAGTTTTTGGATAAAGACTCTAACCTGCCCCATTTAGCACATGCAGCGTGGAATTGCTTAGCTGCGCTAGAATTACTAAGGAATACGGAGCATCCTGAGAATGAGTAAACTTATTTACCTAGCCGGACCTTACTCCTACAACCCAGCTCTAGCCTTTGAAATGCACATGCAATACGCGGCGCATTTAATGAGAGAGGGTCACTTGATTTTTTCTCCAATCCTCCACAACCATCAGCTCGCCAAGACTCACGACTTACCAACAGACTTTACTTTTTGGAAACGACACAACGAGGAATTACTTACTCACTGCAAAGAATTGTGGGTAATCGCAGAGGGGCTTTTATGGAAAAGCAGTGAAGGAGTTAAGAATGAGATAGAGTTTGCAAATAAACTGCATATCCCAGTAAGCTATATTGCGTATTGTTCTGAACTTTCTGTTATGGTAAAGAGTTTAATTAAAAATTAAAATCTAATTGGAGGTTATAATGAAATATGAATGCGGTTACACCATACGTTCCGGCGGCGAGACCATGGAAGTAGTCGTGGTAACGGTAGATGAGACCGATAAGGAACGAATGGAGCGCGAAATTAGGGCCGCCAACGCAATAGAGGCCGGACCTAATGTGCGTGGCCTGGTAAAGCCACAAACAACATTCCACTGGGTCAGGCCGCAAAAGTCTTAATAAATTAAAAAGCCCGGCTATTAACCGGGCTTTCCTCGCTACCCTACCTTTTGTTTATAGGCTGTGTTAAATTGATTTTGTACAGCCTCCATTTTCTTTTTCAATTCCTTTTCCCTTTCAAAATCCTCTCTGTTTTGTGCAGCCCTTAGTCTCGTTCGCAAACTTTTCAATTGCCGTTCCACATCTTGGGCCTGATTATACATCTGCAATTCCTTCCCCCGTTCAGTTCGTACTTCCTGTAATTTAATCAAATCCCTGTCCGGCCCGGCCATATACATTCGTTCTAGTCTATGCGCCCCGTAAATGCTGGCAATATTCGTGTGATACTTTTGCACACTAATCGGGTCATATGGGTCAGAGAAAAACTCCCGGATAATTGGAACATCCTTTGGACCCTCAATTCCCTTTTTAACATCCTTGCCAAATCCGAACGTGGAGTCAGACAAAAACCGCCCCAAACTACCCGTTAAGAATCGGGCAAGTATTTGGTAATCACTAGGTCTTAAATCAATTGCCCCTGATTCAGCCGCGCTTCCGCCTGTCGCCTCGTTAACAAATCGGGCAAAGCTTTGGTAGCCCTTGGGGGTATTTCCCCAAAGCAGTTCCGAATTGGCTTTCTTACTTGCGCCCGGATACCCTTCAGGCCCGATTGGGTTTCCTGAAAAATCTTTATTCTCAAGAATCTGCACGAACGGATCAGCGGCTGTCGGCGCGATGGCTTGCGCTATACTTCCAGGTTTACCCATTGGGCTTAACGCGGTCGCACTTAATGCAGCTAAATCCAACGCCATATCTTGAACTTTACGCTTTCCGGCTATTACCTCACCCATCATTCCACCAGCCCGCCATAGGGTATTGTAGACCCATGGCGCGGGGATTTTGATAAAGTCTCCTCCGATCTTTACAGGCATAATAATGTATCTTTCTTTGTCCCACTCAGGAATTTTATCCCAGTCATCCGGTGCAAGTGCCCGTCCCAGCAAATCCAGCATAACCGCCATTGCGATTGTGCCGCCGGCCAGGGCTTGCAGTCGGGGCGAACTTATTAAGTTTCTAACGACTTGGTAATTCCCTTGTACGCTCGCATTAAAGAACAACCACCACGTACCTAGCATTTGCGTTTTATAACCGCGCCGGGTAAAGTTGGTTGTTAGGTCTTGAGAGATTCTTGCCGCCTGTTTCTTATCAACCTTGTTTTTAACCAATGTTTGGAATGTGCTAAACCGCATTACATTCTCAAATAACAAGTTAAAATTCTCAATCCCATCCACCCACTTATCTTTTACTCCCATTAAGTACTTCATGCTTCCTTGTCGACGAGCAACCTGAGCATCGAAGCCCCTCCATGTATCATCCATCTGTTTTAGACTGTCAATGAACGAGGCCCGGCCCCCAGCGTTTTCCCATTCTTCAACAGCCTTTACATCATCGTCATTCGGATCTCTATTGCCATCCAGAAAGACTTTCTTTAACGCCTTGAACGCACGTCCGTAATTATTAAAAATATCTCCTGTGTACTTCGCCGCCTCACTTGCCTGCATATTATAGGCCGCTGTAAACGGGTCCATAATAGCGTTCCGCATTAAGAACACAGGTGAAAATGTAATATTAACAGCCCGAACCAGTTGGTTAATTCCACCTAATACCTTCATCGGCCCGGTTAACTCTTGTGCGTCGAGATTATTTACTGCTCGCACAAAACCTGTAGCCCGCCCGTTATGCATATTAGGTCGGACAATTAACCTCTTTCCATCCTTAATCAGCACTATGTCGGCCGGGCTTGACCCCGTTGCATTCTTCTCACTTAAGAATCCATTCTCATCATGAGTGACATATTTGTCCTTGTCAACAATGCTAAACCAGGGTTTCCACCCGGCTTTGTCTTTTGAAATTACTTCGTACAATTCCGTATTCGCAAGATTCCTCTCCGCTGCTGCTGCTGCTGCTTCAACTTTAGCCAGTGCATTTTGGAGTACCAAGGTTGGCTCACTGAGTGCTGCGGTTCCCGTGCGGGTTGCAATTTGTTTTGATCCACCTTGGCCGGCCCTCCGAAACAGGTTTTCAACCTCTTGATCGAACTTGTACGATTCCCGGCGCAACGGCGCATACGCTGATTTATCCATCACCAGCCGGGCGTGCTCTTGTGGAGTTATTAAGTGGCCGTCTTCCAAAATATCCAAAACGTGCCTGTTCATTGCGTCGAATAGGTTGGCAATTTGAGTGAACTTTGCCTTGTCCTTATTAATACCCTCAAGTATGCTATCAACAGTTCTTACTTTGCCAGCAGCTACTCCTCCGTCAGAGAACCCACCTGCAGCGTCTTTGAAGATTTCCCATTCTTCCCTTATCTCTTGCAACCCGTCTGGGTTTTTCTGCTCGAGCGGCGCATATTTATTCATCAAGTCAAACATTAATTTCCGCATAGTCCTAGAGGACATTTGCGCCAGGTTTCCAGTAGCATCTAAGTACTCTTTTCCGTCTGGCATTTTCCCATCTAGAATATTCTTTCTACCCTCCAGCAGGGCTTTTCGTTTTACATCTGTCAGGTTCTTTGCCAAGTCCGCTACAAATCCACTGCTGGCTCGCTCGGCAAGATCAATATTTACCTTGTCGATCTTAATATGCCGGGCTGCCAACATGTCTCCTACTTCTTGCGGAGTCCACGGACTATTGGCAATAAGAGTTCGTAACGGGATGTAGTACTCTTGCCGGGCTTGCTCAATTCGGGCTGCTTTTTTACTGCGCAGTAAAGAGTAAGTATCGTAGATGTCTTTCGATTTCTTCTCCATATCAGAGAAAAAGTCAATAAAATGGCTTCGGAACTTTTGCAGCAGGCCCGGCTTGTTGACTAACTCTTGACGAACGTCTGTTGGGTCTGTCCATAATTGCTCGCGAAGCTCTTTAATACCCATTGAGTAAAGAATGTTGGACTCGGTTTGCTTTCCATCTTGACCGACTACTATTTGCTGCTCATACGGATAATCCTGCATTGACTCAGGAGATACTTGTTGCCGCTCGTCAGCCCGCATACCCATCCGGGCCTGCGTCAAACGCGCCTCGGTCTCGCCGGCAAGGCGTCTATAAAACTCAAATAGGTCGGCTTCTTTACGGATTATTTCTTCATCACCAGATCTTATTTTAGTAGCCTTATTTATAAGTTCAGCAAGCCTTTTATTTGCTTCAGCTCTATCCTTATCAAGGTTAACTCCATCTAATATCCTATTAAACGCACGTTGTTGAGGATAGTTAAAATCTAATGCACGCTTAACTCCAAATAAATTAGCAACAGAATCCAAAAAAGAATTAGTTTTGTTATGAGCAATACTCCATTGGTTACGCTTATGCGCATTTGTTACCATAGTAGGATCAGACCATAACGTATCAGATACTTTTTTAAGTGCTAAATATTCATTTATATAACCCTGTAATCCTTCTAATCTACTAGCTTTAGCAATAATATCAAGCTCTTCCACAACATCACTTTGTTTTTCTTGTATTTTTTCTAGAAGACCTTTTGCAATATTCTCTTTTGTTTCAATTGGCAGCGCAGCCCATACCGAGTTTTCATTACCGCCCTTTGCAAAACCCTCATACATTTGAATTACGTGTTGAATCTCATGCAACAATGTAGACATAGGGTTTTTTGTATAAGGAGTAATCCCTAGTTGCAAGTTGGTATCATTAAACCAGCCTTGAACTGCACTATTAAAATCCATAAAGGCCGGTCGTTTAATCACACTAATCTTTCTAATTTGCGGATACGCCGCGAAAAGATCTGGATGGTCGAGGACATCCTCTAAAAGAATCACCTGTTCCGGTTTAAATAATTCCGACTCAGGCATTTCCTCAAACGGAAAATTAAAGCTTGCCTTACTGTCATCAATCTCAAACCGCCATTTACCATCCGCTCCCTGGTGCCAGCCTGTTTCTTTTCTAACAGTTTCTTTATCTTCCCCTTGCTTTAAACGCAGCTCGGCCTGTTCCAGCATACTTAAATTAGCAGTAAGCGCGTTCTTTCCGGCGAACGAATAAAGCGGATCGATTTGCTCTAGTGCCGCCAAAGCTCTTCCAAGTCTTTCACTCGCCGGCAAGTTCGCGGCCTCTTGTAACACCCTCGCTCGTACTTGGGCTTCTTGCTGCAACTTCGCAATACTTCTATTCAATCCCATCTTAGCCCATTCAACTGCCATTCCGTCAGTCAACTCAAACCCAATACCAAGCTCCTTCATCCGTTGACCCAGCCGGGTTTGTGCGAACCATGCTTTTATCTGGTTTACCAGCCGCCGCCAGAAACCAGTACCTGTTTGTGCATCAGCCCCGTATTGCACAAAATACGCCAACTCTTCTTCCGCCAACAATCCCGGCCGCTGTTGCTCAATAAGCGCACGCACAGCATTAAGATCGGATTTGTTTCCGTTCTCGCGAAGATTGTGTTTAATTCCTAACAGGTCCGCCGTTATAATAGTGGCGTGTGAGATTGCGTTTTGCGCGATTTTGTTACCATTATCGGCAAGAGTACGGAGGTCTTTTACATACGATGGCAAAGCCTTTCCAAGCACCTCATTAAACGTATGGTGCTCTCCTTCGTGTAAAAGCACCCCAGACGGCGATCCGTTCGCGGGCACGGAGCCAGTATATAAACGGATTTTACCTCCAATCCACGAGCCAGACTCACCATTCGGACCAGGGCCGTCGATGATCTCGATAAGACCTAATGCTTCGGCTTTTTGGGTCCAACCGCCTTCTTCCATTATTGAATCAATATTGGAACGGAGTTCTTCTGGAGTAATCTTAACCGAGCTAGATTCTGTTGCTTGCTCCTTTGAGAACAACGGCTGTCCCTGCATCACCGAGTCCCGCATGGCCGGGGTTATGTCAACGCTGTGTACGGTCTTTGTTTTATCACCAAATTCTATTTGGGTTGTGCTTACAGTAGCTCCCCACTTCTTAACGTACTTATTAATTTCGCTAGGAAGTAGTTTGTCATAAAAACCTTTCATTCCTTCGCCACCAATCTTAAGATCAGTTCCTTCTAATCTCTTAGCCGCAACTCCGGACCTATTACTTTCTTTTTGACTTAGTAATTTTTCTGCCAGTTCTTTCCCGATGTAATCTTTAACGTTTTCTTCAGGAACATTTCGGCTTAGAATAACCTCATTATTTTTTCCATACGCTATCAGACGTTCAGTATCGCGGCTGTATTGTAAAGTTTGAACATGCTTTGCCAGATTATATCTTTCAACTTGCTGCTCTCCCGTCGTCCACGCAACCTTATCATACCCATTTTCTGCCGCATATCTCAACATCCGCTTAAACACAAGGCCGGCCCAGCCGGAAAGAGTCTGGCCAGACCCGGCGATGGTTTGCTTGAAGGGAGCGTCAGGTACTTTGCCAATTAATTTTGACTCAGTTTCTTTAATTTTCTTTATTAAATCAAAAACTTTATTGTTTTGTTCTATAGCATTTGCTTGACTTTGTTCATACTTTTTATAAAGCGTAGCAATCTCATCTTTACTTAATCCGCGCCCTTCAGAACCAGCTAAATTAGCCCAATCATTTTTTTCTTCAAGATTATTATTTTCTAATATCTTTTTGGCTTCATCAAGATCTTTGCGTAATTTGTTTAATGGCTCGTAATCAGCATAACCGCTACCTTTCCCCTCTTGATGCCTCTTACTTTGCACCTCCTCCAAAAACAGTGTTTTCTTCCCATCCCCATCTACTCGATCATTAAACCTTACCCATGCAACTGCCCTTCCACCCCCTACGTCTCCATAGTGAGTAGTATCGTCAGTATTAAAAGGTTCAATAGAAGGAACAGTTAAAACAAGCTCACGCTGGTTTTGTCCACCTGGTTCGGTCCAATTAGTATTTCGCGGGTTTGGATTTGCTTCCTGCGCTTCCACCGTATTATCCCTAACATGCTGCAAAAGTGCCTCCTTTGTAACAGGGCCTTTTTGTTCTTGCAGCCATTCCTTCGTTCCTGACCAATCCAATTCCTCTTGCTTAACAAGTCCCTTTTTAACTAACGAGTCAAGTGTACCCGCCCATTGATGAGCAGGAGCTTTTTGTTGATTTATCTCTTGTGCCGCACGCTCTAATGCAGAGTAGAAAGTAGGAGCTGACTCACGAGTGACAGTTTCACTTAGCGGCTTTGAGTATCTAATATCTTGACTAGCGGCGTTGCCTTCATTCTTAGCCGGCCTCTCCCCCATCAGCTTCTGCAAATTCTCAGTTTCTTGCTGCGTTGGAACTACACGCGGCGCAGCGCCCGGCGTGAGTTCGACTGACTCGCCCTGCTTAAGCTGGATCGGGGCCGGTGCAGCATTCGTTGGTTGTTCAATTACAGGCGGAGTTTCGCTGGTTGGTTGTGTTTCAACAGCCGGCGCATTTTCAACTGGAGCAACGCCCTGTGATAATTGCTTTAACTTATCTTCCTCTTGTACAATTGCTGTATCTACATCAGTAGTATCTTTCCCTGTCGCACTTAAGTCTTCCTTAAGTTTACCCAGCCGAGCTAGATTATCTTCTTGCGCTTTAATTAAAGCATTAATATCTTGGCCGGGCTGCTCCGTATTAATTACAGGAGGAACTTCAACAGTAGAAGGTGCTTCAACAGCAGGCGCTTCTGTAGGAACTACCTTAGTAACAGGCGTTTCTGCGGCGGACACTGGAACGGTCGAGGGAGTTTCTATTGCTGCCTCCTCAACAACCGGCTTTTCACTAATCGTCTGTTCGCCCGCTTTTGCCTTTTCAATCGCCTTTTCGTACAAGTCTTTAACAGCTTGGATTTCAGCAATTTTCTCTACGTCACCCTCTGTTTGTGCAGCAGCCAGCGCGGCGTCTAGTTTTGCTTTTCCTTCCTCTAACTCTTGAAGTTTGGTCTTAGTCTTAATTTCACCAGTCGGCGGTGGTGTGGTAGTTGGTTTCTGCTGCGTACGCGGCCCGCTAAATGGAGATACTGCACCAGCCGCAACACCACCAACCAGTGCACCAGCCGCTGTTGCGTTCTTAACCTGACTCCATTCATCATCACTTAAACTTGCAAACAGCGGATCGTTTTTCGCCCATCTCATCCCAGCAACATTTGTTAATTCTTGTAACCCTTCGGTAATGCCTTCTGTAATTACACCCTCTGCGGCCCCGCTTCCAGCTCGTCTTCCAACCTCACCCGCTAGTGCAACGGCACGCTTAGCAAGGTCAGGATTTTTCTCAATAATCTGCTTAATAGATTGCTTCGCGTATTCACCCATTCCAATCTTTTTAGCAGCGTTATAAACAGGTAACAATTCCAGTGCCGCATTAATTCCGCCTACGGCAATCGCACTCTTTACTGCGTCAGCTGGTTTAATCCCGGCTCGTGTTTCTTCCCCAAACGCCTGCCCACCTTCTAATCCGAAACTACCCGTATATGCCCCGACTGTGGCTCCAGCAAGAGTTCTTTCCATTAATGCCTTTTTCGCAGCCTCTTGCAGCGCCTTATTAACAACTTGCCCCTCTGTCGCTTGTACGGCTTTTTCTGCAACAGTCTTTTTAACAATATCCCCAACCGCCGCTTTGGCAAGCTGCTTAACTCCTTGGTTTGCACTTAGTCTTGCAACTGCACCACCTACACCACCAGACGCGGCTAGCGACGCCAGCATAGGAATACCTTTTCCTAATTGATAACTAGCCCAATTGCCTAAATCGCTTGCGTTTTTAATATCTTCAATGTTAGCCACACTGGGCTTATAAAGCCCACTTTGGCTTTCTTCCATACTTTGATTATATCCCTTTAACCCCCAATCAGTAATTCCTTTTGTAACTGGATTTTCCCCAATAACATTCTCTACCGCTTGCGAGCCCAGTGCAGCAATTCCATACCCCGTCCCTTGCATTTCCTTACCAAACGCACCCAGCCCGCGCTGCCACTCTGGCATTTTATTATCGATTTCAATTGGCTTATCCAGCGCGCTCAAATCACGGGTTTGCCAAATTTTCTCGTAAGGATTTGCGTAAACGGGAGTAGACATGTTACACCTATGATTTTGTATGTACAGGATTACCGGGTCATTTCGTATTTACATTACCACTTCTTAAGCAAGGGCGGCACAGTCCCTGGCTTATATCGTGGTATCGCCTGGTTTTTGGCAATGGCCGAAGTATTAAGTGCTTCCGCAGTCATTCTCCCATCTCCTCCAGTCGGCCACTTTTCCTGTTTATTTGCCTTGTCTACTAAGGCTCGCATTTGTTCTAAATGATTGGGCATTTTATTGTCTTCCTTTATACATAGCTGTTACTCTAGCAGCAACCCGTTCATTAAAAGCCTTCATATCTTTAGGTGGCCCATTCTTCCAGTCATACTGTTTAGCCTCCTCATCCGCAATACTGGCCACAACACCAGGTGGTACTCCAGTGGCTTTTGATATTTCCCAAGCAGTCGCAGCTAATTGGGCTGTCGGTGCGTTTTTTGCTGTAAACAGAGTCTTACTCATAAAATCTTCACGCGATTTATCATCGTACTGCTTTTGTTCTAATGCAGTTTTAGCTTGATTGTTTTGCAAATTCGCCATATCGACTTTTAATCTATTTTCATCCATTACTTGCTGCCGATTTGCTTGCTGTTGTGCAAGCAAAAATCTTTGCTCTTCGTATGGACTTGTGGTACGTTGTTGTTGCGGACTCGGCTGATTTGCCATAGCCTCAAGTTTAAATGCCTCTACAATTCCTTCTTTTTCTTTACGGGTTTTAGTTGGATCACTAAGTTCTCGTTCAAGAGCATTTCTGCGAATAACATCATCACCAAAACTATCGCCAGGTCGAGAGAAAGGATTATACGATGGAATTTCCGGCTGAGTATTTGCGCCGGGCTCCAAGGCGCTACGCGGGATTTCCAATTGGGCTGCACGCAAGTCCTTTAATGCTTCAGCTTGTCGGTTATAGTTTGCAGCCATTGCACTAGCTGCTTGATCTTGAGCAAAACGATCTTGCAAGTTTCTTGCCGCTTCTGCGTCGGTAGCAGCGCCGACAAAGCCACCGCGATTTGTAGCGCCTGATAACCCGGAGGCAACTTCGTTTCCTTTTGAATCGTAATAAGTTCTCTTACTATATGCTGGTCTATTTGAGGTACTTACACCAGTAACAGTAAATCCACTACTTCCAACAGGCAGTCCCGTCGTATTAGGTTTTTCTGCTGGAGGCTGAGTTGGTGCAGGTGCAGGTGCAGGTGTATTACCTGTTAGATTTGATACAAACTCTTTTGCTACAGGTACTGCTGTAGCAATGGCGCTAGTCATCGGTTGAACAGTATCAGTAAACGCTTCACCAATACGTCTTCCCATATAAGCAGGAATTGATTCATTTGGCTTAGCCATAGCTTTTGGATCTGCTTTAAACCCAAAGGTACTATCACTAGGTACAAGATATTCACCTACTTTTCTAGTTAAGTTACTTATCTTACTTAGCATGTCCTCATCAGATTTTCTAGATGGACCCTGTACAGCATATTCTTTCGGAGTATAAGTTTGCTCTGGACGAGGTGTAGTTTGTTTTTTTCCGGCAGCGGAAGCCTCATCATAAACATACTGATTATAAGCCGTACTATATGGATTATCAGCGCCTTTTAACAATGCTTTGGTTCCTTCCCATCCAATGTCCAGCAATCCACTAATAGAGTCACCAGCACCTGCCATTAATAGTGGAGCTGCTGTACTCGACACAGCCCCGCCAAAACTAGGAGAGCGAATAGGCAGTCCAGAGTTAATAGGCGGTGTACTACTAGATGCGGTTACACTTTCGCTAGTAGGCAACTCTCCTGGAACACTAGACGATGCTCCTGTATTTTGATAAGGAGCTAATGGTGTACTAACTCTAGTAAATTCACCTTCAATAAAAGGTTTTTGTGTAGATGCAAAAGGAGGGCGCAATCCCCCTTCCACATTCGGCGCCAAAGCTGATGCATTTGTCGGACCTAATGACTGAGGCGAAGCTACTGGATTAAGGCTGGAAGCTGTAGGTAAGCTTCCACTAATAGGACGTGGCGGAATGGTAGGTGCACTTTGTTCACTTAGTACATTTAAGCTAGAACCAGTATAGTTTAACTGTTTTGGCTGTTGCCCTGCTGCCCTAAGTAATTCATTACCTTTTGTTGGAATGTCTATGTTAGGTATTTTAACAGCAGGAATATCAAAAGCCAACGGATTACGTAAATTAAGTCTACGAAGTGCATTAGGAGTAGGCTGCTTTGGTAGCATATCCCCACTAGGAATACTTACACTCGGTAAAGAAGGCCCATCTGGACGCGCTATTACTCCAGGATTTTGAAAATTTCTAATATATAATCTGGCTTCTTCAGGTGTCATATTAAATACTCCTCTGTTAAAAGGCCGACCCAACGCCGGCCTGGATATTATTCACAGCTCATCCAGCATTTGTTTCCGCTTTGCCATTCCTTTTCTAATTGCTTCTTTCCCTGGCACATTCAGCATATCCGCAGCCATATTCGCCTTAGCCTGATTTGATGGTTGCGGTAGTACCGGACCATCTGTACCCCGACCCGGCACTGGAATTACCGGGTCAGCTCCCTTTTTAGTGTACTCTTCTTTAGCTCTAGTAGCCAAATTAACAATTGTACCAAGTGGACCGGCCATGTTTTATCTCCTAGTAAGAATACGAATAAGTTGTTTGACAGTCGGATGAATTACGATAGTCAGTGCTATTTTGAATCTGAGCACCCATCGATAGCGCGGAGGTCCAGCCGGCAGACAACTGAGCTGCCACACGAGCAATGGCACTGTTGGCTTCTACCGTCACCTTGGCGGTTTCCAATACCTTCTGGAGTTCGAGTTCCTGCGCTTTCATGTCTAGATTCGAGTCGATGGAGAACCGCTGGAGTTCGAGCCGGTCTTGTTCGAACAGTACATCCAGTCGATCCTTTTCGGCAATGACCTCTTCATGAAACAAGGTAACGTCCGAGTCACGCAACTTCACGTCGGCCATCAGCCGTGTTTCCTCGCCTTTCAGCTTGGCCTCAAAAATGCGGATATAGCCGTCCTGTTCTTTCAGCTTGGCCTCGATCAGGGTGGCGGCAGCGTTCCCCATATCGGCCAGCGCCCGTGCAGCAGCCGCGAACGCTTCGACTTCGGCCTTGTAGACTTCCACCTTCGCCAACTGAATCTTGATGTGGTTGGCTTGCCATTCGCCAGCCACCGTGCGCGCTAGTTCTTGCAGCTTCAAAAATCGATCCGCCAGCATTTGCTCCAGCGTCATCGTCTTTTCGATGGCGAACTTGCGCGTGTCGCGTTCGATCTCGTCGGCCTTGATCTTGATGTCCCGATTGAGTTCGGCCTTTTTGTCGCGGGCCTGCCCCTGGATTTGGGACAGCCGTGCTTCCAGCGTACCGTCCGGCAGGCTGAATCCCCGTGCCTGCCAATCGACCAGTACGGCGGATTCCGCTTGAAACGCCTGCTTGTCCTCGGCAGCAAATGCTCGGTTGCGAATAGCCTCTTCTACAGCAGCCGGCATTCCAACCGCGCCGTCCTGCATCCAGTCAGCAAGCGTGCCGTACAGCAAAGCCACCGGCGGGCACGCGGCCAGCACGGCGGTCAGTTGCGCGGCCATGCTGGCGTACTGGCTGGCGAATAGCGAGAGGTACTGATCGGTGATCGTCACCCCGTCGAAGGTGGGCATTTCGGCGATCAACGCTTGCAGTTCGGCCAAAATGTCGTTCAGCACGTCGTCCAGGTCATCCAACCCGGCCAGCACGTTTTCGGGGTCGTCGGGTGGCGCGAACGGAGTGATGGACTGGCTGGGAATCGGCGGTGTATCGAACACTCGCGAGGTATCGACGGGGTTAGAATATTGTGGGTTCGGGCTCCACGCCATCCCAATCGCCGCCGGCCCGGTATCGAACGCCGAGCGCAGTTCACCGATGGCGGTCAAGGCCAGTTGGTACGCCTGATCGCCCTTACTTTGAACGATGGCGAGTTGGTTTTCAATGAGATCGGCGGCCGCTGGTCCCGATAAAATTCCGCAATTACTCATAATACTCTCCTACGCCTTAATCTTTTCAACACGAGTCGGAGGGCTCCTCCATAACCTCGCCCGATTCCGCACGAGTGCGATAGGGTACAGCGAACGATGTTCTTCTTTTACAGGGAGGTTTCCCAGCAGGAAATCTCGTTCGGGTGTATTAGTTTCAATACCACTCTCGCAAACAAACTGATCTTCAAACTCATCAAAAAACGCACCTAAAATAATAGGGTCGTGCAAATACATTTGATAGGATTTTTCATGCAATTCAGAATACAGGTAGCGCATTATTTCTGAATTGCTAATATCGACCATACCAGAAAAAGAGCTGTGGCGGTCTAGATACTGGCGCAATCGATTGATGTAAAAAAACTTGCTCTCTGTGCTAGAGTACGTTCCATAGTAACCAGGCATTAATTGGGTAAATGTTGACCCAGTTACCATATTAGACGCGCTGCCATCATAAGCCGTAGATTCGTATAGTATCTTTTTTACTTTATTAATATAATCAAACACAACCGACTTTATATTTAGGCTGTAAACAACATCGCCATTAATAACTTTATTCTCTTCTGTCGTATCTGGCATCGACGTTTCAGTTACAATAAGTCCTGTGTCAGATGGTAGGGAAGTATTGTACCTATACCAGTTACGATTTATTATCGACGTATTTTCTTGCACCGAATTAATATAATCCATTGTATTATTATAAGACATGGAAAATTCTTTATATTCCACTACCCCACGAGATAGATCGGAATAAGTAAGCAACCTTGCAGTATACTCATCACTAATAATTTCGCTTTTTTCATTAGTAGAAATATAACTATCCTTTTGTACTTCGTTTATATCAGTCGTGTTGGAATTATACCCGACTTCACCAACCGGACCGCACCCAGGATAAGCCACAACAGTATGACTGTAATAAAAAGTGGCGTCAGCTTGATCTTTAGTCTTCCATCCTAATTTTGATTCTGCGCGTGTTAATGACTCTATTTGTACATTTAAAGTGCGTTCTATTAGATCAAGCTCTAATCCATTATTTGTAGCGATAACAGCAGTTGTAAAAACGCTATTAGAGGCAGTACCATCATACTGGTCAAGATAATATGTATATACGTCAAGAAACTGCTGAAAAGTTATAAGTTTATCTGCAATTCCAACACATGAGTAACCTCCCCCGCAAGGAGTAAGTTGTATTCCGGTGTCATAATACTGATCTTTATGCGGCCATCGCTCCCAATAACCATAAGGTGTGGTTCTTTTATTATAATTTCCAAAGTAATTTTCCTTGTTTGAGAAATTAATTAATTCAGTTGATTCAGTTGTCTCTTGGAGATTAAGAAGGATTCTTTCGTCTTTTGGTGAATAAGAATACGCAATAGGAATATCTTTACTGTAATCTGTGGTTGCTCTATTATCCGTAGTTGATCGATCAGTTCCGCTAAATATATTGGTATTTAATGCCCAACATTCTGTATGCTCAAGCGGGTGCGGGTTGCCATAATAACAATCACCAGCGACATAATCTACAGAGGAACTAAAAAATGAATCGCCCCCTGATGATGGTGTAACTGAAGTGGCTATATTTGTTGATACTGAATTAACGTCTATATTATAGGAAAGCACTTTTTTATCAGTAATTGTTAGCATCGCATTAACTGGGTCTATCGAAAACACCAGCCACACCAGTCTAACATTATCAACCTTGCCACGCAGCAATCTATCCCCAACCGACACGATCCACATTGCTTCCGTTCCAGTGCTATTAAACCTCCACGGATAAGTTACTTCTTGATCGATGAGCGCATTCCCTATTCCTAATGCGTCAGCAATTAATGGTCTGATGTCGAATGTTGCAGACTGGTATCCTTCTTCTATCCCGGCAAAGTTTGCCATATAGAAAATTGGAGCAGTTTCCTGTTTGAGTTCGTCTACAGCGAATATCAATAAGTCTGACGCATGAATGTAGGTATCCTCATTTTCAAGAGGGACCATGCATCGGGTATATCCTGCAATAAAGGAAACATCATCAAGAGTGTTGTCGTACCGATCCCATTTAGAGTTGTTTCGATAAAGTTGCGGAGCCAGTATATGAAATCTATAATTTGCCGTAAAATGTCCAAAGCGAAACTCTGGCAGGGTAAAAGCAGTCGTCCCGTTCTGCAATAAAATCTGCCGGCGAATAGTCGTATGAATTGGTGTGTAAACTGGAGGACCGTCCCTAATATCAACCGTAGTTAAATATCCATTTACATCCAGCGTAAACACGTCAGTCCCCCGTGTTGCACGATAATCGCCAGGCCGGATGATAGGGATGGGTAGATCACCGCCAGGGGAGTGCCACCATGACACCATGTTTCTTCCCTTGGCGTCGAAGTAAAACTGATTTCCCCATAGAATCGCCTTATTACTTGGATAAACCTCAACTTTGTCGGGTAGCCCCTTCCAGTACGGATGACTGGTATAGTGATAACCTCCCATCGGGCGCTTCGGATTGGGGTTGGTGTCCGAGCGCGGTAATGTTTCATCCCCTAGCAAATAAGCCGTTCCATCATCCCCAGCCGGACTCATGTAGTGTTCTTTTGGTATAAAACTGAAATCGAAATAAGGGAACTCTTTATAAGGAGCGTAAGCAGTCTCGGTAGTGTCGATGTATAGAATATCGCTGGATTGATCGCGCAGTACCCTAATTTTCGTGCCATCTGGCAAGCGAACCCCTCGCGTGGCCAACTCAATATCGCCGAGCGCCATGGAGTTTCGCAGCTTGCCGAGAACGATTTCGGCGATTTTAACGTATTTAGTACATAACTCACGCGGCCCGCGAAAGACGTGGCGAATGGTTGGGAGGACTGGGCGTTCCAGCATACCCCATTTAGATTCAGGAAGATCGGCCACTCACCATTTCCCCAACGGGCAAGAAAAACTCTTAAATCTGGCCTTGATATTGACTGCACAGCCACATTCTTTGCAACGGATAAAAGTAACATCCGTTAATGGAACTTTGGCAATCTCATGACGATCACACGTTCCACAAATTTCAAGTCTTTTATCGAGTGATTCTTTATAATCCAGTGGCGTTACAGTAGAGGTCGTATCTCCAGAGGTACGAATCGAGTAAGAAAGAGCAATGTCTGTATCACCATGCTGTTCTATCAGTGCCTGTAGTTGCTGGATCGCTTCGCTGATTTTCATTAACGCCTCCTCTTTAAAATCCACATCGAGGCACGGCACTCATGTCGCTCAGCCGGTGCAGTCCCTTGTTCACCGAAAGACCAATATACACTGTTTAATCCTTTTCCAGGTTTTACTATTGCGTCTCGATGAGCACTTCGAGTCATATTAGGAATAGGATAATAATCAATTCGTTTTGTGCCCTCTTGTATAGTAACTACTTCGGCAGTAGCAATTCCCTCTATCCTACCTAATATATTTAAATCAATTGGTCGTTTAACTTGATCACTTCCCAAGTGTGTTAAGCCTGTACGCCAATGCCATGTAATGTCATCACCGTCATCGGTAGTTGCATCTAAAGCAAACAAACCGTTAGAGGTAGTTAAATACAATACCCCGTTATATTGAGCTATTCCTGTTATCGCCACAGGCAAAACATATTCAGAGACAGCCCCGGTGTCCAGGTTCATCACTACGATGCGCTGTAGGTTTGTTGCACTATCGGAGACTGAATCAGAGAAAACGAAAGTATCTTCGGCGGCGGCGTGCAGAGACAAAATAGCCCCCGCCAAATCGGAAAATACCATCGAGTCGGATGCCGCAACGAACAGGATAGATTGCGCCGAGTCGGCAAACGCCATGCTGTCGGCCAACGTAATTGGATAATAGAACGTTGGCCCAAGCACGTCGGAAAAGGCTATCGAATCGCTGGCATCGGCCAGTTGCATCGATCCGACCGAATCGGAAAACGCCATGCTGTCACTGGCTGCGGCGTGCAACGACAAGATGGCACCGGCGGAGTCGGAGAACGCCATCGAATCACTGATAGCCGCAATCTCGAAAGCAACGCCGGCGCTGTCGGAAAACGCGATAGTATCAGTCAGTGGAGCCAATATCTCGTGCGTGTTCCCTAACGAGTCCGAGATCGTAAAGGTCTCGAACAGCGCATGATAGTTGAGCCGTGGCCATATTTCGCCACCGTTCCACTGAAATGGAACGCGCCGAGAAACTGGAGATGACATAATCGATTATTCTTCCAAAACGATTTCAGGAGCAACCGATATGCTAACGGTAGCCGTTACCTCGATACCAACTCGCCCGCCGCCAGGAATCACAATTTCATCGCCAAAAGGAAGAATCTCATAATATCCAGCTTGGGGATGAACCTCGCGAATCGCCAGCACGTCGCCTGCCGTAGGCTCGCTAGTAGCAGTGTGCTGAGCGGTCGTCTGTACCGTCTCGGTATAGTCGCCTAGTTTCTTTGGTGTCAGCGCCGACATAGTGCCCGCAGTAGTTTGCCTCAACAAGCGAACTAAGACCGGCGGATCGGTTGAAACAATCCCTTTGCAAGTAATGCCCCACCGCTTGATTTTAATACGATGGTTGGAAGCAGCTACAACTTGTAATACCGTCTTTGCACTCGTGCCCGAGCTAATTTCGCCCGGACTTGCAGAAATAAGGATTCCAGCCATGATTGGTTCTCCGTTGAAAATAGAAGGGTTGAACATCTCAGGTATCCGACAAAGTAACTTGGTACGTCAGGCCGATGGAATCGCCGGTCGTTACCAGCGTCCGCGCCGTTGCATACTTGATCGCCGACAGCAACACGCCGGACGTGCTGCCCTTCGTGCTGTGGCTGAGCAGACCCAGCCCGCGAATCACGACGTTATCTACTGCCGAAGTAAACGTGGCCGGGCTGGCTGCGTTAGTCGTTACTCCAAGATCGGTAGCAGCCGCCTCAACAAATGCAACTCGCGTTGATTGCGTGTACTGCGTGGTCAGTTCGCCAGCCACCGAAGCGAAGGTGGCCGCCGTCCACGTCGCCTGCTCGGTGACGTTGTCGGTCCACGGCGCCAAACACCAAGTCGTATACTGCGTAGCGCCGTGTAAAACACAATCCAATATGTGTTTGATTCCTTCGACCGTAGCCAAATTATGATCTATGGTCTCACCAAGTCCGTCATTGCAATAAGACAGCACAACTCCAGACCACTTTAATCCCATTGCAGGAATTTCAAGGCCCGATTCAGTCTGGCGCCATTGCCCGTTTTTAACGAAGCGCGCCATCTCCGCGAGATGCAATTTCTTAAACCCAGCCAATAGATTTTTCATCTTAACCTCTTCAGAATTTATTGGCCGGACAACCCAGCCACGCCCTGAGTGCGATCAAGCACCCACACACTTTACACGTCTCTATCAAAAACGGAGGAATCCCAACTTGCCGCTCGCCGCGTGAGTAATACACACACTTATTTCTGCATAAATCAACACGGCGTAAACGCTCGGCTTTGTCAGGCACCATGAACAAACTCCTCTGCGATAACTACATCGTTTGGGTTTGTGTTAAAGCTATTTACATCAGATGTGCTAGCGAACAACAATTGCCTAATGCCCTCGCGCACCCGATAAGCAGATAACCCATTCAAAAGCGGCCCGGCTGAGTATCGGTTTAGCGTAGGCTTAACAATAACACCACTCGGTTTTCCTATGCAAGGATACCCGTTTGTATCTAACCATGTGCATTGGTTTCTTTGCTCACTATTGCCTGCAACATCAAATGGTAATTGATTACAAACAGTACCTGCGACAATACCAGCATCAACTGACACAACTCGACGAGTCATTGACGCGGGTTCGTTGCCCTGTAAAAATACAATAGCAGCTGAGGTTCCGATATAAATTCCATCATCGACAGCACCAATGCCGGTAATAGGCGCAGACTCACGAAAGAAACCGACATTAGGAAACAACCAATGCGGAGACCGCTCAGAGGTAAACCACAATGTGTTACCTTCCGCAATCCACAGCCGGCCTTTATAAGCACACAACGCCGACCCAGGACGAGGCGGCACAGCCAGTAAAGAATCTAACAATCGCCCGCGCGTACCAGCCCCAATATTAACTGTTGCCCCACTGGTGGCTGTAGCGGTATAGCGTAACTCAAAGGCAGTTCCGTTTGTGTTTGAGACATAAATATTAAAAGTACCCCCGGCCGGAACAGTAATACTAATACCACCACCCTCTGGCACAGTAACAGTAGTCGTCGCCGGAGCACCCGACTCCATTCCTTGATGCACAGAAGTCAATGTAACCTGATAGTCACCAGCATACAATCCGCCAGATGCAATAGCAGAAGCAGAAACAATAAATGGCGTATTAAGTCCCCAATACCCAGGCACCCCACTAGAATCAACCCTTCCCCGCTGGTAAGGCGTCATCCAAAACACATCACCGTTTAACTCTGCGTAATTAATCGGCGCATTTTGGATGAGAGAGACAAGTGATGAAAACGACTCATCTCCACTTAAAATACCAAGTGTGCCGTTCTTTACCATCAAAACAAAACGGCCGTGGCCGGGTGTGTAAGATGAGTGGTAATTGCCAGCAGAAACAGACCGCAAACCAAGCCGCGATAATAAAGAGCCACTGCGCGTTACATCGAGGTTTTCGCAAACACGCAGTGTGCCCTCTGGCAACTCGGTTTCCATCGAACGGTTGTCGAGACCACCTGCAAATTTGAGCACAACAGGTGTTAGGTCCATTCTGTGCGCCTTACAGCTTGAACAGTTAATTCCCAGTGCCCAACACTTTCACCATCTACAGCATCAATCACTACTATATAAGTTTCACCATCAACTAACTCAATGGCATCGTCGAGAATGCCCTGGTAACGTCCGTTTGAATCTTCGACGTAACTCAAGGAAATCGGCCATGTAACACCTTCTACCTCAGCGCCACTTGAATCCAACAATGTAACTGTTACGGTAGCAGTGTTAATATAGTTCCCATCTGGATCACGCAATGTATCTACAGTTAATCGATGATCATTACCAACATATAAGTTTTTGCTCATCGCGGATCAGTCCTGATAGTCGAAAATAAAGCAGCGCATGTACTGATATTTGCCGATGCCATAAACTCACATTGAACTTCAGCTAGCGCTGTAGTAATAAGTTCAATCGATACAAGCTGCGCAGGGACAAAAGAAATCGCAGCTAGCAGGGCTACTTCAGGTGAGACTGGACCACTTTCTATACCCCCGGCAAAATACCTTGAGGCGAAATAGCGCGGGGCGAAATAGCGCGTGGTTGAGTACGCCATTTCAATCGCTCGTATCGTAAGTGACGGCCGTTCGATTTCCGGCTGCGTCCACCGTTGCGACTATGCGATTCTTGGTATCGCCTGCATTGCGAATTGTAACGGTCGTTCCTGCTGCGCCCGACAACTTGCCGGCCAGGGCAGATAGCATCAGACGTAGTGTTTGTTTCACGGTTTGTCCGCTTTCGACGGCGGACGCCAATACCGCCGCCGCAATCTCGGCCTCGGTCGGCACGTCCGGCGCGTTCGTGAGCGTCGTTGTGGTATCGGCGAGAGTCACATGGGCGACGGTATCGGTTGCCGGATCGAAGTCGTGCAGCGCCGCTATTGCAGCATTTGCAGCGGTGATTCCAGCATTGTCCGGGGCGATGTAGTTCGCGGCCAGCAGCGGAGCGGTCGGAATCGCGTTCACGCTGGCTTGAGTCGCGGCTGTTTTCGCGGCGTCGTACGTGGCTGTTAATTCATAACCTGTCTTATCGTCGTTGCTACCAACCGTCACCTTGCCGCCCGAAATCGTCAGGGCGCTGCCGATGCGGGAGAGGAGAGTAGTTATTCCGCTTGAATCCGAAATCGCCGTCAGCGTTCGGCTGGTAGCTGACCAGACCGCATCAAGCGCCCCGGCGGCAAATGTCGTTGTCGCAATCGCGCCGTTGGCGATAGAGGAAATTTTGATTCCGGTCGAAGTCAGCAGAGTATTGGTGTCCGCCGGCAGGTTGTCGGTCTTGGCCTTGATCGCCGCGATTCCCGCATTATCGGGAAGCGCATCGACACCCAAAAAGGTCGCGATGCACGCCTTGCCAGCCACACCGCCCACCGTGGCCGTCGCCCACACGTTGTAGGTCTTGCCAACCTCGAAACCGTTGCCCGCCGTCGCGACGACAGCGATTCGATACTCGCCAGTATTGGTCGAGATTTGCGCCACCGACACGCCGGAGAGCGCCGCCGTACCGTTGTCTTCGTAGACCATCGCTCCGACGGCCGAGGCATTGGCGGCGGCTCCTGTAGCGAACGAGGTGGTAGCGAAGTCGAAGTAGACCGTACTGCCGATGACGACGTTCATGCGATTTTCCTAATGATTGGGCTACCGATGACGGGCGATCCACCGGAGATGATCGGCGTTCGCGCCTGAAGCGTCGATTCTCCGTCGATCCAGGCCGGGTATTGCGGGCCGCCGTCCGCACCATACAGCGCGTGATCGACGTAGACCTTCGTGCTGGCCGCATAGGTTTTGTACCAAATCCGATAGCGCACCTGACCCGCCTTGGTCGGCGTAAAGGCAACGGATAATTCGGTCCATGTCGTGTTGTCGCTCAGCACTTGCGAACTTGCGACGGAACCGCGCGAGAAATCGGTGGAGGCGGAGCCGTCGAAATACTCGGCTTCCAAATAGAACTGAACGGCGGTTGGGTAGTTGGCGGAGAACCCGCTGCCCAGCGCGTAAATGGATCGCGTTTGCGCCGATGCGGACACAGCATCCTCGAACCACTCGACGAGCTTATTGGGATTGGCCGTCGAGCAATTCGATTGCGGGATCACCTCCAGAGACTCGCTGGCCCCGCCCGTTCTGACCGTCGCGGTGTTTTTGATGATGTCGACGTAACGGTCGTAGATGTACTGCGCTCCAGCCGTCTGATCGTGATCGGACGAGCAGAGTTTGGAGTCCCAATAATTGACGGTGTTTCGATTGGAAATGACCAGCCCACCGCTCGGCAGCTTCACACCGTCGAGAACGATTCTCCCGGTAAGCGGCAAGGTGAAATCGCGAGTCGTATTGGGCGCTGCGTTGTCGTCGGCGTCGTAGCCAATTCTGCCGCCCGTTATTTTAATGAACTGTCCGTTTTCCGTCGAATAAAGATGTCCATACGAGTTATTGTAGATATTGCATTTGTTTAGAAATGTCTTCCCAAGAGGACTACCGTACATTGTATAAAGATTTTTATATATGTTGCAGTTGTTAAACACGGCATTGCATCCCGTAACTGCACTATAATTTCCGAACAGGTTTGAGTCGGTTACGGTGATTCCAAAAAAACCACCAGAGAAACAATTGGAGTTAGAAAAAAAGTTGCACGCGGAAAACGAAAGGTTTTTTGAGGAATTTACTATAACGGCGCTAGAAAACGCGCAAAAATAACTACCCGATACCGCTCCGCCACCTGTTATTGTATCGAACGCACTTGTCATTCCGTGCACGATGCAATCAGCGACAGTATGCGCTACCGATGACGAGTACATCGCGCGAACTTGATTCGACATAACACAGCCCACTTGCGTCGTCGAGAATCCCATCGACTGCAAACCCAGACCGCATCCCGTCATCCTAGCGTATTTAATTGTGCAGGCGCCTGATGTACTGAACGTAATTTTGGGGTTGTTCGAGTTTTGCGTGGCCGCGTCGAACGTCGCCGATTTCTTGCCGATGACGACGTTGCGCGATACGTTGAGCACCAAACCACCGGCGTTGAATGTCAAGCTGGGAGCCGCTTCAGAAATCGTGACCGTCGTTCCTGATATTGAGGCGATGGTATACATCACAACATCCGTATTATAAGCAGAATACAGCGCGTTCTTATGGACGAGAATCTTTTGCCCAACTGCCCATTTCGCGCTCATGTCGTCGGTTGTGGTAAACGACTGTCCGCTCGCCCAGTTGGCACTCAGCGTTGTGTCGAAATCCGAACCGTAATAGGCGGGGTCGCCTTCTACTAATAGTTGTCCGCCCGCACTGACTGTAATCCCTTGTAAATTGTCTCCGGTCGTATTGAAATAAAGTTCGGCGGTATAACTCGATGGAATCGCGGCGCCAGTCGTTCCCATCTTCAGCGTTCCGGTCGCGCCGACCGTCATGATTACGTTGCCGAAATACAGCCGCGAGTTGGCGTTCGTCGCGAACGATAAAATGCCGTTGACCGTAGCGGCGCCGAGATCGTTGGATTCCTGAGAGTTGACGGTCACGGTCACGTCGCTAGGGATGGTGAACGTGTCGCCGGCAGCAGACGGATAGCCCGCCGTCTTGACCATCACCGATACGTTATCAAACGTACAGGTAGTACTGGAGAAATTGGATTGGAGCTTTATCGTCCCGTCCGATCCCGCCGTAACGTCCTCCGTATAAGTTCCATCGGCGGTTCGTACGGTTCCGAACGTCCCTCCAAGCCCAATTTTGACCGCCTCAGATCCGGACAGTCCCGATACGGTATAAGTGGTCGTGTAAATCCGACCGGACTGAATGCGCTTGGTCAGCGTCGGCGTCTGCGAGGCATTGGCCCCGCTGGCAGCGTTCGTGAACACCAGCACGCCGCCAGCAATCGTCACCGAGCCGGCGCTTTTTGTCCAACCTGTATCGGACGCAAAACTTCCGTTGGTGACACACTCTTCAGCAGGATCGCCCCAGGTGTTATTGGCGTTGTAGTTTCCGGTGACGACGGCGGTATAGGCGGCCATATCAGCCCTCGCTCGCTTCGACGTTGGCGGCCGCTTCAGCCGCTTTTTCCTGATCGCGCTTCAGTTCCCACGCGGTCAATTTCTCGACCTTCTTCTTAAGTTTCACTCGCAAATCGACCGCTTTTTGCAGCGTGGCATAGTTGAATGCCGTTTGAAGCTGGGCATCGGTACAATTCTGATCGAGCCAGCGAGCAGCCCGCTCCATCCGCAGGCCGGTTTCCTGCTTATAAAACTTCTTGATGACCTTTCGCATCTTGTCCATATCGGTGTATAGAAAGGTCATCGCAATGCCCGAGTCGGAAACTAAATTTTCTCCGTTTGTTTGTTCCTCATCGTCGATCAGCCGTTTTCGAACTTCGACGCGACGATCTTCCACTACAGCGGCCAGCGCCGTCGCATCGGGATCGCTGGCGAAATACAACACCTCGTTGATGATTCTCCCGGTTACGCTATCAATATAATCGCAGCGGTATTCGACGCGACTGCGCCGAGTCGTCTTTCCCCACGGAGATGCTGGGTGTACGGATACAGCCACGGATAAGCTCCTATCGCAGGATCAATTTATTTGCAGCCGCCCTGAGCGCGGCCGAATTCGGCGGTTTCCAGGTGACGGATTCGTTCACACAGTACGCGACCATCATCCGCCGTAAATCGCGGCCCGGCGGCCATGAAGGTCTGCATGACGTTGTTCAATCTCTTCCATTCCATGTACTGGTGTGCGACCATCGCGCCGACCATGGCAAACAGCACGGCCATAAGAAAATTTTTCATTTGATTCCTAACTTTTATTTGAAAACACCCCAAATCGCCAGTCCGAGCGCCCCGGCAATGGTGGCGAGCATGGCATAAAAGCTCCGTTCCACCGCATAGCGAAAGACGCCACCGAATTGTAGATTGTCGCGAAACCGCTGCAAATCGGTCGGATCGTCCACGTTGACGCCTAGATTGGAAAAAACCTGATGAACGGCCTGATCCATAGCCTCGTCGATGGCCTGCCGCAACTTCCCGTCCAGCGTCTTTTCAAGAATATCGACTCGATGTCGGGTTTCTGCGAGTCCATCCAGTAGCTCCCTATCGTCGGCCCGGCGCCGCAAGGCCAAATCGCGGAAATCGCACTCGCTCATTTGCAATCTCCGGCGCGGAGACGATTTATTTGTAGGACAGCATTATCAGTTTCATTCGGTACGTTCATGTAGGCTTACTCATCGTGAATTATTTTTTGATTCGAGAACGTAACCCAAATCCATGCAAAATTCAGCAAGCAAATAAGAACGGGAATTGGAACCAATATAAATTCTGGCATAATGATTTGTATAGCTGAATTGATCGCAACATGGAAAGGTGGAATAGACCCGTTTTCCTTTAAAATTTCTCTCATAACATCGCGTGCCCTTCCCCATGCTGGAAGCCCAAATATGTTTCCCATTGCATAGTGAATATTATCGAGATGGGCATGGGCAAGCGAATAATCTAGTGGTTTTTTCCCATAGCGTGGAACTACGATATAGTGTTCGTCGTGTGATTCACCCATTCCAGCACCATCGGTTATCACTTCCCTCATTTTGCTACACCCTTCCACTTCTCCCAGCTTCGCATTGTACCCAAACCAAGCAGACCGAACAACAACTCCATGAGAATGTCTGATACGACTGGCTTTGGTGCCGTCAGATTAGGCCAGAACGCGACTAACCACAAAAGGAGTGGATAGATAGTGTATTGGTAGGCGAGCGCTAGTACGCACACCCAACCACACGCCGGGCGCCATCCAGCAACGAACCAGTTTGGATTCGCTGCCTCGGCCTGATTGACAGCAATTTGGGCCTGTTGCGCTTTGGCTTCTGCGTCTAGCTGTGCCAGAAACACCGCCATCTTAGCTTTTTCAGCTTCGTTCGCATCTGGCCATACTCGATTAAGAACGGCGGCCCCAAAGTCGAAAATGCTACCAAGGCCGGTCAGGTCCATTATTTTATTCCTCAATTAAATCCCAGCAAAACATTCAATAATCGAAATATCAGCAACACCAAAATAAACACTGTAAACCCGGTACATAAAACAATAATCAGCTCTAATAACTTTAACAGCCTCGGAGTTGCTCCATGCTGTATTACAGGATATTTTACCATTCTGCACCGGCATAAGCATTTTGACACTTTTCCTCAAGTTCATCCAATCGCTTATAAACTTCTGCCATATCTTCATGATAAGCAGACTCCATAAGCCTAAATCGGGCCAACAATGCCGGAGCTTGGCAGAAGTCACAGCCTTTTTCACTAAACCGTTCGGGTTTATTTTTAATTGATTCTTGAGCAATTTCCATTTATGCACCATTATTATTTTTGATGTCAAGAATAGGCTTAACGCTCATTGAGCGTTAGTTCCTGCCGACTGTTGTGTTTTGGGCATATCAAACGAAAATCCACGAGGCAAGTCCATTATTCTAACTTGCCGTCTAAGACTGGTTCGTAAGTTATTTTGCGCCTCAATCAGTCCCTGATACCATTGTGTTCTGTAGACTTGAGCTTTCTCTGAATTAAACACGTCTACATCAAACAGCACAAACAACCGCATTAATGTACCTACCAGCAATAACTCGTGGTACATTTCAGGAATAACTGGATTTACTGCGGGTGTTGGATCACTTGGTGGAACAGCAGGAATTTCTAAGGCTAACGCAGGGGGGATAATATAACCCTCTAAACTTATAGTAATACCTTTAGTCGAGTACGGAACCAACCGGGCTTTGTCTGGAAACATATCGACTACTAAAAACATTGGCACGCCAGTAGCCGCTCGCCAATTAGCAAACCTTCCGCTATTCTCGATATTATTATTAAATGAGTAGTACCCAAAGTCTAACTCACTTGTAGTAACCGGGCGCAGTTGGGAACCATTTAATATGGCTGACTTTAGTACGCAAAAGTTACTAGGAATATCAACCCAGGCTACATCAGCTTCTACATCTGCTTCCGCTTCTTCAAATAACACCAGCGTTGCGCGTGCAAATTCTGTTTGTGTCAAAGACGCTTGTTCGATAATAGTATCGTCAGAAACTCGTGGGGGATCGGAGGTATAAACGTCGTCTAGTCTAACGCGAATTGCAGCAATTAATTCTTCCGTGGTCACAATAAAGCCCTCGCGCCGCCTTTAATAGGCAAGTACTCGTAATTAAAAGCCCTACGAATTGGCGGCAAGTTTATTGCCAAATTTGCCTGCATTCGTGGTGCTTTACTATTATCGGCCCATTCTAACGAAGCAACCTTTAAGGCTTCCCAAACAAGCAAATTATGGTACTTTTCATCCCATATCGGCTCATCGTCTAATGCATCAAAAGGAGCCGCTTTATACCAAATATCTCCACGAATTTCCCAAGCCGCTGTGGGGTCAGGTTCAATTCGATACTTTGCATTAGGCAGTCGTATAAAATACAGTGGATCGCCGGCCCGCTGCAGGTTAACTTGCTCTTCAGCAACCCAAACCTCGTATTCCATATAAAATAAAGGGAGTCGTGTAGACTCCCCCACCTTATTGCAGTATACCGAGTCTTTGCTTATCTCTCTAACATTCGGTAAATTATACTCTGCAACGCCGGCCCGTGTAGTCAAAATAAGGCCGCGTTTATGAAAAAACTTCCATTGGTCGTATTCTAATTGGATTCTCAAATAAGCATCAGAAAGCCATTGAAAGAGTGTTTGAGACGAAACAACATAGGGAGCTACATCATCGCCCATTGCAATTCGCAACTTGTCGATCATCTCTGAAACATTCATTGTTTAAGCTACCTGATCCTTAATTGAGTCGTACCACGCTTGGCCACGAGGATTTTTATCCCTGTAGTGATGCGGAAACCGCAAAATATTATAAGCATTAGATGTCTCAAACGTACTACCATCAGCTGCTTTGCGGTATCCAAAATTCCATGATTCACGCTTGGCTCTAACAAGCACTTCCAGAACAAAACGAGGAACAACACGCCACTCGCCGCGAACCATATAATAAGTGGTTCCGTTTACCGAAATAGTAACCAGCCGGGTAGTGTCGTCTTTGTTTTGGCTGGGCAAAACCATAACCTCAACCGGCTCAGCCATAAACGCAAGATCGCGGGCATACTGGTCGATGCTATCATTTTCAACGATTTGAATAGGAGATTCAAGCGAATCTTCTTCTGACTGCTCTGTTTTAATCGTCAAAACAGGGTCTTTAGGGTCATTCTTTGAAGTGTAGGTCGGCATTTGTTGTGATCTCGATAAGGGTTTTGTATGGTCAAAATAACCGCGTCATTTTGTATTTACAAGTGCGCCGGCCCAATACTGCAACCAGCGCACACTCTCTACTTAGCCCCAGCACTCCCACATGCAATCGTCATCATCAGTTTCCAGACTGGCCGTGGCTACTGTAACGGTAAATCCCATTCCATCAGTAGTCAATGCAATGCCGGCTGCCGCATAGGTACGAGTGCCAGCCGCAACAGTCAGTAGCGACTTCGCATTAGCACCAGCATCCAAACCGTAAGTCGTACTTCCAGTAACCGGAGCCGGGTCTACATAGTGAGTAGCCTCGATTCGGTCAGTCAGATTAACAACCCGAATCTTTTTTGGACGAAAACCGAGGTTAATCGTGAAGTTCGCCGCAGTCCGCACACCAGTACGGATACCATAGGCGTACTTAGTGCCTTCCTGAATATCCGTGAATTGTTTCAGATAAGAAGCATTAGCCATTGAGATTCACCTTATGCGTTAAGCAGGAGCTTGGTATACTCTACCCAAACACTGTAGATATACACTGCATCACCGTCATTCGTTCCACCGAGCAAAAGCACAACCGACAAGCTGCCCGGAGGCGGAAGCATACCAGACGTGCTGCAAGTAAACTTTAATTCAGACGCCGCCTGGGTGATCGTAGTAGCGGCAGTAGACTGAATATCAGCATTTCCCGTATCACCAGCCCCGACAGGGAATACTTCGCAATCCAGCGTAAGCGTGTCGTTATCAGCCGCTTTCCCGGCCAACACATGCACTTCCACAGGATAGTTAGTATCGATGTCGATTGGAGTGGGAATAACAAACCCAAGCTCTTCGCCAGCCGTACAGTTTACCGGAATGTTAATCACAGTTTCTTTATCAGAAAGCTGCGAGTATCCAGCCACCGTCGTAGCCTGCTTAGTCAGCGCAGTACCGTCCTCACGAGTCACAGCTCCAAGCGGAACTGGAACATAACCCTTCGAGGAAAACAACGCCTTAATGGCTTCGGCACCAGGGGCACTGATAAAGCGTGCAACTTCGTTAAGCACACCTTTCATTTAACACCTCCTAAAAAGGAGGGGTACAGGAATAATCACTGCACCCCTCAACCCCTACCACCATTAAGCCTCAGTACCGACCCAAGCCAGAGCCATCCAGTCATCGTTCAGAACGGCCTGTGCCTGCCAAGTCATTGCACTAACATAACCGCGCTGACCCAGCGGATCAATCTTAGATTTCTCCGAGGGCGGGAAATGATTAGCGTCAACTGAGTTAAACCCGCGAAGCGGAACCTGGCCAAACGCATCACCACCACCCATGCCCCTGCCCATGATAATAAGCGGGTAAACGTCGATATTGACGCCAGCATTGGACTTAGGCGTAAACCCGGCAACCGCATTACCAACGACAGCTCCACCAGCCGGTTTGTAGGTCAAAATCGGATTAACGATAATGCGGAACCGGCCAATCGCGCCGATTTCAAAGTCAGGATCAAGCAACTGAATGCTACCATAATCCTGAACCTTGGTAAAGCCTGCGATATTCTCAAAGGTCTTTTCCATATCAGTATGGCAATAGACCGGCCACGAAGCAGCAACGGACTGCATACCAAAGTCAGGACCAGACTTCAACATCTTGTTGATAGTCGTAGCGTGTTTGCCCAACAGCGCCCGCGAAATATTCTGGAACAGCGACTTAGTGGGCGGGCCGTTGACCGTAGCAATAGAGGTGCCAGTGCCGCCATAGAAGATATTGGTGCAAGACTTCAATTCACCGTACACCATCATTTCCCGACACAGCGCGATACGAGTCGCGGCCTGGTCTTCCATCTCACGCGGGATTTCGGCACCCTCTTCATGCAAGTACCGCATCCGGTTGGAATAGCTGTACAGGCAACCAATCTCTTGCAGAGTGGTATTGAACGTCGTCCACGAGATCGAGTCGGGAGAAGGAGTAACGCCTTCCTGAATCAGGTGCTTGTTGATAAACGCAGTGTCACCACCGGCGGCGATCCAGTTATTATCAACGCCGCCATAAGGCAAAAACCGCAACCACTCAATCGTTTGCGAAACATTCTGTGGAAATGGCTCCATCGCACCCAACTTCGTCAGCATTTCCTTCGTTTGAGCTTTGGCCAGAATTCGCCCTTTATATTTTTCAAGGCGACCAGCCTGAGTACCGTATAGTTGACCAGCCATGTTCATCTACCCTCTAAGGCAACTTCTTCAAATGCAGCTCGGAAAGCGTCCTCAGCGGACTGCACTCCGGCACCTTTTGTACTTCTAGCTTGGCTAGTCGGGAGTTGCCCCTGCGCCAGGCGAGACGACTTATCACCAGCCACCTTCGCCTTATCCTGTTTTCTACTCCGCTCCCACTCTTCAAACTTGCGAATCGCGTTGATGTAGGGAGCGCCAAAGCTCAAAAGAGACTGTTGGGTCTGGTAGCCCTGCTGGGAATACCATTCGATGAAATTTTTGTGCCGTTGTCCTTCCGGCGCAAATTTGCCATCCTTCACCGGAGGAATAATTTCCTCTAGCGTTTCAGGCGAATACACTGATAAAACCAACTGTTGACCAAATTCCTTAGTCAGTCTATCCGAAATCGGGTCCAAGTGTGGGCGAAGAGCTGTTTCATCTAACGGAGAGACCTGAATCGCCTCCATTAGCGCCGGCACCAGAACCTCAGCAAGCTTCGGATCGTAATCCTCTAAAACTTTCTTGAGCTTATCCGCATTAAACGTAGTGCGTGAGCCCAAAGATTTTTCAAGCCCGGCCAGCCGTTCCTGGACTTGAGAAAAATTCCCATTAAACTTAGATTCAATTCCGTTAATGTAATCGGGGAACTCGGAGACCCTTTGCAAACGCGAGTAAACATCGTCTTCAGATAGGTCTCGCAAGTATGGAGTTACTTCAGGAGAACCTTCCTCAGTCTCTCCTTCAATATTTTCAATCTCTTCATTTTCCATCTAAGTGTTCCTTTATTTGCTGTATCAAGGTTTGTAATTCGAGCCTTCTACCTCTAAGACCCTCTGTTGTGGGGTAATCGATTCCTGGTACAGCAATTTTCTCTCCGAGGAGACTAGCACGCTCCTCAAGGAATTGCAAAAGATGTACAGGATCAATATACCAGGAATCACCCCAGCGAATAAACGTATTTTTTACCTCTTTCATTCAAGCCCCAGTACGCTAAGAGCCGATTTTACATCCACTGGATTAGGCATGTCTTTTACAGGGGGCATTTCTTGCATGTTATCCGTCCCTTCTGTACTGTCCATTTTTCCCGCAGACTGCCCGGCTTTTATTTTATCACTCTTTAGCCGTTGCTCTACATCAAGCCCCTTTTGAACCAGCGCCGTGTCAGACTTAACTTGAGCTTCTGCTTGCGCCTGAGCAAGAGATAACTGCTTATATTGAGCATCCAATGCCGTCTTGACAGATTCAATTTGGGCCTTTATATCAGCCTTATATTTTTCCATTTCGGCTTCAATTTGAGCCACGATAACTTTTGGATCAGGCTGTTGCGCGGCCTGCTCCAATTGCTGTCGCTCTTCATCAGTTAAAGCCAGATTCTCAAAGTCAATTTGGAAGCCCTCCAAATAAGTCTGCATCCACTTCTTAGGAGATATTCCGTAAATCGGTTGAACTACCTGCTGGCCAATTTGCAATAACGCCTGCTGCTGCAATTCTTTAACAATCAGCGTAGTTGAACCAAGCGGCTCTATAACGGCATCGCCCTGTGCGTCTTCGGGACCGTATAGTTGAACCCACTCGTAAAAATCGGTTAAGAGTGGTTTGCAAACTTTATCATCCCACTCCTTAACAATTAATCTAAGGTTAGTTGTTGAGTTATTCATTAACTGTTGTGAAACGCCAACCGCGTCAGTAACAGCCTGGCCTTGCAACAGCAAACTTAACCCGGTTGTGTCCTCAGCCATTTTTAGCCAAAACTGAATAACCGGCATTATTTCGTTTAAGTAATTGGGAAACTCTAAGAACGCCATTGCATTTTTGGCTTCAGACATTGCATCTACGCCGGGCAGGCCGGATTTAACTTTCCACCGTTTGTACGGACGGAGGTTGTGGTCTTCGCCCTCGATTGGTTCGATTATTCCGTCCAATTCCAACACCTGCGGCCCAACACTATACCCCATGTTGTCCATCAACGCACGAACCGATGCAGTAAGCCCGCGCTGGGGCGTTTCCATTTGCTCGGGAATCCCTATGCCGGCCCAGGAATTGTCTCGTGGTTCCCAACACAACATCCTGTAGGGGAATGATTGGCTTTCCAGCGGGAACTGAGAATACTTAATAATCCGATCATTAAGCATAGTTACAACACCAAACCCCAACGAGCGCTCTTCACCGTCTTGCTTCCACTCAACGGCCCCGGTTCTAATCCAGAGACAATATGGCTTTTTAGAACTACCCTTATTCCCTGTAAGTTCATCCTTTGGACCCTCCTCCAACGCCAGCTTAATCGGGCCGGGAAAGTAATTGGGGTCCTTTAACATATCTTGCAATTGCCGCTTTGTTACTTCCGGGATTTTCTCAAAGAAAAACTTACCGTTTTGAATGTCCGTTCCGCAGTCTGGATCAGGATAGCAGTTCTCTACCTTAATACACTCGATTCGCGGTGTGTAGCGCAGCATTGTTTCGAGTTGTTTCGTTAACAGTTCTTGCGTTATTGAATCAACGATAAACGGAAGAATATCGATGATTTTCTGCACGTCCATGCTAACAACTCGCTCGCGAGGAAATGGTCCTTTAAGCACACCAGTTCCAACCAGGCCGGCCTCAATTAATTGCTTCCGCACTACGCCGGCCCAGTCGGATTCTTTGAGCCAGTCTTTTATAATTTGGCTGGCCACCTCCATTGCTGCCTTTGCACTTTCCGGGTTCTGCATTTTTCTAGTGACATCAGGCAGGATGTTTGGAAGCTGCATTAATACCTCAGGGTAATCCTTAAGAACGCCCATTACGGTTTGCAAATCACTAACCGGCGTGGCTCGTAACTCCCAAGGCATTTTTCCAGTAGGCAGTAAAATATCCGCTACGCGGGCCGTGCCGGCGTTGGTGTAAGGGCGAGTAATGTTTAATAATACGGTTGAGCGATCTTTGTCTGCCTTCGACTGCATTGGGGTAATAGAGGAGTTTAGGGACTCCCCTTTTTCATACAAGGTTCCCCGCGTGTTTGCTTCGTCAATGCCTTTGTATTGGTTGCGGGCTGCTTTCCAAATATTCTCTAAATCCTTTCTTCCATTAATCGCCTGCCGTCTTTCGTCACAAAATGCAGCAACCAATGCAGTTAGGTTTTCATTCTCGGGTAAATTCATACAGAATCTCCATAAGTATTCCAAAGCGGATTTGATACTTCGTAACCGGGTGTAAGTGGTGTAAAGTCAACGGGAATAAACTTATTCTTCTCGATTTCAAGCAATTCATGCAAACGCTCTACTTCTTTTGCTAAAATAAAACAAGTGCCCTCGTCGAGACACCGCGAGGGGCGCAGGTTTTTCCACGCTTAACTGCTGCTTTGATTTGGGGAGTCATAGTATTACCCACATTTACTTGCCCCGCAGGACGTACAAGTTAAGCAATTATCCAGTAAAACAACTGAGTAATCACCACATTTATTACAAAGCTGCCCGGTAGTATTCGTTGTTTTTAGTGTTTTTTCTTTTAGCATCACTTGAGCTGCAACGGCCAATGAAGTATCTCGTTCGTAAAGACCAAGCCCGACCAGGTGGTGTTCTATAACTTCGCCAATTTCTGCCACCAACGAGGGCATGTATTTGCCGCCTTTCTTGAAGTACCCACCCTTAGGGTCAAAGACCGAGCACAACTCGTCTACTAAAAACGTGCAATCGCCACCTTTACGAAACGCGGCTGAGATAATTCGCGTTAACGCAACCACCCATTGAAAGTGGTCCATTGCTTTTGAGTTGATAAAGATTTCAAACGGTCTTCGCATCTCGTGGCAGGTGCCAGCATTCAAAACAATATCATTAATCGTAATGTAAAGAGCGTGGTCGGATAAAGGGGTTTTGATTTTATAACTGGAGCCGTGCAGCATATCCGGCCGGGCCAGGGATTCATGCATTACTTCTACTGCGGGCGCGAGCGTATCTTGAGACACACTATAACCAATTATTTTTTTATCTATTTTAATCATAATTCACCAATAGGCTCAATTCGTTCACCAAACGGGGCGTCTCCAGTTTCTTGCCACACAACCTCACCCTTAGCCAAATCCATTTTAGGGTTGTTTTCATCAACAAGAAAGATTTTTTCTTCCCTTACCATTCGCACCTGCATAACCTTTTCTTTTTTGTGCCAGGTAAATATTACCTTGTCGCCCGGCTTAAGGGAGTCTAGCCATTTTTCTCTTGGTGTGCTGCGAGGGGAATACATATTAGTTTCTCCGAAGTATTTTAACAAGATTCCAACCGATATAGGCAAGCCCTAAAATGATAAAAACCACAAGAAATGCAGACACACCAAACAAAGTATATAAAATAAACAAGGGAAGCTCTATGTGCATTTTAATATCCCATTACAGTGTCAAGCGGTCGCCAGCCGGCCTTAGTAGGTTTAAATTCTGAATTCCCGCCGTGGGGTTGAATCGCTCGTGCCCGCGTGGGAACGAATGTTAAAACGAACGCATCCCAATGGTCGGGTGAGCGAGAAGCCCCCTTCTCCATCTTTGACCGGCCTGTTGCAAAACGAGCCCGGTATTCTTCTTTAGACTCAATTAACAACAATCCGCCCTTGTAAGTGCCTTGAATTGCAGTAGCCTGGGTTACAAAAGTTTGGTTGTTTGGAAGGGAAATTTCGAGATCTTCAATGTATTCGGTGGCTTGTGAGTGTAAATAGGCTCGGAGATTATAATGCCTACCATCTGCCAGCTTTGCGCCAGTATGTACGGCTACTGTTATTGAACTAAATACGCCATATTTAAGCTGATCTGCCGCAGATCCGCCCGGCCCGTCTCGCTCTATCGCAATAAGCTCAACCGGGCCGGTGTTTAATAAACGCTTGGCTTTATATTCGATGATAGTTGCAAGTTGTATACCGTCTAATTTACGGTATGTCTCAGGCTCGATCGAAAGCCTGCCCCGGCGCGCCCAGATTACAATCTCGTCGTTGCCTTGCCCAGCCGCGTCTACACCAATCCGCCACGGAGTTGACGGAGGCTGATCGATAGAACCCGGCGGGCGCATTATCGCTTGCTTAATTTTCTCATGACTTACTAACGTATTCGCAACTGACGCTGTATAACTACGGTCTACCTGAGAAGCCAATGTAGTGGGGAGTAACTCGATCTTTTGTTTTTTGTACCAGAGCTCTTCTTCAGGCGGTAAATGTGGGTTTTGGCGTTTTCTTGGATCGTCGGTCCAATCAAATATAAAGATTTGCTCCTTTGGCAAAAAGTGGCGTAATTTATAAAATAAATTCCCAACCCCATTAACAGTTGAGATATAAATTCGGCAATTCGTATTCGCCGACAACGCCGACTCGGCCATGTCAGGATGTTCTAAATGAGCGAACTCATCTACGAAATAAATCCCGGCCCGGCCCCCACGACCAATTTCATCACCAATCTCGCCTTTAATTACAGAATTATTTGCCAGGTTTGGAACCGTTCCCCACTTCCGGCCGGACTCGTGGTTAGGTGGTAGGAACTCAAGAGGTAAGTGATCAATAAAAGTACGGACTTTCCAGAAAATAGAGTCTGGATCGTGGTCGCCATTGTCTACCAACTCCTTTTTACGACTACCAAATCCCACAACGGACGAGGGATAAAACAACCAAACACACGCAGCACACGCAGCGCAAAGCCAGGTAAATCCTACGTCGCGGGACTTTTCTCCCAGGCCGCGCCGTGATTCCAGATACGACTCGTATACCCACCTAACAAAATCCTTCTGACGTGGGAATAGAATAAACGGGGTGTATTTTTCGGTTTGACTACGCGGGTCATATGTCATTCCCCAGTCGTTGATAAAATCTACCCAGTTGGTTTTGTAGTATTCCATCAACCGGCGCATTGAACTGGGGTTCTGGCGTAGTCGGGTAAGAGCTTCTAAGCGAAAGTCAAAGACCGGCTTGTAGTCGGGTTTAGCCCAATCGAATTGGTCGGGGTTAAAGTCACTCATCTTCGATACCCTGGGTTAAAATCGTTAATGCAGGCCGGCCTGTTGGGTAAATGTTTCTATCCGTTGACCGAAGTGGATTTGGTTTAAAACCCTCTGCCTCCGGCAAGTACCCGCGTTGGCGAATTAATCGGAGATATGTTTCCACTGGGTCTTCTTTATCGTGCTCGGAGTCGGAACGGGCCGCGCCGGTCACAGCGGATTGCAATAGAATCTCTTTTCTGTCATTAAAGAATTGCACGGGCGGGGCACCAACTGGCTCCTCAGGGTCGAAATCTGGGATATTCTTTAGCATAAAAATCGGCCCAGATGGGTTTGACATACCGATCATTTCTTCGTACTCAACAGCAACCCGCATCATACATTGACTGATGGCGTAGCGAAGTTCCGGGGCGCGCTGACCCAGCCGGATTAACGAAGTCGGGCCGGGCAAGCCAACGGCCAAAGCGTAACCAATAAGTGTAGGGCGAATATCGCAGTCCACGCACTCAGAAAAGTACTGGTTAGAACGGGCAACAAACTCTTCCACGCTAGCCGGCGGAGTTAGTGTTACTGGATTACGACGCCAATTCGGAACAGTCACAGTGGAGTTTTCTAGAGCCATAAGTGTAGTACCGAGTTGGGAAGGATTTTGTCAAAACTATCAACAAACTGTGCGCCCGGAGTTAAATTACGAACTATTGTAATAGGGGTACAGGTTAAACCAAAAATTTCTAAATACCTTGTGTATTTTTTTAATTGTTCTGTTGCGTCAACGTAAGTTAGTTTTACCTCAACTAAAAGCCCATCTTGGCCGGGCCGGGTAATAATGAAGTCTGGCTGGAAGTATTTTGTTTCAATCCCGTTCGAGTAAACAAACCATTGATGATCGAGTAATTCCCACCCCATTTTATCACAGTGGGCCTTAAGGAATTTACCAACTTTTCTCTCGTAAGCAAGTCCTCTAGCTTTTGTTCCCGTTAGACGACTCGAAGCAAACGGGGCTGTTGAAAGGCATACAGTTTCGCGCAGGAGAGGTGGGGTAGTTTGCTTTGCGAAACGAGCACGCAGCGCGGCCAAGGCGGGTGCCCGGCGGGATTCGAGTGCAAGTTTCTCGGCGTTCATTTTAGCATATTCCATTGTGGGGTGGGGCAATTTTCCGAGTGTATTAGCCAAGTCGTTATTACGTTAGACATAACGAGGAGAGCAAGTAATGTGGCAACGAACCATTCAAAACGCATTATTGCACCATTCAAAACACATTATTGCTCTCCTATTGTTTACCGACGGAAAACCACTTTTAGCGCGTCAACCTGCTCTTGCGTTAAAAAGCCGTCTTCAACAGCAGCAACATAACCCGCATCAACAAGCCTTAGCAAGGCGCCGATCACGGCATCTTGAATCGCGGTCACGTCTCCGTGATCACAATTATTCCAGTATACTGGGCAGGTAAATTCAGGCTTGTCGCTTCCTTCGGAAAAAATATCCAGCGTTAGCTTAACTCGTTTGGTCATACTGTTTACTCCTACAGGTTGCTGTACGGTTACGCTTGTCGGCTGATATATAATCGCTCGGCTAACGCGTACCCCTCTAATTGCCAGATTTTATCCCTGGCGTGGCTGCGGGCAATCTTTCTACCCAGTTCAGCATCAAAGTTCTCAGGACTTACCGACGCGCTTTCTCCAGTAACAGTAAAGCCGTTTCTCAACTTCAAACAACACACGGTAAGTGCGGTCCCAGGAAAAACGTAATAATCCTCTCCGATAATAACCGAATCGATCAATTGCGGAGAAAGGCGTGGAGCATTAAGACCCTTCTCTTGAATTTCAGCTTCGATCCGCATTTCATCTGTCATGTCATCGTCCTCAGTAAGGTGCATCTTCGTTGCGCTGCAAGAAGTATTCCCGCAGCAGCCGTTTTAATTCAT
>ERZ761597.24-NODE-24-length-64435-cov-6.522352_pt1 | contig 64435 bp, 66 predicted proteins | sample MGYA00433093_ERZ761597 | MGnify/ENA primary metagenome ERZ761597 (study PRJEB28899, sample SAMN03785557) | bioreactor sludge metagenome | biome: EBPR Sludge; feature: EBPR Bioreactor; material: 0.22µm filtered reactor supernatant | place: Saint Lucia: Queensland... | reverse complement strand
TATCGTAGAACGTGTATTTAGCGTAGAAGTCGTCTACTTTGGCGCCTGAACGAAGCCGTTGCTGAGCGTCTGGCGAAAGATTCCGGTCCCAGCCGTGAGCACGCCCCATTACGAGGTATTCGTGTAGTTCGTCGTCATCGGTAACAATCATCCCTCCTTCGATAGTGGACATGTGATGGCCTACGAAGAATGAGAACGTTGCAGCGAGGCTGAAGTTTCCAAGTAATGTGTCGCCGACTTTTGACCCAAGGGACTCACAGTTGTCTTCTATAAGAACGACGCCGTATTGCTCACAGAGCGCCCGGATACCGCTAATGTCATCTGAGAATCCTAATACATTGGTCAGGAACAATCCTTTCAGATCTGATATGTATTCGCTTAGCTTTTGGGGTGAGACGTTCAACGTATCAAGTTCACAGTCGATCGCGACAGGGATAAGACCCAATTGAATGAGCGGCATGACATTGGTAGGCCAGGTGAGTGCCGAGAACCCGATTTTGTCGCCTTTTTTAAAAACGCCTTGATTCATCAGGGACTGAACGAGCAAGAAGTCGGCGACGCTACCATTCGAAACGTACACGGCATGCTTACGTCCCTGTTTGGCTGCGAATGATGCCTCAAATCTAGCGCACTCCTTATTCATACTAAGGATTTCCTCGTTGAGAATGAAATCGGCTAGCGCCTGCTTGGTTTCTTTTTCATTATAGAAACTTGATTTTATCAGCTTAAGCATTTGATTCGCCTTTTCTTGAAGACTCTGATTCAAGGTCTGCATCCACCATAATCTCTACGAGTTCCTTGAATTTTACCTTGGGCTCCCAGCCCATGATTTTCTTTGCTTTAGCAGGATCACCGATCAGCAGATCGACCTCCGCTGGTCGGAAGTAGCGCGGGTCAATCTTGATAATGACATTTCCTGTATTAGTATCAACTCCTTCTTCTTTAACTCCTTCGCCGCGCCACTCGAGCTTAAACCCAAGCCTGTCTGAAGCGATTTCGATAAATTCACGTACTGTATGAGTTTCATTGGTGGCTAATACGTAGTCGTCGGGTTTTTCCTGCTGAAGCATTCTCCACATTCCTTCGACATAATCCTTCGCATATCCCCAATCTCGCTTGGCATCCAGATTGCCCATATAAAGGGCTTCGTCCAACCCAAGCTTGATGCGAGCAAGTCCACGGGTTACTTTTCTTGTGACAAAAGTTTCACCGCGACGTGGCGACTCATGATTGAATAAGATGCCGTTGCATGCGAATAAGTCATAACTCTCGCGGTAATTTTTCGTAATCCAATAACCGTATACTTTAGCAACACCATACGGAGAGCGCGGATAAAAAGGTGTTTCCTCAGTTTGTGGTACATGCTGCACTAAACCAAACATCTCCGACGACGATGCTTGATAGAACTTCGTTTTGACTCCTGACTCTCGGATCGCGTCAAGAATACGAAGTGTACCCATAGCGGTCACGTCACCGGTGTACTCAGGCATGTCGAAGCTCACTCGCACATGACTTTGTGCTGCAAGGTGATAGATTTCATCTGGCTGGATCTTTTCGATCAGTCTGGATATATTACTGGCATCAGACATGTCCCCAAAGTGCAGGAATAGTCGAGCGTTGTCCTCGTGGAAGTCCTGAAAGAGATGGTCGATTCGACTTGTATTGAACGTAGATGATCGTCTAACAATTCCATGGACCTCATATCCTTTTTCAAGCAGTAGTTCAGTTAGATATGAGCCATCTTGGCCAGTGATGCCCGTAATAAGAGCTTTCTTCATGCGCTATAGTCCCCTCGCTTTTTGTACAGAATACTTCAATAATAAACTATTCTCGCAAGGTTGGCCATCTCACCCCTCTAGTGAACGCTCGGCTATATGGTTAACACGACGGGCTGCGAACGTAGTCGCAACTCTTACCGGATAGTTCCATAGTGGCGTGAATGGACGCAAGAATTTTGGCAGATGTTTGCGTTTAACTGCTTCTGTTTCTTTGACAACTTTTGCACGGTTAGCAACAGTTGTAGAGGTTGGATGCCAACGGAAGGCAGCCTGAACGCGTTTAGTGTTTATGAATTTACCGATCTTTCTAAGTCGGAGGAACATGTCAAGGTCCATTGAGTATTTGTTGGTTTCATCAAATGCTCCGACTGAACGTATGGCGCTTAGCCTGAAAACTGCACCTGGACACGGTACCAGGTTTGGCCCCCAGGTCATCAGCCACGGTGCCAAATTACCGGCTCGGCTTGTAAATAATTTATTACCCTCGCTATCGATGTAGTCACAATATCCGAATGCGACGACTGCCTTCGGCGCTTGATCGAGGAGTTTCATTGCGACACTGAACGAATTTTCGGTGACAATATCATCATCGCCGATCCATGTGACGTAATCATGACTCCGTTTTGCTTGTGCTATACCTGCATTGACGGCTGCGGAAATACCCCCGGGGTCGTCGACACTAATGGCGCCGTACTCTTTTGCCAGTGCAGCGGTATCCGTACTTTTGAGTGGATAAATCATAACGACGTCGTACATTACCGGAGATTGCATTTTAATCGAATCGAGAGTCTTGCGTAGTAGATCCGTTCGCTCACCAAGAGTAGGGAGCACTACTAGCATTCTTGCGGTTTTCTCAAGTCTCCTATTTTTGCGCTGCGTACCCATATTAATGAGTCCAATGATAGCAGAGTCGTCAGGCTTTTGCTTCCGTACTAGACTTGCTAGAATTGGTTCATATGACAAAAAGCGTCAATGATGAGGTGGCAATAATCATTCCGGTGTACAACGAAGCCTCTGTAATACGCCATGTGCTCGAGAACGTTCAGAAACGATTCAAGTACATTATTTGCATTGATGACGGCAGTAGGGATGATTCCGTCGGTGAGATCATAAAAACAAAGGCAATGTTGGTACAGCATCCGATCAACATGGGACAGGGGGCTGCACTTCAGACCGGTATCGAATTCGCGCGTCAGCTTCCGGTCAAGTTTTTCGTGACATTCGATGCCGATGGGCAGCATAGGCTGGAAGATGCTATGGCAATGCTGACCGAACTTAAGACTGACAAATTTGATATTATCCTAGGCTCGCGTTTTCTTGGGTCGTCCATAGGAATGAAAAAGAATAAGGAGCGGATACTCAAACTGGCAATCGGATTCAGCAACCTCACGTCAGGCGTAAAGCTAACTGATACTCATAATGGCCTGCGTGCTTTTAATCGCAACGTAGCGGAGACGATGCAGATTACGATGCCAGATATGGCACATGCCTCAGAAATACTTGAGATAATCGCGTCACAGAAGTATCGCTATAAAGAAATTCCAGTCACGATCGAGTACACGGATTACTCTAAGGCGAAGGGGCAGTCCCTAATCAATGCCGTGAATATCGGTTTCGATATGCTGCTCAGAAAGGTATCGAAATGATTTTTTTGTTTCAGTTAGTCGTTGTTCTCGTTGCAATATCAATCGTTATCGTTACGCTAGGGAGTAGGAGCACCCATTCTGGCAGGGCGTGGAAGAAGATTGCCCTTGTCTTGCTTGCTGTTGGAATGGTTGCCGGTGTGCTGTTTCCTGAGTTAACAAACACATTTGCAAAGATTTTTGGGGTAGGACGTGGGGCTGATTTGCTACTTTATGCCACTAGTATCGCTTTTATTGGTTATGTCTTGAATGGCTACCTCCGACAACAGGATCAGAGGGATACGTTATTTCGACTTGCAAGAAAAATAGCTATTCTCGAAGCTAACGATAGATACAATGTCAAGAAATAGGCCTCAGTGATGAGGCTTGCAGTTATCACGTGCTACAATCAACCGAACTATATTCGGACTAAATCCTTATTGGCTGCTTTAAGGTGTATCGATGCAGTTGAGGTGATTGATATAAGAAATCGGCGTATCGGTCTACTGCGTTATCCCGAAGTTTTTTTAAAAATATTACGAGCAAGAATTAATCAGCGCCCCGATGCGTACTTGTTGGCTTTTCGCGGGTACGAAATGCTACTACCTGTTAGATTACTTACGCTAGGCAAGCCGTTGGCGTACGATGAGTTTATTAATCCAATTGAATGGGTAGTAAAAGAAAAACGCCAAGTCGAAGCGAAACAAACCTCAGCCGCTCTGTATAGAACATTAGTGGCTATGATGAGCCGCATTATTGTAGCCGTGGTGGCTTCGCGACTATTCAAGTGGATATATCGCCGAATGGTCCAGTCGACAGGTATCGTGCTCACTGATACCAATTCACATGCCGATATATCTGCAGAACTTACAGGTGCACGCAGGAGCATTTTTTTAGATGTTCCAGTTGGTGCTGACGAGTCAGTAATTGAGAAGCAGGGCGAGCGGGTAGAGAATGATGTATTCACAGTGATCTATTATGGCAGTATGCTCCCACTGCATGGTCTGCAATATGTGATTGATGCAGCTGTGAAAATGAATCATGACAACGTAAAGTTCGTAGTAATCGGTGGTAATGCCAAAGTTGCTCACGACGTAGCGTATGCGGTAGGGAATGGTGCAAATATCGACTATAAAGCATGGGTGGAATTCGACCAGCTACCAAAGCTGATCGAACAAGCAGACCTGTGTTTGGCGGGACCGTTCGGTAACACATTCCAAGCGCGGTATGTAATAACGGGTAAGGCATATCAATATTTAGCGATGGGGAAACCGACTATTATTGGTATAAACGAGGAGAGCCACATTTTTACTGATAAGAAAGATGCGCTCCTTATTCCGCAGGCCGATAGTGACGCACTTGTTGATGCAATCCGCTGGGCAATTGATCACCCTACAGAGTTGGATAAAATTGGAACGGCTGGGAAGTCACTATATGAAAATGAACTTTCAGTTGCGGTGATTGCCGGACGGCTCAAAGAAATGTTATTGAAGCTTGGCCTTACGGAACCGGCTACCGGTAATCAAAAGTAGAACTACAAAAAGTACTAGCAGGAATACGACATAGAATGCACGGTCGATGATACTTGCGGCCAATATTGTATCGTTTGAAATTTGGTGTAGCTGCTGCGTGAGGAATAAGAACGATTCGCGAAAACCGATTGCTCCTGGCGTAAGCGACACAAAAAGCGCGAGATTCGCTGCTGCTGCGTACACAACTGTCTGCATAAAGGTCGTGGCTGGTTCCACATGCTGAAGCTCAACAAAATACGCCAGGGAAGTACAAAGCGATAGGGCGGCGGCGCCGATTCCAATAAACCAGAAGTTGCGATCAGTAAGCTTAACTGATTTTGCCAACAAACGAGCGCGAACAGAAAGGTTCAATATCAAGGCGACGGCGGATATAGACATAAGTAAAACACTAAAAATGAGAAGGGTGGCTAGGTTGCCTGGGGTCCTCAGTACGAGGGCAGTAAGGAGAATTAAAGCGTTGATAAACGCAAAAAAACCATAGAAAACGACCGTTGCGTACAAGAATTTCCGAACCGCAACGCCGTGACGCTGCTTAAGATAGGCCGCTCTGACTCCCGGCCCGGACTGTAGCGGTCCGAAAAAATTAATAACCGATGAGTAGCCGGTTAAACTTGCATTTTCTAAGAAACCAACCCGCTTACCAATCATTCGCAGTGACACACTCAGTACGTAAGCATTGGCGAGAATCGTTCCGATATATGCCAGGGTGAGTAAAAGCAGGCTTGTAGGGCTAAGGCTAACAAGCTGATCAATAACCTCAGGATGAGTAGCAAGATAATTGCCGAAGATACCGAAGGTGGTGCCTACAATCAGAATAATGAGTATCAACCGGATCCATTTGTTTTGAAGGAGCCGCCTGAGAGTATTCATCACTTGTATTGCTGTTCCTTTAGACGCTCAAGTTGATCTTCAAGCAGTATCCGATTCGTCTTTTGCAGATCTGCGATAACTAACAGGGCAAATGATACGAATGAGGCGACTAGCAGAGCGCTACCAAATATTAATGACTGCAAATGGCCACTGCCTTCACCTATGGCTGCGAATACGAGAAAACGGGCGAATGGAACGAGACCAAGGGCTAGCAGAGTAATACCAAGTGTTAGGAAAATAACATGCGGTTTAAACATAATGTAACTACGCAAAATCGCTTGACCCGACTTCGCCATATGCTGCCAAATATTCTTGAACAAGCGGGATTCACGCGTTTTAGCGTTTGTTTCGATTGGAATACTGACAATTGCCAAGCGCTTATTACCCGCTTGAATAATCGTTTCCATACAGTAGCTGAACTGCGTCACAATGTTCAGCCGCAATAGGGAGTAGCGTGAATATGCCCGGAACCCACTGGCGGCATCCGGCAAGTTGGTGCCGGCAGCCTGATTGACGACCCAGCTACCGAAGCGTTGCATCAGTTTCTTGAAACCCGAAAAGTGAGCAATCGTCGCCGTTTGGCGATCGCCTATCACTATTTCGGCCTTACCATCGATAATCGGCTTGATCAGATCTTTGATGCGATCTTGTGGGTATTGGTTATCGCCGTCAGTATTTACTACGATGTCTGCACCGTGTTTTAAGGCATAGTCAATTCCGTCTCGGAATGAGCGGGCAAGCCCCATATTGCGGCGATGTCTAACAATGTGTTTGACGCCAAGTTTCTTTGCAACCTCAATAGTGTTATCAGTTGACCCATCATCAATAATAAGCCATTCGACAGACGTAGCTCCTGGTAGCTCCCGAGGCATTGTTTCAAATACCAGGGGCAAGGTTTCTGCCTCGTTCAAGCAGGGAATCTGGATAAATACTTTCACGTGTTTAGTATACCAGTTTAAGGGGTGGAAACTATATTTAACTACTTAGTTAAGTAATTACCATAGCCGGACTTCTTGAGAGGTTCGGCAATTTCTGCCAGCTGCTCCTTTGAAAGCAACCCTTCCCTGTGTGCAACGTATTCGGGACTACCAATGATTTGACCGGTACGATTTTGCAGGACGCGTACGTAATCGGTAGCATCAGTCATGCTATCAATTGTACCGGTGTCTAGCCAGACATCGCCGTCATCAAGCGTTGTGACACGCAGCTTACCGCGTTTAAGGTATTCATCGTTCACGGCTGTAATTTCTAATTCGCCCCGTTCGCTCGGCTGCACGTTCTTGGCGATTTCAACGACGTCGTTATCATAGAAATAAAGTCCTACCACTGCGTAGTTTGATTTCGGCTGAGTCGGCTTTTCTTCAACGGACACAGCTTTCATATCCGCATCGAACTCAACCACACCATAGCGTTCAGGGTCAGAGACCTGGTAGGCAAATACGATGCCACCGTCTGGGTCAGTACAAGTCTTAAGTGACTCATCAAGCTCGTTTCCGTGGAAGATGTTGTCACCAAGTACTAGTGCGACTTTGTCGCTCCCGATAAACTCTTCCCCAATGATGAAGGCCTGCGCAAGTCCGTCAGGACTAGGCTGTACCGCATACTGAAGGCTGATGCCCCACTGTGAGCCATCGCCGAGGAGGCGCTGGAACTGCGACTGATCTTCAGGTGTAGTGATGATTAGAATCTCTGAAATACCTGCCTGCATAAGTGTAGTGAGTGGGTAGTAAACCATTGGCTTGTCGTAGATCGGCATCAGCTGCTTACTAATTCCTTTTGTTATCGGCCACAAACGCGTACCCGACCCACCGGCTAGAATGATTCCCTTCATGATTGTTCCTCCATATGCTTCCAATATACATCTAATTCGCTGCGCCAGTCAGTCGGCTCAAACCCTGTCGCAATTATCTTATCCAATACTAACGTACTCTGCAGCGGACGTGGAGCAATGCCTTCTTTGCCAGCGTAGTACTCTTCGGTTGTTACAGGAGTCACATCGTCCGGGTTTTTCCCGGATTTTTGGAATATTAATTTTGCAATCTCTGCCCAGCTAACGCTTTCACCAGAGTTCGTGCAGTTATATGTCCCGAAGGTGGCGCGCGCATTAAGCAAGTGATCGATTGCATCAACGAGTGTTGGTACAAATGTCAGTCGACCAATCTGGTCATTTACAACCGAAGGCTTGATATTTTGGTCAGCAAGACTCTTCATGATAGAAATGAAGTTCTTACCGTCACCGATAACCCAACTTGTCCGAAGAATGTAGTGTTTGGGCGCAGTTGCTGCTGCGGTGTCGCCATTCGCTTTTGATTTACCGTAATTACTTAGTGGAGTGAACACTTCATCCTCAGTATGGAATTCCTGCGAGCCGTCAAATACGTAATCGCTTGAAATGTGTACAAGTGTAAGGTCATGTTTGTTCGCGGTGTCGGCCATGAGCTGGACTGCATCGGCGTTCACTTGCCTGGCAAGCCTCTCTCCTTCAGGTGATTCGGCACCATCGACATTTGTCATAGCGGCTGCGTTGATCAGCGTATCGTATTTTGACCAGTCGATCGATTCGTAGCTAGCTGGATCGGTGATATCAAAAGAATCACGACCTAGTACTGTTGCCTCTGGATATTTTTTCGTGAGGGCTTTGCCGAGCTGTCCATTGGCGCCGGTAATAAAGTACGATGCGCTCATTAAAATTCGCTCTCAACCTGAGATAGAGGCGGGTGATTATCGTCTTTCTCAGAAGTAATGGCCTGATCCTTTGGAATCGGCCACGCAATATCAACTTCGGGATCGAACGCATTCACGAACGTGTATTTTGCATCTGGGGACCAGTGAGCGTTTACTAAGTAGGTATACGTAACGTTCTCCTCAAGAGTTTGGTAGCCGTTGGCGACGCCGCGGGGTACAAATACTGCAGTGCCTGGATTGATTTCAATACTAAATGTTTTGCCGTAGCTATCGCCTTTGCGTAGATCTACCCATGCACCGAACACCGAACCATTCGCTACTGATATAAACTTCTCCCATGGCTCGGCATGGAGTCCACGAGTCACACCTTTTTCGACGTTGTAGCTAAAATTATTTTGCACAATGTCAAAGGCTGGAAGACCAAGCGCCTCCATTTTTTCTTTTTGGTAGTTTTCCTTAAACCAACCGCGGTTATCACCGTGTACCGGAAGTTTTACGACAAAGAATCCAGGAATCGGTGTCTCGGAAACAGCTAGCTCGTTGTAGTCGTTGGGATCGAACATGGATTATTGACCTTGCTTGGCGTACTCTGCTTCAACGGCTTGTTTGTCGCTCTGCCACCAGTCGCGATTGGCGTCGTACCAGTCGATCGTTTGCTTCAACCCATCGCGCATACCAGTTTGAGTGTCGGTGTACTGTGGTTGCCAGCCAAGCTCGCGGCGAAGCTTACTTGAGTCCATGGCGTAGCGCATATCATGGCCAGGACGGTCGTTGACGTGGTCGTACCAATCCTTGCCTTTACCCATGAGTTCGCAGATGAGTTCGATAACCATTTTGTTATTTACGTGGTCGTTGTCGGCGCCGATAATATACGTTTCGCCAATAACACCCTTATCAATAATTAGGTGCACGGCTGAATTATGGTCGTCGACATGTATCCAGTCACGGACTTGCTCACCGGTACCATACAGTTTTGGCTTGATATCACTCAGGATGTTTGTAATCTGGCGTGGAATGAATTTTTCGATGTGCTGATAGGGACCATAGTTATTCGAGCAGTTACTAATGGTTGCTTGAATACCAAAGCTGCGTACCCAGGCGCGGACCAAATGGTCACTGCCTGCCTTTGTGCTTGAGTAGGGGCTGGATGGTTCGTAGCGAGTTTCTTCAGTGAAACGATTTGGATCGTCAAGTTCAAGATCGCCAAATACTTCGTCGGTCGAAATGTGGTGCAAGCGTTTGTTATGCTTGCGAACAGCTTCAAGAATCGTGTAGGTACCGATGATGTTGGTTTCAACGAACGGCCATGGGTCACGGAGGGAGTTATCGTTATGTGACTCGGCCGCGAAATGAACCACGATATCCGTTTCGCTTACTAGCTTGTCCATAAGTTCACGGTCGCAAATGTCACCCGTCACGAAATTAACACGGTCCAGAACTGGCTGAAGCGTGGCCATATTACCAGCGTAGGTTAGCTTGTCGATTACAGTTAATTCGTATTCAGGACGGTTTTTCAGGGTGTAGTGAACGAAGTTGCCGCCAATAAACCCCGCTCCTCCAGTAATAAGCATCTTTGTCATAGCTTTATTATACAGTCAACAGGCGCTCACAGTGGTGTTAAAACCGCATAATAATACAACAAATATATTTACAACGATTTATTCTGAATAGCCGTTGGGATTTTGAGATTGCCAGCGCCAGCTATCTTCACAGGCCTCATCGATTGAGTACTTCGCCTCCCATCCTAACTCGTCCTTCGCGAGGGCGACATCCGCATAGCAACTCGCGATGTCTCCCGCACGCCTAGGCAGAATATCATACGGTATCTCTTTACTACTTGCAGCCTGAAACGAGTCAATAAGCTCCAGTACTGAGGTGCCTTTTCCGGTTCCAATGTTGATAGCCCGGTATGTAGTCGTATCTTTGATGTGGGAAAGCGCTGCCAGGTGCGCATCGGCAAGATCTACCACATGTATGTAATCACGTATACCTGTGCCATCTGGCGTATTGTAGTCGTTACCAAATACGGATAGTTTCTCACGCTTCCCGATAGCTACCTGCGAGACATAAGGCAAAAGATTATTGGGTGTTCCGGACGGATCTTCGCCAATGAGTCCTGACTGGTGAGCGCCGACTGGATTGAAATAGCGCAGGGAAATAATATGCCAGTCGGCGGTTTTGGCAATATCCATAAGCATGGTTTCGATCATTAACTTAGTTTGACCATAAGGATTAGTGGCCTTTAAAGGCGCAGCCTCAGTAATCGGTAGCGTATCAGGATCGCCGTAAACGGTAGCGCTCGAACTAAACACTATGTTCTTCACGCTGTGTCGCTGCATGACTCGTAGAAGCGTAAGGGTCGACGTAAGATTATTGTGGTAGTAGCGAAGCGGTTGCTCGACTGACTCACCAACCGCTTTGAGTCCGGCGAAGTGGATAATAGCATCTGGTGAGTGGACAGAAAATACTTCGTCCAATGAGCGTTCGTCGCATAGATCGTAATCATAGAACATCGGAGACTTTCCGGTAATACGCTCAATGCGCTCAAGGACATTTGGATGGGCGTTGACGAGGTTGTCGACGATAATGACGGAATGGCCTTGATTAAGAAGCTGCACGACGGTATGACTTCCGATGTATCCGGCACCACCAGTCACAAGAACGTTCATCCTATGAATCCTGCAACTGTTTTAGTACGACGGTACGAATCTTGGTAATAAAGAGGCCCTTATCGAACCGCTTTGCTTTACGCCGAAGGACACCTGGCTTGAAGTCGATTTTCTCGGCACGCTTCAAGGCATCGGTCACTGAGTCTACAGTCTGCTCATCGAATAACACACCACTCTCGCCATCTTGAATGATATCGAGTGCACCGCCTTTGCCATATGCGATTACAGGAGTGCCGGCGGCCAGAGCTTCCACTTGTACGATGCCAAAATCTTCCTCGGTAGGAAAAATAAATCCCTTGGCCGTGTTGAGCGCGTTCTCAACAGCTTTATCCGATGCGTCGCCGAATCGATCGGTGAAAAATTCTACATTTGGGCCAGCAAGCTGCCTAAGTCGTTCATGCTCACTTCCATTACCGAACACCTTCAAGGGTATATTTGCTTTTGTGGCTGCCTGTACGGCTAGGTCGATGCGCTTATAGGGCACTTGACGACCAAGCGCTACATAGTGATCGCCACGTTCGCGGGCGGGTTCAAACCGATCCGTATCTACCGGCGGGTGAACGACCGTGCTGGGCTGGCCGTAATACCGTGTAATACGTTTCTGTACCTCGTAGGAATTGGCAATGAACAAGTCTATATGCTGAGCAGCTTCATAATCAGCACGCTTCAATCCTGGCACCATGAGCGGCATCGCTAGGCGAACAATCCAGTTTAGTTTGCCAAACCCCGGGTCTTTTTTATATTCGTCGTAGTGGCTCCAGTAGTAGCGAATAGGCGTATGGCAGTAGCAGATATGAATTTGCCCGGCACGAGTTTTGCGGACTTGCTTTGCTTCAGCGCTTGAGCCTGAGATGATGATGTCGAATTCGCTTAAGTCAAGCTGCCGAAATGCGGCCACACGCAGCATAGGGAAGAACTTATGGAGTTTCCTGAGTGGCTTAGGGAGGTTTTGCAGGTATGTCGTGCGGACATCATACTTTTTGAAGGCTGGCATCTTTTCGGGAGCGTAGGTAGAGGTGTAGATCGGTGAGCCAGGGAAAGCCTCAGCCAAGGCCAGGATGACGTTTTCAGCGCCGCCCATGTTCGTTAGCCAGTCTGCAACGATAGCGATTTTTGGCTTCGCCATTATTTAGCACCCTGCTTGCGCACAACGACTGCCAGGGTTTTGAGCAATATCTTGATATCAAGCCAAAAGCTCCAGTTCTGGGCATAGAATGTTTCAAGCTCAATGCGTTCATCGAAGCTTAATTCGCTCCTGCCTGATACTTGCCATAGACCGGTAACCCCTGACTTCACGCTATGAAGCAAAGCCGCTTTGCCTTCAGAAAACTGCACTTCTTGTGGCAGAATCGGCCGTGGTCCAACTAGGCTTAAGTCACCCTTTACGACATTAAAGACCTGCGGCAATTCATCGAGCGATGTGACGCGTAGGAAATTCCCGAATGCCGTAATGCGTGGGTCATTACTTACCTTACGATGTTTGCGATATTCGGCTGCCAGATCAGGTCGTCCCATGTCCTCGAATTCCTCGGCTGCATCACGGCTGCCATATTTTGGAGACATGCTCCTAAATTTGATGAGGCGGACTGGCTTTGAGAACTGACTAAGCCGAAGAGACACATAGAATACGGGCCCTGGGTTAAAGATTTTTTGCAGGACGATGAGCGCCAGGAGAAACGGCGATAATACAATAATCAGCAACACGGACGCGACCGTATCGAATACTCGCTTTGCGATTGCGCCCCAACCAATAAGCGGCGTCTGTGAAACAGAAATCATAGGGTAGCCCATAAACACGTCAACAGTATTCTTACCGCTATAGAACTCAGCTTCACCCGGGATGAAGTTGTAATTAATATGCTTCGTTTGAGCGGCGCCGAGGATTAGCTGATTACGATCGCTCGAATCATACAGATCGGTTTGAATAATTGTCGTAACGTGGAGCCGCCGAATAGCCGCCAGGGCTTCCTCGGTCTCACTAAAGTGTTCGACATTTGCGAGATCTTTTGGAACGAGCCGTGCCGGACAGTTCATCGCCACAACTCGGTAGCCAGTTTTTGTTGTTTCCGAAATCGCACGAGCGATATCTTTTGTGGCATCCGAATTACCGATGATCAGCACCCGGCTGGTGCCGCGTCCCAGTCGAAACAGCATTGTTTTGGTAAAGCGCATAATTTCACGTTCGAACAAGATCAGTACGAATGAGCCCGCCAGGGCGTATGCAGTAACTAGTCGCGCTGGAAACACTCGCTCGCCGGAGACATACTCGTAACCGATAACCAACAAGATGCCGATTAATGATCCGATTGCGATCTTAGTCCACTCAACAAGGCGGCGGTTATACGTCGTTGCGTTATATAGTCCCAGTGCTGCAAATGTGGCAATCCAAAACGGCACAATCGCAATAAAGGTCAAAAAGTACGTCTGGGCATAGACAGGCACAAGAAGAGGACGCGGGTCGTTTTGCACACGTAGTACGTAGGCGATACTGAACGCCAGCATGAGTACAAATACGTCGGCGAAAACGAGGAATAGGCTGTATAGTTTTGCGTTTCTGCTAGGCATGATACTTAAGGGAAGTATAGCATTTTCAGCTATACTAAGTACCAATGATGCGGGTTCGTCTAGCGGGTATATATGAGTGGGGTCTACTAGCCGTCTTGTTCCTCGTTGTCCTGCATGCGCCGATAAGCGTTGGCTTTGGGAACTTATTCCCGGATTACGCTACCGCAATTAAGGCTTGGAAGGAGATTATTCTTGGTGTTCTGGCTGTCATTGCAGTTATACTGCTGACCCGCCGCAAGCTTTGGGGTGTTGTGCTGCAGGATCGACTAATCCAGTTGAGCGCGGTGTATTTACTCTTGCACCTAACTCTCGCCTTAATTCTAAGAGGCGACCTACAATCGATTGCATCGGGTTTGCTGATTGATCTACGGTATATTGGCGTATTTGTATTGGCGTATGTTGCGGTACTCATTCGGCCTAGTGCTTTGCGTAGGTTCGTAGGTACCATTGCTACGGGTGCGGTTGTGGTACTAGGATTTGGACTACTTCAGATAACAGTATTGCCGGACGATGTGCTGCGTGGCATTGGGTACTCTAAGCAGACGATCACACCGTATACGACGATTGATAGCAATCCCGATTACGTACGTATAAATAGTACGCTTCGCGGGCCGAATCCTCTTGGAGCGCTAGTAGCGATGTACGGCACCCTAGCAGTAGCGTATATAGTAGCTCGCTCAAGACATCAGCTGCGACGTAGCTTAGCGGCTGCGGCCATTCTTCTTAGTTCCGTAGCGGTACTATTTGCCAGCTATTCAAGGAGTGCGTATATAGGATTTCTGGTCGCTGCTTTGGCCGCCATGCTTGTTATGAGGCGCATCTCGCGCAAAGCTACGCTGATTGGAGCGGGCGTGGTAACAGTTCTTGGAATTGGATTATGGCAAGTTTCACACACCGATTGGTATGCGAACGTTATTCTGCATGAAGACCCGGAATCGACCGTGGTTAGTAAATCTAACGATGGGCACATTGAATCCTTCCGCATGGGCGCCAATCGTATGGCGATGCAGCCGCTAGGTGCGGGTGTGGGTTCCACCGGGTCTGCTTCGCTGTACGACGATGATGCGACGAACGATACGATCATTGAGAATAGTTACTTTTATATCGCTCACGAGAGCGGGTGGCTCGGGCTCGCAGTATTTATCGCGTTATTCGCTGGGACGCTGCGCAGGTTATGGAACCTACGGTCACATTGGCTTGCAGCGGGGGTATTCGCTAGCGGGATTGGACTCGCGGTAATCGGGCTGCTGCTTCCGGTATGGGCCGACGAAACGGTCGCATTTACATGGTGGGCGCTAGCCGGTGCGCTTGTAGTGCCGACAAGCGGTATAATAGGGGGCAGACATGGCAAACGAACGCGCAAGCAAACGCCAGCAAGAACTTCTTAGTTTTGTTGACGGTTTCATAAAAGAGAACGGCTATGGGCCAAGTTACCGCGAAATTATGACCGCGCTTGGGTACAAATCTGTTTCGACGGTGGCGATTCATATCGATAATCTTATAAGCAAAGGCTATCTGTCTAGACATGACAAGTCCGCTCGGTCACTTGAAGTTGTAACAACTCGCTATGATGAACAGCCGTTGAAGCCTGCCCTATCAACGAATGAACAGCTTGATCTAGAGCTACAAAAGCGGTTTGATGCTGCCGAGCTTAACGAGGCGCAGCGTAGCAGCGTGGCCAGCGCGTTATTGCTGCTTGGGTTTAATGTACAAAAGAGACAGGAAACGAGCGATGCGCCAAAAGCTTAATCCGTTTATGCGTTGGGCAAAAGCACATAAAGTTATATTGCTTCGGGTCGGAGGAGTTACGGCACTTCTATTTTTGATCGCGCAGCTATTTTATCCGGGCGACACCCTATTACCCTTCAGCCGTATAGATGGTACGCAAGTAGGCGGCATGAATAAAGTAGAGGCAGCGAAACTGCTGGACCGCAAGGCGGCAGAGCGCCGTGTAACCGTAGCGCTTGGCAAGATTGACGAAGAGTTCGATACGCCGCGACCAGCAGACTTTGGTGTTAGCGTATCGAATGAAGAACGAGTCGCAAAAACGGCATATCCGTGGTACTTCCGCATTATTCCAAGCTCTGTTCTGTGGCTCGGTATCTTCCAATCCGAAGATGCGCCTAAGTATGTATTCGATCAGGCAAAAGCGGAAGCTTACTTAACTAAAAAGCTCGGTGCCGAGTGCGTGATTGCTGCGAAGGACGCCACGCTGACATTAAAAGATGACACGCTGAATGTCGTTGATTCCGAAGCTGGTGCAAACTGTGACACGGCCGATGCTTTGAAAGTACTAAAGAACGCTGAGCCGCATGCGAGTAAGTCGATAAAGCTTGAGATACCGGCAACGGCAATTGCTCCGACAGTTGGAGATGACGATGCAAAACGACTAGCCGATCAACTAAACAAGACAAGTCGGGATGGCGTTGACTTAAAGGTCGCGAATAAAGAGCAAAACATACCGCAAAAAGAAGTGCTATCGTGGCTCACGTTTAAGCCCGGTGGAGACGGACTGACGTTCGATATTAATCCAGAGAAAGCCAACGCCTATCTTTCAAAAACTGCCACACCTGTAATTGCAAAGCCTGCTGGCGTTACTAAAGTTAGTACATCTGACTTCACCGAAACTTCACGCCAAGAAGGTGCAACTGGGCAAACACTTTCGCTCCAGCCAACGTTGAATGAAATCGCGAATGTACTCAATGATAAGAAAGATCGCGCCCAAGCTCAGGTGACATCGCTGCCACCGAAGGTTGAGTACAGCCGAACGTTTAGTAAAACGAGTACAGGTATCGCGGCGCAATTAAAATTCTACGACGATGATAACGCCGGCGTGTTTGGAGTTTCATTCAGCGAACTTGGCGGGCAGGGCTTAAGCGCGCAGCATAATGGCGATCGTCAGTTTGTAACGGCGAGTACGTACAAGTTATTCGTGGCGTTTAGTGTCATCAAACGAGTAGAGGCTGGCAAGATGAAGTGGGACGACGCCGATATCGCGGGTGGTCGCGATCTTAATAAATGCTTCGATGACATGATAGTCAAAAGCGATAACGCCTGTGCCGAAGCGCTCATAAAGAAGATCGGCGCGAACGAATTAAATGCAGATATTAAATCACTTGGCTTGAATAGTACTGCTTTTAAGTCGGACAATAACGTCACGACAGCGAACGATCTAGCGAAATACCTAACGCAGCTCGAAAAGGGCAGTATGCCAATCAAGCCCGAAAACCGCGAGCGATTACTTGGGGCTATGAAACGAAACGTATACCGTCAAGGCGTGCCTGCGGGAGCTTCGGGTGCGGTCGCCGATAAAGTCGGCTTCTTATGGGGACTGCTGCACGACGCGACAATTGTATATTCACCAAAAGGTACATACGTTTTGGTTGTGCTAACAGACGGCTCGACGTGGGCAAATATTGCCGATCTAACACGCAAGATTGAAGCACTGCGCTAAATTGACGGTTACATCATCGTGCTATACCATTAGCGGTATGCAAGTCAAGCGTAAGGAAGTTCGGACGTATGCCGATAGGCGAGAGTATTTGATTAAAGCTGTTGCCAAACGCCGCAAGGAGCTAAAACGCCGAGCGGTCGAGTACCTGGGCGGCTCCTGTGTTTGTTGTGGGTATAATCAGCACCCCGGTGTATTGGACTTCCATCATATTGATCCGACTAAGAAAGAATTTGGGATTAGTGATAAGGGTATGACGAGATCTTGGGAAAAGATTAAGGCAGAACTAGATAAGTGCATATTGGTTTGCGCGAATTGTCATCGCGAGATTACACTAGGCGTTCGAGTATTTACAGATAAGGGGTAATTGGGTACAATCGAATCTGTATTTGTGAGAAATCGCAAACGTACCTACAGGCAATATTCCGGCGTAGCTCAGTGGTAGAGCGGGTCGCTGTCAAAGGCAGCCTTCTTGGGTAACCAAGTACGGAAAAACAGGGTGAATTGCGGGAAATCTACGTGCATTTGCATATGACAATCCGCAGCCAAGCCAATACTGGGTTAAGAGGTATTGGAAGGTTCAGAGACTAGAGTGTGAGCCCAACAATAATCACTCATTAGCGCCCTGCTCCATGAAAATGGATGATGATATAGTCCACGCACAGTCGAAAGATGTGATTACGTGTAACGATTAGGTCGCTGGTTCGAGCCCAGCCGCCGGAGCCAAGGTTAGAACTAAAATCAACAGAGACAAAAGTCTCTGTTTTATTTTTGGGTATCATCTCAAATGTTGTTAGAACTTTTGCTATAGTTAGGCTATGCAATATCGCTCACCGATAAAAGTCCTAGTATTAGGGATATTAACATTGGGGTTCTATGATCTTTACTGGCTCGGTACTACAAGTGCCGAACTGGAAAAAAATACCCACATAGAAATGAGGAGTGCCTTGTGGCTTTTCTTTATTCTCCTAAGCAGGCTAGCGTGTACTGCTTCGATCGTATGGTTGGTTCTTACACTATTAATCGACTCTTTATCAAGTGCAGAAGGCATGGCATGGATGCTACTCATAATTACTGCTATCCTCGGATTTATAGCTAACTCACTATTGTTAGCTCGTTGGCTCATGCCATATGTACGAGCAGTACAGCTCACTACTAACGGTGCAGTACAAGAGTCTAACGCCATGCTACTTCTACTAACTCGGGAACCTTACGGTATCACTGCATTGCAACAAGCATATAATAATCCAAAAGCCGTACCTGATTTTATGAGCAAGGATATTACTGTTGTGGCAAAAGCCGTGACTAATAAATCTGATCAGCTAGAAAACCCTATCCTCAAACGTATTTTGACACTAATAGCCATTGTTATGATCATTGGATTGATCCTGCTCTTACTATTCCCATTCTTGGTTACTCACATAGGCTAACTTGCTCAGGCCCATCATTTCTATATCCAGCTCAATCATTTAAACGTTAAATCCTTCTTTATTAAAGTTATAACTTCCTCTATCGTGGTGAGCCATAAGCATTTTCACCTCTGTTTACTCAGAGGTTTTGTTTTGTTTTGATATAATCACCGCATGAATATAAAAAGACTTCGAACCGTAGCCTTGATCTTATTCACTGCTCTAATCCTATCGCCAATTCCGATAGCCCTAATGCAACCCGACCCTTTTTCGCAATCTGTGACTTTTAACACCTCAAATCTTATACTGGGTATCATGTTTGGCACTATCATTAATATTCCAGCAGCAATTCTATCGTTAGTATTCTTTATGATTGGACTGAGCGCTTCACCAGCAAGCATCAACAAAGCTTCCCGTCTACTGAAGGCCAGTTGCGCAGTAAGCGTTACTGGAATTGGATTCTTGATTTGGTATGGTGTGGCTGTCGGCTAAAGTTCTTACCCTGTTCAGTAGCGGGAGCCAAGCATAAGCACTTTGTGGAAACGAGGTGTTTTTTGTTTGCTAATATGGACACATGTATTATGTGGCGGTTAAGAACCCAAATGGCTCATACAGTATCCAAGATATTGTTAGTGATTGGCACGATAGTGTTGATGATTATGAACCGATTGACTGTGTAAACGGCGAGATGCTTATCTTCGACGACGAGGGAAAAAAGTATTTTGTTGGACCGAACAAATTTTTCAATGAAAAGAAGGTTTTCAGCAAAATAAAAATTATCGATGTTGGAGCTTGGGATTTCAAGAACGGTGAGCCATTCTTGATTAGCTTGGATGAGTGTAATAAACCCGAGTTAGATGCTCTAATAGCGGCATACAATGATCGGAATTAATTAAGGGTCTTAGAGACTAGGATCTAAGTTGCGAACCTTGTCCACTAGCGGGAGCCATGAAAAACGTCAGACTATCTGGCCTGGCTTTTTTCATGGTTGGCTTTGCTATACTTTAGGTCATGACAAGTCCAGAGAATGAACCACTTGATAGGCGAGCAATACTAAAACGCACCTTGGCGGTGAATGCATTTTGGGGATTAGACGGAGCAAGCCACTGCCATGATATTGAGCCTGCGGTTGCTCACCGGACATTTGAGCCTCAGCCAGGCGAAGAATTCTATACCATGGTTGTTGATTCGGAAACCGGTGAGCTGAGCTTTGGGCCAGTAGAAACTGCGGAATAAGCTATGCACGATAGACTAGCTACTATTACTCAGTACAACGATCTTCAATCTGAGGACAGTAAGGCAATTTGCGATAGGCTGCAAACCGAAATTAATGCCGTGCTCGAAGAAGCTACATCGAAGCTCTACCACGGTGGACCGGCATGGTTTATTGAGGACAATCCAGTTGTCGGCTACTGGGTGCGTAAATCGGGCGTGCAGCTACTATTTTGGAGTGGCCAATCATTTAATGAACCGGACCTAAAAGCCGAAGGATCATTCAAAGCGGCAGAGAAAATCTACAATGATGCATCTGAGATTGATGAAGTAGAACTTGCCAGGTGGCTGCAAAAAGCACGCGACATTCAGTGGGACTACAAAAATATCGTCAAGCGAAAAGGTGAGCTCGTACGGCTGCGCTAACAAGGTGTACACTATACATATGCAAAGAATCGCTACAAAAGTTTTTATATACGCATCATTAACCTTTGGAGTACTTGGTGTCATCATGGTGCTCACGGGCACAGAACCAGATGACGGCAATACAGGAATTACGCTGGTCATCAGTCGAATCTTCATGGCAAGCGTGTTTGTGATTCTGACTTCATTCGCGCTTAGTGTTGCCGGCAAGTATCTAAACGGCAAAAAATAGCTTCTATAGTGTGAAATATTTCACACTATTTACAGAGGTCGCGCAGTACAATCAGGTCATTACTTATCTTTGAGGCGATCCACATTAAACACTCTGAACCGACTATCGATTACCGGGCGCTCATGCGTGACTTGCCTATTGCCTATCTGGCGTACGAAGCAGTCGAACCCTATCGTATTATTGACGAAAATGCTGCACACGAAAAAGTAGCGTTTACTAAGCGTTCTGAAATACTCGGAAGGCCATTTCTTGAGGTGTTTCCCGACACATCTGAAGAGTTCAAGAAAACGGGCAAAAGTGCACCAATCGAATCAATCAAGCGGATTGTAAAAACAAAGCAGCCAGACTCACTGGGCGAATTTAAATGGGACGTGCAAGGTGAAGACGGTAATATGGTTACAAAATACTGGCGGTCTACACAATATCCTGTCTTTAGCGCGGATGACAAAACGGTAGTTGCTGTATATCAGTTAACTGAAGATGTGACGCATGAGCAGGAAACTGAACAGACACTTGAGCAAACCCAGAACAAGCTCATAGAGGTTCTTTCCACCGGGCAAGTCGGTACTTGGAGTTTTGATCTTACGAGCGGCATAGCGAAGGGCGGGCCAAACCTCTCACGTATGTTCGGTATTGATCCCGATGTTGCCGCAAAAGGTATGCCGCTTGGTGACTTTGTAGAACGTATTCATGTTGATGATCGGGAGCGAGTACAGTTAGAAATAGATGCTGCCGTGAAATCCGGTGAACTATACGAGTCAGAGTACCGAATTCAAATGGCAAACGAACGTGTTCGATGGGTACTTGCTCGTGGACGAATGAAACAAGAAGACCTCGACGGTACCAACGTGTTCTCAGGTACATTGATCGATATTACCGAGCGCCGAGAAAATGAACGCATCGTGTTTGAAAGCGAGGCGCGACTACGCTTTATGGCTGACTCTATGCCGCAGCTCGTTTGGATCACTCGGCCTGATGGCTACCACGAATATTACAATCAGCGCTGGTACGACTATACTGGCACGGAGCCGGGGTCGACTGACGGGGAAGGATGGAACGACTTATTTCATCCGGAAGATCAGGCGCGTGCCTGGAAACTCTGGCGGAAATCCCTTTCGACGGGTAATCCATACGAGATCGAATACCGCCTGTATCATGCGCCAACCGATTCGTACCGATGGGTGATTGGGCGTGCGATGCCGTTTCGTGATGAGAATGGAATTATTCAAAAATGGTACGGTACATGTACGGATATCGACGACCAAAAACGTTCCGCTGATCAGCAAGAGTTCCTGGCAGACGTAGCGACGGAAATGTCGACAACCTTGGATGCAAGAAAACTCCTGACAAAGATAACAAAACTGAGCGTCCCAACTATATCCGATTGGTGTACGGTCGACTTGTACTCCGAAGAAAATGGCTTTGAGCAGATCAGCGCGACTCATGTTGATCCGAAAAAGGTACGACTCGCAAAGCGATATCGAGAACTCAATCCCCTTAGGATAGACGACGACACGGCTATTCCGCGAATGCTCCGCACTGGTGAAGCCGAATTCTATCCAGTTATTACTAATGAGATGTTAGAAGGGTATATTACTGATTCTGAGACGCTTAGCTTCATGAAAAGTTTAGAGCTACACTCAATCATGATAGTTCCTTTGCGTCGTAATAAAAAAGTCATTGGTGGTCTTAGTTTTGTTTCTGCCGGCTCTGGAAGACACTTCACCGACAGGGACTTCCAAATGGCTAATGAACTTGCCGCACGCGTATCGCTGGCGATTACGAATGCCGAACTATATGAGGATTCGCAGCGCGACTTAACACACCGCAAACAACTTGAAAAACAGCTCCGCCTTGAAAAGCAGAGACTTGAATCTTCAGTCCGGGAACGAACCGCCCAGCTGCAGCTAACCAACCAGGGGCTTCGAGACGAGATTGAGCACAGGCAGTCGGTCGAGAGGGAACTGAATGCATATGGGGCTGAACTCACTCGAAGTAATAAAGAACTCGAAGATTTTGCATACATTGCATCGCACGACCTTCAAGAACCGCTTCGGAAGATTCAAGCTTTTGGAAATCTTTTGCTAGGAGAATACGGCGACTCACTTGGTCCAGACGGTGCAGATTACTTAGCGCGCATGCATTCAGCAGCGAACCGCATGAGTACACTGATTGCTGACCTACTTGCATTCTCACGTGTAACACGTACCGAACAGCGCAAGCAGTCGGTTGATCTTACTGATGTTCTTTCGGACATTTCGAGCGACCTCGAAACACGCATTACTGAAACCGGCGCCAAACTTAAAATCGGTAAACTTCCGGTTGTGACGGCCGACCCAACGCATATGCGCCAGCTCTTTCAAAACCTTGTTGGCAACGCCATTAAGTTCCATCGCCCAGACATTTCACCAGTGGTCACCGTCACTTCAAAAGTTAAAAGAGGCGGCTATGAGATACAAGTAAGCGATAATGGTATCGGATTCGATGAAAAATATCTTGATAGGATTTTTGCTGTCTTTCAACGTCTACATGAACGATCTAGCTATGAAGGAACCGGTATCGGGCTTGCCGTCTGTCGTAAAATCGTAGAGCGCTACGGTGGTACAATTACTGCAAAGAGAACGAAAAATAAAGGCTCAACATTCATCATTTGGTTGCCGAAGAAAAAGGAGAAGAAATAGATGGAGACTGCTGAAGTGAAACCGATAGTCATTCTTATGGCTGACGATGATGACGACGACGTTCTGCTGACTGAGAAGGCACTAGGCGAGAGTAGATTGCTCAATACAATGAAGCGCGTGCGAGACGGTGAGGAACTGCTTGACTACCTGCATCGTCGCGGTGATTTTAACGAAGAGAATGCGCCTCGCCCTGGTGTAATACTGCTTGATCTTAATATGCCACGTAAGGATGGCCGCGAAGCCCTCCGAGAGATAAAATCGGACGATACTTTGAAGAATATTCCAGTTGTCGTGTTTACGACTTCAAAGGCAGAGGAAGATGTATTCAAGACCTACCAGCTAGGCGTGAACTCGTTTATTACCAAGCCAGTAACGTTCGACAACCTGACGCGTGTTATGCGTACCCTAGGTAATTATTGGTTCGAAATCGTCGAGCTACCTCATTAAGGCTGGCGCGCAAATGGATCCGAACTACCTACGGAACATCCGCGTGCTGGTGGTCGAGGACGATGAAGATGATTGGCTATTAACCAAGAAAATTTTTAGTCGAATCCCGGACTCACCGTACATCGTGGACTGGTCGAAGACATATGATGATGCACTTGAGCGAATAGGTCGGAACGAGTATGACGTCTATCTTATCGACTATAGATTGGGTGAGAATACAGGAACCGATATTCTAGAGCAGGTTCATCCCGAGCGCTTTAGGCAGCCGTTTATACTTATGACTGGAGTATCGGATAGCGATCTTGAATGGCGATCACTCCGATTGGCTGCGGCCGACTACTTAGTTAAAGGTTCGTTTGACGCTACCTTGCTTTCACGTACGATCATGTACGCCTTGCAGCGAAAGCATATGGAGCAACAGCGGATCGATCAGCTAGTTGAACTAAATCGTGCGAAAGAAGACTTTATATCGATTGCTTCCCACCAGCTCAGAACACCTGCAACGGGCGTAAAGCAATATCTTGGCATGGTAGTCGAAGGGTTTGTTGGAAAAGTTCCCGATGCACAGCTAGGGTTGCTAAAGCAAGCCTATCAAAGCAACGAACGGCAGCTGCGAATTATTAGTGATTTGTTAAAGGTTGCACAGGTAGATTCTGGGAAGATGCGGCTTCATACGTCAGTCGTCGATATCGACAAATTGCTACGTGAGGTTATTGATGAGCAGAAAAGTACCGTTGAAGAACGCATGCAGAAAATTCACTTCAAGAGGCGTGATTCGGACCATCCAACTCTTTCTTTTGATCGTGATGCAATTCGAATGGTACTCGAAAACATTATTGATAATGCAAGCAAGTATTCACCAGAAGGCAGTGAGATACAGATAAGTATTACTAGCGACGTGGACACAATTAGCATCGACGTTACGGATCAGGGCGTTGGTATAAATGAGGTAGATTTACCCCGCTTGTTCGAAAAGTTTGTGCGTTTTGACAATCCGCTTTCAACAAAAGTCGGCGGCTCAGGGCTTGGGCTGTATTGGGCTAAACGAATTGTCGACCTACACGGAGGACGGATTGACTACAGGCCTAATGAGCCGTCTGGATCGTGCTTCAGCGTCGTACTTCCAAAGCGCCTTCCGGAAAAAAGTGAATTAATTTACACCACAAATGGTGAGGAATGAAGTAGAATCGAACAATATGGCCAAGGAGAAAATGAACATACTAATTGTTGAAGACGACGAAGATCTGAACAAAGCCTACCAGATGATCATATCGTCGGCAGGCCACGAAGTCAGCTCGGCATTTGACGGTAAGCAGGCACTGGATGCTCTCGCGGGCGGCTTGCAGCCCGATATTATATTCCTTGATCTTCGCATGCCCGTACTGGATGGCATTGGATTTTTGAAGGAATATGAAGTCGCTAAACACGATGCGACTGTTGTTGTATTCAGTAATTATGATGCCCAAGATGAAGTAGACGAAGCGTTCTCGCTTGGCGCCCACCGATACATTTTGAAGGCACGAGCAGCGCCAAAAGAGCTCCTCCGAATTATTAGCGACATTGCCCACGAGAAGAACGCTTAGATTGTAAGGTCGCGAAAACCGTCTTCGCCAAGGAATGCCTCGAGCTTGGCTTTATCGACCGTATACGTGAAACTCGCGTAATCAATAATGCCTTTATCACGAAGCTGCTTCATGTTCTTGGCTGTACTCTCACGAGTCAATCCAACGAGCGAGCCGAACAACGCGTGGCTCAAACGCACATTAATCGTAAAGACACCGGGTCGTACTTCTTTTCCATGCGTGAATAGCAGGTAATACAGCGTAAAGCCAATCTTCTCAACCGCGCGAGACTGTTCGAGTCCTGTAATTCGGAGCAGTAAGGATGTATAAATATCGGCCGTTTGCTTGAGCATTGCTTTGGTACGCCCTGGCTTTGAATAAATGAAATCTGTAAATGCTCCTTTTGGCACCTGGAATACCCTACAATCTGTAACGGCTTCGTAATAGAAAAGACTGTTATTGGTGGTTCCGAGCACCCATGTCAGGGGCAATATGCTCCCGTCACCATACAATGCTACGGTGCGTTCTTCTCCACTCGAGGTGATCGTATACGCCCTGATGATTCCGCTGCGTACTAATATGACGCTACGAGGAACCTCGCCTTGGAATAATACATTGCCGTCTTTAAGAATAGTCCTGAACGAACCAAGAGGTTTAAGCTCGTGTAATAAGTCGTCCATCCCTTATCTCTAGTATACCCCTGTGATGATATAAGTGAAAATTATCACATGTTTTTTGTGACACTACTCACAGCTCTGCATGCCGGTAACGCCTATAGTTAAGACATACCAACTGTGGAGGAGGGTAATATGAAACAAATGAGTACAAGCGATCTGTCAGCACGGATTAACCGGTTTAAAGATCGTAAAAAGGCGCTCTTCATGGATCTGTCTGAACTATCTGACCGTAAGGTCAAGCGTAGTCACAGACAGCATGTTGAAGTTTCAAATACACCCTTTATCGCGTTGGCAATAAAATAAGGCACCTGAGAAATACTTGTGGCAAAGACTGTACGAAACCATACCGATTCCGAAGCGCGAGAGCAGCTGAGAGAGTTCGAGCGTCAGTATATCGCTGCGAATAAGGATTCCCAGATTTACTTATAACCACCCTATACCCATTCTGTTATTCCCGTCGGCTCCCCCACGCCGGCGGGTTTGCTTTAGGTATGACTGATTGCTGGGGTATACCTCTTATGCTATGCTATGAGAGATTCTAAAAGAGATAAACAGGGAGATGAATCGTCGTGGACAACTTGTCGTATCGTAACAGTAGGACCGCTCAACGGTCTTCCTCGGAACAGCGAGAAGTCCCCGCTCGATCACCAGAACCTGTGAGCTCAGCCCCATCTCCGCCAGCTGTCTCAAAAACATCTCGGGGCAGTGCGCCTGATGAAAAGCCGGGTAAGAAAAAGAAGTTCATTGGCCTCATAATTGGCGCGATTGTTATTCTCGTTGTGCTGGGGCTGGTAACGGCATTTGTGCGTAATGCCTCGTCTAGTGACGATGTCGCGATCGACAGTAAAAAATACCAGGCTGTATTTTTTACAAATGGTCAGGTGTATTTTGGAAAGCTCACCTCGCTTAATCAAAGCTACTTAAAACTCACCGATATCTTCTACCTTCAAAGTGAATCAACTACAGATGATGACTCCAAAAATCCTCAAAACGCTGCAAGTAATTCACAAGGCGACGTTCAACTGATAAAACTTGGCGACGAAGTTCATGGTCCAGATGATGAAATGATCATCAGTCGAGATCAAGTGATGTTCTACGAAAATCTTAAGACTGACGGCAAAGTTTCGCAGTCAATCAGCAAGTACAACAAACGCTAGTAAGATAATCCAAGCGAATCGATGTATGCGACCCACGCCTGGGTGTCGATTGCAGACTGAGATTTTATAAGAATCAGAGTATTGTTTTTGGCGAGTAAAACCGACTGCGGCCCTTTGGCGGATGTACCGAGGTACGCAGCTCCATTTACTGTTGAGAGTTTCTTCGTGGCACTAAACTTTTTGGCAAGATCGGCAAGCTTAGCCTCGGAATCTCCGTTAAAAGAGGAAGGTAAGGGCTGCTGGCTGATACTTATCGGCACAGTCCCGATCGTATCCGCATAGGCAAACACCGGGTCTTTATCCTCTGGTGAGACTCGCTGCCAGCCACCTAGCTGCTGAATCGTCTTACCTGTAGGCAAGACGGTTTGATACGAAGGCTGGTTGAGGGTGTGGTCAACATCAGCATTCGCTTCGCCGTTTTGTGATGACAGTTTTATCACCAAGAAGGTAAGAACTAATACTGTCAGGATGAAGGCAATTGAAAATCGTTTTTTTTGTCGTGTCAGGAGTCCTGTAACGGGATGAGTGATCGTTTGCTTTTGCTGCGGAGCTGAAGTTTCAACTGAATATCTAGAACCGGCCTCCGTCGACTGGTGCCGCGTCGGTATGTGTAAATGTGAGCGCTGCTTACTTCCCATAATGTGTACCGCTTCTTTAAACTTCAACAAGTATAACCACTATAGTTTACCACGCTACCTCTTATAGGAGATTACTCGTTACTATAGGTAAATTTGAGATCGCTAACGTACGCATTTGCATTGCTGTGCGCGCTTAGATTGATGCGAACTAATATGCTGTCTCCGGCTTCAAAACCACACGTTGCTGGATCGGCGCCGCTTGTTGCGGTCGCGGTCTGCCAGGCGGAAACCGACCCTGTCGATACTGATACAGGCGAGCCGCCACATGATATCAATCCTTCCGACGGACTATCGCGATACATCTGGAAGGTGACTGACGAGTTCGAGCTATTTGTTCGTCCCATAAGTGCCGTTGAGCCGGCTACAAACTCCTTGAAGTTTGAAGGCAGCTGGTAGGATACATAGATACTTCGCGTTTGCGCGGTTCCTTCGGCAGATGTCCACTTGTAGAAGTTCTGTGTTTCGCCAGTGCCACAGATAGTGGGTTGCGACGATGAGCCATCATTGAGATTCAGCTCATCCGAGCATATATCAGATGATATCGTACCGATGTCAGCACCATTCATGACCGCATTTGAGTATTCAGGTGTTAATGACACAAACGTGTCCGGCGCATCGCTACAGGCTCCCCAGCCGTCGGCTTCGTAACACTGCACTTTACCAATCGAGGTGTCATAGTACATGCTTCCAAGTACGTTCGCACCTGGTCCACTACCAGAGTCGAGTGTCAGGACTGTTGGAGTGTTCAGCGCATTGCCGTCACCAATTCTGACATTACTATCATTCACGCTCAGTCGTTCCTGACCGTTCGCTTGCAGTGCAACACTTCCAGCACTCTCAATTGAGACGCTACTTCCCTGAACAACCGTGGCACTGGAGTCGGAGCCAACGGTAATGCCGCCGTCGCCACGCATGATCAACGCGGTGTCGGAAGTGATCTGATCGAATTCAGGTGCCGCCGCTTCGAATACGACGTCAACCCAGTAGTTGGTTTTATTAAATGTACCAAATGGGAAGTTTGCCGCACCTGTGTAATAGACACCATTCGGTACGGAACCCGACTCAGGTGCCGTAAGGACACCAGTTGTGTATGCGGACTGGAAGTAGTTTGGCGATGCACGGTATTTACCCGAAGTTGGCATGTAGTAGGAGATGACGTAATTTGTATTGGCTGAAATTGACACAGGCGAGCTAAAGTACGCAGTCTTCCAGCCTTCTGTAGAGCTAGACGCGAATGTCACATTGGCTAGTTCTGACCCACCACCAGTCGAACAATTAGCGTTGGGGCAAGACCATAGCTTACCAACATTTGAGCTACTAACAGTACCACCGGCAGGGTTGTAGAATCTAACTCCCGACACCATACCAGACTGGTCTGCCTGGAACACAGTTCCAATGTTGAGGTTACTGTCATCGTATGTGCCACCGGTTACATCGTTGTCGTCCCACAGGCTATAGGCAGTTGTCGCACCCTCGATGGCCGGAGTGAACTTGATGCCGCCAACCGATACGATGTTGCTCATTGAGTCGACATTAAAGAGCGTGTCGCCACCAGCGTTCTGTACTTGGAAGGTGCCTGTCGAGTTTTGGCCGTTTGCCTTCACGATCACATTTCCGCTAGCTGCACTGTTGCCTGCACCACCTTGAAGCACGAGATTACCTCCTGTGAGCCCACTGCCGGAGGCCGCGTTGCCAGCAGTTACGGTGAGTGACTTTCCGGCGCCACTCGCTGATGTAGCAACTGAGAGTGACTGGTTGGCCGCAGAGCCGAGACTGATGTTACCGGCATTATTGACAGTGAATGTATCGGTGCCACTTGATTGAAGCTGAATGAGGTTTCCACTACCGGTTTTGTTAATAAAGATACTGCTATTTGTGCTTGCATCTGACTGAACACCTTGACCGAGCTGAACCAGATCGTCGGCTGTTTTGCCGCCAACTGCGCCGGAGTTAATGGCATATGGTGTTGCAGTGAGGCGCTTCATCGGTAGCATTTCTCCGTCCGCCCCACACGGTGCCGACCCAAACGTTGTACAGCTGGCACTTGAGCCAGCCACGTTCATTGAAAGCCAAAGCGTATCTTGGTTCCAGTCTATGCTGGTGCCAAAAGCCGTTACGGATCCAAGAGTGACAGAGAAGTACCCGTTTTTAACTTTGACACCGCTCGTGCCGCCGTTGTTGATGTGGCTTTCTGTCCATTTGAGGGAGCCGCCAGGGTTTCCTGCCGCGGTACCAGTGCCGTCTTGATAAATCTTGAATTGTAAATTGTAGTTGCCGTCAGGAACAGTACCCCCTGCAGCATTCAGCAGGCGGCCTTGGAAATTGAGCGTCTTGTTGGTGCCAGGCGCAGCTTGCGCAATATGCGAGAAAATTACCGACGTAGTAATAACAACGGTAATCAAAGCTGACGCTGCAAACAGCAACGTACGACGAGCATTAAGACCAGTGGGGAGGTGACACCACATATTCATTTTTTTGTTTCTATATCTGTTTTTTGGATGTAGAAATGTTTATTTGCCTTGGATGTGTGGTGCCACCTAAAGCTGGTTGGATTGTACCATGAGCGGTATCTGTCAACAATAGTGGTACACGGCGTCATTGAGCCACGAGTGCTTATGCTATAATGAGCCCAAACTCGTACAACCAACGAATGGGAGATAAACAGTAGTGACACAGCTGCGAACAGGTAGTGGCGTGGTGGTAGCAGCCGCACTTGCTGTATTGGGATTTTTTCAGGTAGCTAGCGCAGTGTCTGCTGGCGGCGGGAGTGTGCAAGGGTATTCGGCAGAATCACCCCTCAATGTCGGTACAGTTGTGCAACTATCAAGTAAGAGTGACAAGCTCGTCAAGCCAGCGGTACAAGCCCAGCTTCAAAACATGTTTGGTGTCGTTGTTGATAGGAACGTCCTTCCGTTGTCCGTCTCGAATGAAGGCCTTAAGAACGAAACGTTCGTTGCTGTATCCGGTACGTATAACACCTTAGTGAGTACGCAGGCTGGGCCAATTAAGGCCGGCGATTATCTTACGTTGTCATCGGTTGAGGGCGTTGCCATGAAGGCGGGCACCGAAGAAAAGACCGTGCTAGGAAGAGCGACAGCGCCGTTTGACGGCAAAGGTATCACCGTGGGCTCGACCACGCTCAAAGATGATGCTGGTAAGCAACGAGATGTGCAGCTTGGTTCGATTCCTACGACCATTAATATTCAACGCAACCCAAACGAAAAGAGCACTAAAGTTGAAGTCCCCGATGTCTTAAAGCGAATTGGGCAACAGATTGCAGAAAAAGAAGTAAATCCTATCCGTATATACCTAAGCCTTGCGATTACGGTGCTGAGCGTTGTCGCGGCAATCGTCATTATCTACTCCGGTATTCGTAACAGTCTGATATCTATCGGACGAAACCCAATGTCAAAAAAATCCATTTTCCGTGCTTTGCTTGAAATAATCCTGACAAGCATACTCGTATTAAGTATCGGTTTGTTTGCGGTGTATCTACTGCTCAAGTTATGATAGGTGCAGACAAGGTGGGATTCTGAATGGGTATATTTCAACATAAGGCACAAGCGCCGCTCGACGAAGCGGATGCTCAGCTGCCCCAGCTTTTCGATCACCTCATGCGCGAAGAGCTACGTCAGCATGGTAAAGAATACTTTGAGCGCACCATTGCTGCCAATGCCGATCAGTTTAAAAAAGATCTCGATACGCTTGTTGCGCAGATCGGTACTGAGTTACGCGAACAAATTGTTACCAAGCTCGACAAGCAAATCGCTGAGTACGGCGAGGCAATGAAAGATGCGCAGTATCTTGCGCTTCAGTCGCTTAACCGCAGTCAGCACGCCTTACAGGATCGCTACGATCAACTTTCTAAGCAACTTGATGGTGAGTTCATTGAGTACAGTTCTGCACTTAAGAATGCGCAGGCTAAGGCTTTAGGCTCTCTCGATACACAGGCAACTGCTATGCAGGCTAAGCACGATGAACTAAGTGCGCAGCTAGACATTCACTTTACCCAGTACGGTGAGGATCTTAAAAAAGCGCAGGAAACCGCACTCGATTCACTTGGTAAGAATGCTCAGACCATGCAGGAGCAATACGCAGACTTTAAGGCTCGGCTTGAGCAAAAGATCGGCACTCAGGAAGCCACAATTATTAGCGGCTTCGAAAGTAATATGGCGAGTATCATTGAGCATTATCTGATTGGAGCACTCGGCGATCAGTATGATGTTAAGGCGCAGCTGCCTGCGATCATCGCTGAACTCGAGGCCAATAAGAAAGATATTATGGATGACATGCGGCTATGACAGATAGTGTAACCGCTCAGGCTGGCGCATTTATATTACCGCCTTCCATTGTCACTCGCGTCGATCTTTCGCGCATGGTGAGTGAGTTAGAGCGAGTTGATAACGACATGACATCCGCTGGTGTCAGGGCGAAAACAGGAGGCGAAAGCTCGGCCATGCCAACCATGTCCGAACAACTGACTGATTTTATAGCGCAGAACAAGCTCGACCTTACCGACGGCCGCGGCCGGGGTGATCTAATCCGCCAACTGCGTCAACTAAAAGATGACGCTCCAGTTATTCACATGACGTTTGCATCGGTGGCAGACGGCGACAGTTTACGGCAGTTAAGCGCGTGGCTGCGTAGCTCAATTCATCCTCAGGCGTTGATATCAGTTGGCCTGCAGCCTGCACTTATCGGTGGTGTCTATTTACGTACACCAAATCACATTAAAGATTTGAGTATGCGAGCGCGACTTACGGGCGGGCGAGAACTGATTACGAAGGAGCTGGAGGCGCTGCGTGGAAGCAGGTAAGGTGTTCCAAAAGTTGGTTGATACTGGCAATCCAGTCGGTGAGATCGTTGGCATCGACTCATTTATGGTGAAAATCAAGGGCTTACAACCAACCAATGTGCACGCCACAGTGCGGTTCCAAGACGACACGCGCGGATACGTACACCAGGTACTCGAAGACCATGTAGTTGTTATGAAGCTCGACCCGTCCCCGTTACAAGTTGGCATGGTGTGTGTCATTGAAGGCCGTGACATTATGATTCCGGTCGGCAAGAACTTTATCGGCCGGGTAGTCAACGTATTTGGTGAACCAATTGACGGTAAAGGTGAGATTACGCCAGACCAAGAGTGGGATGTATTCCATAACGCACCAGCCCTCTACGAACGTGAGTTACTCGATACTCCTGTTGAAACCGGTATTACCATTCTCGACCTCGAATATTCATTAGCACGCGGTCAGCGTATGGCAATGCTTGGTGACAGTAAGGTGGGTAAGACTGCCCTGGCTGCTTCTGTAGCGATTAACCAAAAAAACACGGATATCACGGTTATTTACGTGTTGATTGCAAAGCGTCAGCACGACGTGGCTGAGCTGGTGACAACACTCGAAAAGAATGATGCCCTGAAGAAAGCTATCGTCGTCGTATCTAACTCGTTCGAGTCCTTGATTCTAAGCTATCTTGCACCATATGTTGGTGCGGCACACGGTGAATATTTTTGGCACCAGTGCAATATGGATACCATGATGATTTACGACGACCTTACAGCGCACGCCCAAGCCTACCGTGAAATCTCTTTGATCGCAGGAGTGAGCCCAGGCCGTGACTCGTACCCAGGTGACATGTTCTATACGCACTCCAGCTTGCTGGAGCGTGGTGGTAAGACCGAGTCGAATCATGCCAGCCAAACCCTTATCCCAATCGTGTATGCGCCGGGTGGTGACATCACCGCTTATCTACCAACCAACATTATGTCCATTACTGACGGTCAGTGGATTCTGGATGGAAAGATTTTCAAAGATACTATGCGCCCAGCGGTCAGTACGGCTCTTTCGGTGACTCGTGTTGGTGGCGTTGGTCAAAACAAACGACAAAAGGGCCTAGCCGATAAGCTGAACCTCACACTGGCTGGATACCGTACCGCCGAGGAATACGCGCACTTTGGTACCGAGCTCAGCCCACAGGCTCAAGCTGACTACGACAAGGGCAAGGTGCTCTTTAAGCTGATGAACCAAAATATTGGCGAGGTTTATAGTTTTGCTGAACAGCAGTTCCTCATGAACATCGTATTGGGTAGCGCTCCCGAAGAAATAATTAACATTGAGCTTCTCAAAGAGAAGGTGCGCGACTACGCTGCCAAACTTCAGGAAGATAAGGACATGGTTGGTAATTTCGATGAGCTCGAAGCGGCGCTCAAAGCCGAAGTCATGACTATAGACGAGGTTAAGAAGGCAGCAATCGAAAAAGCCGCCAAAGCCGAAGCCGAAAAGCAACGTCAAACCGAAGAAGCCGAAAAAGCCGCCGATGAAGAAGCAGCCGCCGAAGCTACACCGGCTAAAGAAGAGTCGAAGGATGATAAGAAGTCTGATGAAAAGGAGAAAAAGTAAGGTGCGCCGCCCGCTTGAAATCAAAGCAGAAGAAGCCTCGGTGCGCTCCGTGGTAAGCCTTACCTCCGCGCTCGAAACGCTTAGCAGTATGCAAATCGCTAAAACGAAAAGCAAGGTAGCTATTAGTAACCAATTTTTCGACGAAGTCTGGAATATATATAAGCAGATCCGCGTGGATGTGCTATTTAACTTTGGCCGCAAGGTCGATGAAAAGCCGATCGACAAGGAACTGCTGATACTGATTACGGCGAAAGGTGGCTTAAGTGGGGATATCGATAACCGTTTGATTCGTAAAGTCGTTGAGCGCTACGACGAAACAAAGAACGACGTGCTGGTTATTGGTCATCACGGTGCAACCAAGCTCAAGCAAGCTCACATCGACCATACCTACTACTTCGACCTGCCCGAGCATGATTACATCAACGTTGATCCGCTTATGGACATCACACGTAAATACGCTCGCAGCCGCATTTACTATCAGCACTACATCTCGTTGTCTCAGCAAGAAATCAAAGATGTCGACCTAAGCGAGGTCGTATCAAGTAAGGGACGTGTTGCCGATATGTCCACCGTGAGTAAAGACATGGTGACCGAAAAAACCTATATTTTTGAACCTAGCTCGTATTCCGTTGCCTCGTATCTCGAAAACTCGATCCTTAGGCTTACTATTTCACAGTTCATTTATGACAGTCGCCTCGCCCAAGTAGCCAGTCGGTTTAAGGCAATGTCGGCCGCCAAAGAACGTTCAATCGATAATGCGAACCAGCTACATACCGAGTTCAACCGAGCAAAGCGTAACCAGGTTGACACACGCTTGAAAGAATCGTTAGCTGGGCTCAAGAAAATACGTGCAGGAGGGGCCTCGTAATGACCGAAGAAACCGTATACAAGAAAGGTGTCGTGCGCACGCTTAAAGGCCTTGTCATCAAAATCCAATTCGATGAAGACATTCCGAGCTTAAATGAAATGCTCTATGTCGATAATGAAAAGAAGTCACCACTGCTAGTTAACGCGCTCGAACACGGTGACATGGCCGTCTGTTTGAATATCGGTGGTGATTACAGCATCCAAAAAGGTGATCAAGTATCGCGTAGCGGACGCAGCCTGGAGATACCAGTTGGCGAAGAGATGATTGGTCGAGTGTGGGACGCCATGGGACGCCCAATTGACGGTAAGCCACAGCTTGACGATGCAACGCTTAGTAAAATGATCAAGCGTCCCATCTTCTCGCCAGCCTTCCAGGAGACGAGTCTTGAGAATCGTTCCGATGATGTGCTTGATACCGGGCTGAAAGTACTCGACTTCTTCACGCCATTCGTTAAGGGGCGCAAGATTGGTATCGTCGGTGGTGCGGGTGTAGGTAAGACAGTCCTCACCATGGAAATCATTAACAACGTCGCCGAAGGTTCAGGTGCGATCAGTATGTTCGCAGGTATTGGTGAACGTATCCGTGAAGGTCACGAGCTCTACAAAACGCTCGGCGATAACGATCTACTCAAAACAACTGCCATGTTCTTCGGGCAAATGAATGAAAATCCTGTGCAGCGTAGCTTGATCGGTTTGGCGGCAATCACCCTGGCAGAATATTTCCGTGACGACTTGAAAAAAGACGTACTACTATTTGCCGACAATATGTATCGCTATATTCAGGCTAAAAACGAGGTATCGACCATTATCGACCAAACACCGGCGGAAGGTGGATACCAGCCAACGGTATTTAGCGATGTTAAGACCTTCCAGGACAGGTTAGCCAGTAATGTGAATGGTTCGATTACCGCGCTGCAAACAATTTACGTGCCAGCCGACGACCTTTCCGACCCTGCCGTGCAGATGATCTCGCACGAGCTCGACAGTACGATCGTGTTAAGTCGTGCCGTTGCAGCCCAGGGTATTCGTCCTGCTGTCGATATTCTTGCCTCTAAGTCGAGTCTCCTCACGCCAGAAGTGGTGGGTGAGCGGCACTACGACCTGGCAACCCGCGCCACTGCTATCTTGCAGAAGTACGAATCGCTCAAAGGAATCATCGCCATTATTGGTGAATCTGAGCTTTCCGCCGAAGACCGCGACGACTACAACAAGGCGAAGGCGCTGATCGAGTTCTTCAAGCAGCGTTTCAACGTCATGGAAAAAGTTACCGGCGTCCCTGGTGAGCACATGACGCGTGAACAAACGCTCGATGGGGTTGAAGAAATTATTGGTAAGGCAGAAGGCGCGAGCGAGACTGACGCAGCCAAGCCAGCCGAAGCCACTCCCCCAGCTGCTAGTCAGCCAGCGGATCCGTCAAAACCTGCAACAGGTCAACCAGAAAAATCCGAAAAACCAGAAGAGGCTAAACCTGAGGAAGCAAAGGCCGCCTAATGGCTGACGAAGCACCCGCTCAAGAAACCCCGGCAACTGTCGCCGAAAACGAGCCAGCCAAGGCACCCGACGGCAAACCCATTCTCACCGTCAAGGTGTATGCCCCGTTCAAGATTTACTTCGAGGGTCAGGCGCTAAGTATTAGCGCGGTTAATGCCGTCGGACCGTTCGATGTACTACCCAAACACCATAACTTCCTGTGCATGCTTGTGCCATGCGAACTGAAACTCATCACTCCCGACGGGCCTAAGTCAATTAAGATATCTCGTGCACTCATGCATGTTAAAGCCGACAACGTCGTCGTATTCGTTGACGTTTAGCCAGCGATGAAATAATCAAACGCGAATGCTTGATTGGCGGGTGCGCCGTTTGCAGTACAAATGCTAAATCCTGTGGCGTCGCGGTCTACGTAGAACTCAGACAATCCCGCGCCTCGACCGACTGGGCTTATGATAACTCGCGGCTGGGCCGCGAAGCGCTGTGCGAAGGTAATACGAGTAAAGCAACCAGGCTGAGGACTGCCGCCTGTGCTCACGTTAACCGTACCGCTTGTGTCAGAACCATTTACCGATACCGATCCACCACTTCCTACGACGTTAGAGTTAATACTGCGTGACGGTGATGTGCCCGTGAAGCTAATATGGTTTGGAATCTGAAGTATGGCATTGCCGCTCAAGATTAAGCGGCTAGCCGTAAGCTGGCTAGCCGTAACTGGTCCACTAAAGGTTGCACTGCCAGCAACGCTTAGATCACGAAGCGTCGTCGAGCCTTGCACGGCCGCGTTGGTTGCTACCTGCAGAGCATTAGCTTGAGTTTCACCAAAGTTTGCAGCGCCCGATATTGTGATACTTGGGCCTTGTATGCTGCCGGCTGTCTGAAAATCACCGGCTACATTTAAGTCACCACGTGTCAGGGTTTGGCCAGCAATTACGGCATTACCTTGAATTGTAAGCGTTTGCGACGTATCACCAATCGATGCATCTTTATTGGCTAATTGCTTGAGTGATTCCTGGCTCAGTGCCTGTCCCTGTACGGTCGGGTCATCTGCTGGCTTTGCGCTATTTAAGTAGTTCACCGCAGCTATCACGCCAACGACCACCAGCACTACCATGAAGAGTAGGAAATACAGGTTCACTTTTTTGAAAAAGCGCTTAATCGGTGACTGCTTTTTTTCGGTAGGCTGCGCACTGTCCGCTTCCGTTGGGGTAGCAGCAGTGGACGCTTCTTGTCCTAATTCTTCCGGCGTTCTGCTAAGCGCATCGGAAGGGGCATTCGAATCAGCCCCACTCGCTGCGGGACTCTCTGCATTCTCGGCCGGATCTTTTTCGTTTTCCATGGCGTTTATAAGTGCTTATGCTATGCCTGTAGAGTACTACAGATAGTCTTGAGGCGCCAGCTTGAGTTTTGTCGCACTCTAGAAGATAATACCCAAGTATAAAGCGTATGCGGAATTCACTGAATAGGAGGGGGCTGCAAGCTGTACTCGCTGCAGGCTTGGTGGTCATATCAACGGCGGGCGCCGCGCTCGCCGAGCCTTCGAGTTCGAATAACTATCAAATGGTGGAATCCGATTTTACGGCAGGAGGATCGGTCGAAAGCTGTTCAGGCGCCTACTGTGCTCGCGCGTCAATTGGTGATGTGTCGGGCGGTACGGCATCAGACGGCGTTTCAACGGCAGCTTTTGGTTCGGTAGTTCCCGATGAACCCGCTCTAGAAGTTATTGTGGATCAAGGCGAGTCGAATTTGGGTGAATTAACAACCGAAGTAACTAAAACAAAAACAGTCACTGTTCGCATTAGGAATTACCTCAGCAACGGCTACATATTACAGATTAACGGCGAACCGCCAAAATATAGTAATCACTACTTATCAACCCCCTCATCGCCAACTTCCTCACAGCCTGGCACTGAGCAGTTTGCTCTAAATCTAGCAGTGAACACCAGTCCAAATGTTGGGTCGGGACCACTCCAAGTGCCGTCATCCGAAACAAGCTTTGGAACCGTAGAATCAGCGTATGCAACGCCGAATATGTTCAAGTACACGCCAGGCGAAACGGTTGCGCGGAGTCTAAGAGAATCTGGTAGAACAGATTTTACGATCAGTATGATTGTGAATGTTTCTAACTCCACGCCTGCTGGTCGGTATGCCGGTGACTATGCTGCCATTGTTGTGCCTGTGTATTAGCATTGAACGTGATCGCAAAAGTTTAAGAAAAATGTTGTGGAAAAACTATTGCGTTTCATAATCCGCTCATGCTATTATGCGCCTGTATCCCTTGAAGAAGGAACAAAATAAACACATTTTAAAAAGGAGATATACGAAATGTATACACTCAAGTCAGTTGCTCGACGTAGCACTGCACTCGGGGCCGCCACTGCTCTTTTAGCAGCGACGATCTTCCCCGCTGCTGCTGTGTTCGCCGATGCGCTTAACCCGCTGACAGAGCGTTCGCTGATGCTCAGCTCGTCTGCACCGGGTTTTAAAGATACAGACGGTTCTGGTAATTCAGCCGCTGCTCCGAACGCTATTGGTGAGAACTACGCGCCTGCGGGTTCTGGTCCAAACGGTAAGAAAACAGGTGAAACCTTCACTTTCAAAGTGAGTAGCACCGCGGATATTAAGGGCTTCTCGCTTCAATACTGTACGACTGCGGCCGGCGTTTGCCGTGCGCCTGGTGATAACACCGGTGACGCAGACCCAAACAACGACGGCAGTACTGCTGACTCGACTCGTCAGATTAACACCGACTCAGCGCCAGGTACACCTGACGGTGGCCACTCTAACGGAACGAGTGACCTTGACTTTGTTGGTGCATTCTCTGAAGGCGCTGCAGGTGGTAACTTCCAAGTTAGTGTTAATGGCACACCTTCAACAGGATGGTCATTCGCTAAGAGTAACATGGAAGACCCAGAATATCAGGGCCTTACTGACCCACAACCAGGAGCGCTTACTGGCAAGAACAACTACATTACACTTGTGAATACGAGTGGTGGCTCTATTGCTGCTGGTGCTGTAGTGACGATTACTTTTAAAGCTTCTGAGAGTGTCTATATCACTAACCCAGGTAGCGGATCGTTCTTCGTGAAGATCAACACATACAACACTGGTACGCCAGCGAACATGATCGGAATCCACAACGACGCTACTCCTCTTGACGAATCTGACCACACGGTTGTTGACGGTGGTGTGACAGTAGCGAACGTCATGACTGATTCGATCCACATTACAACAAAGGTACTGGAAACCATGGCGTTCTCAGTCGGTACGAAGAATAGGGACACGGTCGAATTGACTAACCCTGCCGTTCACGGCACCTGTGACCCAATCATTCAAGAAAATGAAAACCGTCTAAACCTTGGTAACCCGGATGCTGAGTACTCACTCGAAACCGGCAAGGCATGGGACCAGTTCTCATACTGGCGACTAAGTTCTAACTCATCCGGTGGTGCGACAGTCTACTACTCTGGTAATACACTCGCGAACACTGTTGGTGACGAAATTGCCGACATGTCTACAGAACAAGTCAGCCAACCTGGCACAGAGCAGTTCGGACTTGGATTCGTTGACGCATCACCTGATGCAGCATGGAACCCTGATACACTTTCCTCAAGCTTCCTCGCTCAGCAAACTGGTGATCCAACCCGATTCCGTGATCCAAACAGTGCGCCATTTGTAACCCTCGGTGGTACTGCACTTCAGTCAGGTGCTGGCTACCCAGTCGGTCAGACTGTCCAGCAGGCATATGACGAAGCATTCGGAACTATCGACAACGGTAGTGGTGGTGCAGGTACAGCTAAGTTCAAGTTCCTAAAGACTAGCCTGACAACTCCACAGGTTATCGCTCAGCAGAATAGTGAAGTTATCAGCTGTGCAACCGCAAAGATGCGCTACGTTGGTAACATCGGTGCGGACACCCCAGCTGGTGTATACACCACTAAAATTAACTACCTAGCAGCTCCGCAGTACTAAAATACAGCAGCAGATAGGAATAAAGCAGCCCCGATGAAGGGGCTGCTTTTATGGTATAGTCACCGTAGCTACGCATAAGCACCATATTCTTGTACAATATCAGCTATGCACCGGTGGTTCATAAAAATACACAGATGGGTTTTTTCGTGGCGGCATATCTGGTCAGAGGAAGTTCTGGCTCTTGCCCTAGTATTGTTCGTATTTACGGTACCGGCAACGGGTGCAATGAGATTGCAAGAACGTAGTCTATACGTTGCTGATAATAATCCAGGTGCAATATCTGCCTATACGCTTTCATTTCGATATATGAGTCCTACTCCGGTCGGCTCGGTCGATTTACGATTTTGCACAGATCCAATTCCATATCACCCATGCGACGCACCGGCAGGACTTGATGTGTCAAGCGCAGCCTTAAGTGACCAGGTTGGCGAAACTGGTTTCAGTATATCTACGCAAACCACAAATCGTATCGTCATGTCTCGCACAAATACATCTATGAGTGCCATGGGTTCTAGTTATAAGTTTGTAAATATTAGAAACCCTACTGACACGAATCAAGCATTCTCGATACGTATGACAACTCATTCTAGTCAGGATGCAACAGGTTTACAGGTAGACTTCGGGTCGGTGCGAGCTCAAGTTACCGATGCGATTGAAATTACAACCCAAGTACCACCAATGCTCATATTCTGTGTAGCAGAGGAGGTTGTAGATAACTGCGGTGGTACAAACGATAACTACTACACCGACATGGGAGACTTGAATGATAAGACAACACTCACCGCGCAGTCACAAATGGCAGTTGGCACCAATGCAAGCGGGGGGTTCGCAATTACAGCTAACGGCTATCCACTCAGTGCTGGATCGAGTGTTCTAGCATCACCAGAACAGCCAACGGAAAGTCGCCTTGGGGAAAACCAGTTCGGCATAAATTTAGTTGAAAACACGGTTCCTTCGGTAGGCAAGGATCCCGAAGGTCAATGGGCGAATGCTGTAGCAGCTGCGGATTACGCGATCGCGAACAAATATAAGTATGTTCCTGGCGATGTAGTGGCATTCTCGCCGAACGTCAGTTTAATGAAAAAATTCACCGTCAGTTATATAATTAACTCGAGAGAAGACCTTCGCGCTGGTGTATATACCACAACCATAACCTACATGGCCAGCGGGCGTTTTTAATGGTACAATACGGCTTATACTTATAACTCGAGTAAACATGGGGAAAATAAAGACAATGAAAAGCTTCAAAAATGCCGCGTTGGTCGCTATTGCGGCCGTCCTGAGCGTGAGCATTCTGTTTCCGGTGGCATCAGCATCTGCTGCATCATCGGCTGCGTTGAGCATTATACCGCGTAAAAATTATACGATTGAGCAAGGTAAGTCCATTAAGGATACGCTAACAATTCGTAACCTGGATAACGAAGTTCCGCTCGAGCTATCTCTTCGAGTTGTAGACTTCACTTTCAATGATGATGGTGGAACTCCTAAGCTCATGCTCGATGAGGATGCGCCCCAAACCACCTGGTCTCTCAAGCCGTATTTAAGCGTTCCAAAAACAGTTGTCGTTCCACCGAAGGCAAGCCGCACTCTCGATATGAGCATTGCTTTCCCTGCGGGTCATGGCGCAGGTAGCTATTACAGTGCAATAGTCTACTCGTCTGGCTCTGCAGACGGAGGGAATGTTGGCCTGAGTGCTTCAGGAGTCACTCTCGTGTTCACGAATGTTCCAGGTAAAGTGAACGAAAATTTGAATCTTGAAAAGTTTGGTGCATACCATCTCGCTGGCAGTAACAAAAAGGCAGGTTATACGTTCATAACAATGGATAAGCCTGAAGCTATTGCATACACATTGAAGAACAATGGTAATGTCGCCGAAAGCCCCGTCGGAAGTATCACGGTCAAGCACATGTTTATGAAAGCTCAAACCATATCGAACATTAATCCAAATGAGTCACTAGCTCTTATCGGCCAGTCGCGTACGTTTACGAGCTGTATTAAGCTTGCATCTCAAGAAGTAGACTTTAATGGGTCGAAGACTAAATCAAGTAGTTGTGCCGAACCCGATCTCTGGCCTGGCCACTATACCGTAACGCTCGATGCGTATTACGGTCAAAACGGCAATAACACGCAGGAAATCGTACGTACCGCAACATTTTGGTACTTGCCGCTCTGGTTCCTGATAGTCATGTTCGTAGTACTAGCGTTCGTTGGCTACCACGGATTCCGCTTCTACCGACGCATCCGCACAGCCGTAAACGGTCCGTCGGCTCGCCGCTCACCGCGTCGAAAATAAACCCAGTACTTCTGTAACTCGCCTAAGAAGGCTACAATAAGCGTAAGCATGAACACAATCACGTTTCGTACACACATGTTCCTTGTTTTAGCAGGTGCTCTATGTGCTGCGCTGACCCTTGTGGTACTTGCTGTTGACGCATATGCACTTACTCCGTTGCCGACTCCTGATCCTAAGCCAGGGTCGTACGGAATTGAAGCCACTAAAAAGAAAGCTCCTCCTACAACAGGAGCTACAATTACGACGCCCGGAAATGGCGCCTCATTTACGACATCTCCGATAACTGTCAGCGGAATATGCCCCGGCGATCTACTGGTGCAGATATTCAATAACGGTGTAATGGTGGGAGCGATTACCTGTACGAACGGAAGTTTTAGCTTGCAAGTAAGTCTGTTCCCGGGGAGTAATGAACTGACGGCGCTTGTATACGATGAGATTGATCAAGCAGGCCCTGAGTCGGGGATTGTTACGGTTACGTATACTGATACGAACCTTTCGGCATTCGGTCAGTCAATTACACTAACAAGTTCGTATGGGCGCCGATCTGCTGCTGCTGGTAGCGGACTTTCGTGGCCGCTCCAGCTTTCTGGTGGAACTGGGCCCTACGCATTCAGCATAGACTGGGGGGACGGCTCGGCGCCAGAGCTAAAGAGCCAAGCGCTTGCAGGCGTAGTTGGCATTGCGCATACCTATAAGCGTGCTGGTATTTACCGGGTTAACGTAAAGGTGACCGATACAAATGGTGTTACTGCGTTTCTTTCGCTAATTGCGGTAGCGAATGGCAAAGTGGATGCCGCTAGCCAGACAAAGTCGAATGATGAATCGGCAGGCTCAGGCCAAACTAAGATCTTATGGATTCCTGCAGCAATTTCTGCGGTCATGCTGCCGCTGTCGTTTTGGCTTGGTAGGCAAAGCCAGGTTGTATCGCTGCGTAACCGCATGCTCCGTGAAAGCGAAGCCTACAAGAGCTGATTCTGTAGAGACTATAATCTAAAACTGAAAAAACCGGAAGCAGTAATCAAACCTCGACGCGTTGATATTGTTATTTTTTTATACATTTCTTATGCTTGTAGTATCTAAGGAGGGTGTAGTGAGTAAAAGAAGTAATCTTAAGCTAATTAGTGTCTACATTATATCAGGCCTAGTTATAGGTGGAGTCACACTTCAAACCAGTCTTGCCACTGCAACGATGCCTTATATATTTGAAAGAGTGAATCTGACCCATTTAGGAGCACAGATGTCTTCTACAAGTAATATCCAAGACCCCCCTATACTAAGTCAAGATGGTAGGTATGTAGCTTTCTCGACTAATGACCCTAATATTGTGAACGGAGATAGCAATAATGCTCCAGACGTTTTCGTCCGAGACAGGAAACTTGGACAGAACGTACGGGCTAATGTATCAGATACGGGTGCTCAGCTGCCTCTGGGTACTGAAGGTTTCAAAATGAGTGCTAATGGAAGGTTTGTAGCCTTTAAGCATTACGTACAAGTCACATCAATGTACGCGTCAAACGGCATGTGGCAAGTGTATGTGAGAGATTTGAAAAATAATACAACTGAGACCGTAAGTTTATCTACAACTGGTGATCTGTCAAATAGCTCGATTAGTTTCTTTGATATATCTGCCGATGGTCGGTTTGTAACTTTCTCCACAGATGCTTCTAACTTGGTATCAGGTGACACTAACAATTTTAGCGACATTTTCATTAGAGATAGAAAATTAGGTACCACAACCCTTATTAGTAAAAATAGTAGCGGCTTTGTTGGAAACGGATCATCAGTCAAGCCTGCTATTAGCTGTGATGGTTCGTATGTGGCGTTTATAAGTTCAGCTTCTGATCTAGCTGCGGGCGATACTAACGGATTTGCAGACGTATTTCTTGTTGACAGGCTTTCGAATGATAATATAACAAATATTACTATCAATGGAAACAATAGTTCTGGAGGATCTGGAGAGGTTGACCTTTCCTGTAACGGAAGTACTGTAGTGTTCCAATCGCATGCTTCTAATCTAGTTGCTAATGATACAAATTCAAAACTTGACCTCTTTGCTTTTAATATGGTGGATAGCTTAATTCAAAGAGTTAATCTTGACTCAAGCAATAGCCAGTCAAGCACTAGTATCATTCAAGATAGATCAACTAACGTAGTTGATTTTAGCGGAAGATATATAGTATTTGCTTCAAATGCTACGGACCTAACGACAGGCGATACAAACGGTAAAACTGACGTATTTTTAAGAGATATAGTCGACGGAACTACCCAGATAGTTACTAGACGTAACAGTTCCACCCAAACTTCGGATGCAAGCTACTATAGCTCGATTAGCTTAGATGGAAGCGAAGTAATATTTATGTCACATGATGGAGGTTTGGTGGGAGGGGATACAAACAATAATGGTGACATTTTTACAGCTAAAACAGGTATATGAAAGTTAAAAAAACTACAATTATTGACAAAAACAAGCGTAACCATGTTACAATGCTAACGTTACTTCAAAAGTAAAATAAAAACATTAAAAATGTTGTGAGGAGAAGGAATATGGTTTCCTTTAGGTTCGTGGACAAACAAAAAGGCTACTTGGTAGCTGCGTTTGCATTGCTGGTCGCATTTATTGCACCGTCGATTGTATTCGCTGCACAGGTAACACAAAGATCAGTAGCATTAAGTAGCTCGTCTGCAGGTGCGGACGCAGTACAGTATACTATTAAATTTACTCCAGACAGTGCCGCCGCCGAAATCGTCCTTGATTTCTGTGCGAGTACAAGCTCACCTCTTATTGGTGCGGAATGTGATGAACCTGCCGGTTTCAGCGTTTCTTCGGCTGCAGCAAGTGGGTTTACTAAGGACGGCACCAACTCTGATGTGAATACATTTATCGCAGATGGAACGATCACGGCTGACGTAGAGAACACTATCGTTCTAACAGGTGTTAATAACCCTGACGCAGCGGGTCCTCTATACGCTCGTATCTTGACCTACGCCGATGGCGGTTCTGCTGCTTACGATTCTGAAACTCCAGGTACTCATATTGATGACGGTGGTGTCGCGATGTCAATAACTCCGACGATTGGCGTTTCAGGTGCTGTCCTTGAAAGCATGACATTCTGTGTAGCTGGTGGCAGTACTGCATTCAGCGAGAATTGTACTGGTGTAGCGACAGCTCCGACACTGAAACTTGGTGCTGATGTTGGCGGTGTGATTGCTCTCGATTCAAACAACGTCTACACCGGTACTGTCCAAACTCAGATTTCAACCAATGCAGTAAACGGGGCAATCATCAGCCTCAAGAGCAGCACGCTTGGCTGTGGTGGCTTAGTCCGGGCAGGGGCTGCAAGCAATGCAGCAGGTTGTGGAATCGCACCCGCCACAGACACGAGCAACATCACGCAAGGCCAGGCCAAGTTTGGTGTACGCACCGGAACAGCTGCTGGCGCAGGAAGCAATTACAACGGAGCACTTCAACCGTACGATGCTGACGGTGCCGGAGCAGGTGTTGCATTCTACAGTAGCTCGGTCTATCGAATGGGATACGTATCAGGTGACGCTACTGGTGTCACAAGTACCTACGGCGACCCTATTCTTGATACTAACAGTGCGCCTGTAAATAACATGGGGATGCCATTGACCTTCGGAGCAAGCGCAGCGAATAACACTGCGGCTGGTCTCTACTCGGCAGATCTAAGCCTTATCGCAACTGGTAAGTTCTAGGATCAATCAAATCTAAGCAAACTCCCGTCAATGGAGGCGGGAGTTTTTGTGAGGTTGCAGACAGGCTTGCAAACATAACCGCATCTGTTATGATTGAGAGTAATTACGTAAAAAAGGGAATAACGTGCTTCTGAACCAACGATTGCTGGTGGACCTACGAATCATTCTGGCTGGCATAATCGTGGCTTTCGCGGTAATAGCCCTTACAGCAAGCGATACTTTCGCAGCTACTGCCAATACGCTCAAGGTAACCCCTGTTCGAGCCGATGTAGAAATAAAAGCGGGCGAGAAAAAAATTCTTAAGGTAACAGTTTCAAATATTACCGATGGACTGGTAACCGTGCGGCCAGTTCAGAATGACTTTATTGCGGGTGACGAACGTGGTACACCGGCACTTATACTCGATGCTGACAAGTTTGCTCCTACGCACAGCTTAAAACGCTTTATGGCACCACTCGCAGATGTGACGATACCGGCACGTCAGTCGAAAGTGATCGATGTAACCATCACCGTCCCACAAACGGCCCAGGCCGGTGGATACTTTGGTGCTATTCGTTTTGCTCCAACATCACCAGATGAGGGTGGGCAGGTAAACTTGAGCGCCAGCGTAGCATCACTCATCCTTATGCGCGTGCCGGGACCAGTTGAAGAGACCCTAAGTCTAACGGACTTTCAAGTGCAGCAGAAGGGCAAATCAGGCAACTATTTCAATACACCGGATGATCTTCAGGTGACGTATCGTTTCAAGAACGACGGTAATGTGCAGATTGGCCCGATGGGTAAGATTTCTGTCACGAAAGATAAAAAGGTAGTATACGACGCGGATTTCAATAACAAGACTCCACGCGATGTCATTTTGCCCGATAGCGCGCGCAGATGGGAAACTGGACTCAAGAATATTGAAACTTTCGGTAATTACGAGGTAACTGCTACCTTTACCTACGGTGAAAAGAATCAAACAATCGAGGTTAAGAAATCATTCTGGGTCATTCCGATGCACCTGATTTACATCGCTATTGGTGCGGTACTTGGTCTTATCCTTCTGATCGTTGGTATTTGGTTCTTCCTTCGTAGCTATAAGCGCCGCATTCTAGGTGGCGGAGGTGGTCGTCGTCGACATCGACGTCGATACTAATAACACAGAATTATACTAACTAAACCCGCAGCAATGCGGGTTTAAGCTTTGCTTAAGCCGCCACTTGCGATACTGCTTTCGTACCCAATGAATCAACCAAAGGAAAGGTAAGTAAAAGCAACATGAATCCGCTCAGCCGCGGAATGCGCAATACATTCCGTAACGTTATCCGTACAGGATCCATCGTCATCATACTCAGTATCAGCATAGGGCTGATTCTCGCCATGCTGGCGGCTCGTCAGGCCGTACAAGCAAAGATAGACACCGTTAAAAGTTCAGTCGGTAACACCATATCCGTATCGCCAGCTGGTGTTATGGGTTTTGAAGGCGGTGGCGAAGCGCTTACTGCTGATCAAATTTCAAAGTTAAGTGATATCGCGCATGTTTCATCGGTCACAAGCAGCCTGCGTGATCGGCTAACGACCGACGACACGACGGACCTTGAGAGTGCCGTTGAAGCCGACACACTAGGCCAGCGCCGCGCTAATGAGAACACGAGTACGAGCGTTACTCAACAAGCTCCTCCAGCTGGTGGTATGGGTAACCCTATGACCTCAGTTCAAATAACCGGCGTTAGCGATACATCACTGGCATCAACATTCGGTGGTAGCACAGTCACCTGGACGAGCGGTAAAGTGTTCGTAGGCACAGAAGACACGAATGTAGCTGTGATTGGTAAAGATTTGGCTGAGAAGAACAGTCTGACTGTCGGCGATACGTTCACCGCATACGGACAAACTATAAAGGTAGTTGGGGTCTATGATGCCGGCACGGACTTTGCGAATAATGGCGTCTTTGTACCACTCGCTACACTCCAACGCATATCTGAGCAGTCCGGTAGCATTACGAGTGCGACGGTTAGTGTTGATTCAATCGACAATCTAGAAGCTACAACGACTGCGATCGAAAGCTCACTGAGTGATAGTGCAGATGTTACGAACTCTCAAGAAACTGTTAAGCAGCTTGTCGCCCCACTCGAGAGTGTCAAAACCATTTCACTCTTTAGCCTTATTGGAGCCATTGTCGCTGGCGCAGTTATTATCCTGCTAACCATGATCATGGTCGTACGGGAGCGCCGCAGAGAAATTGGTGTCATGAAGGCGATTGGTTCTAGTAATTTCGGCATCATGAAACAGTTTGTTGCAGAATCTGTTACTCTCACCACACTTGCCCTTATTGTCGGCTCGGGTATCGGAATTGCTGCCTCTGCACCACTCACGAGTCTCCTTGTTGATACCAGCAGTTCGTCGAGCCAGCAAGCTGGTCCAGGTATGGGTGGGCCACGGGGAGCGGGAATGGCATTCGGCTTTGGTCGCCAGACTCTCCAGAATATTGAATCATCCGTTGGTGTCAGTACGCTTGCTGCTGGTGTCGGTGCAACACTGCTCATCTCCGTATTGGGTAGCGCCGTACCATCGCTAATGATTAGTAAGATTAAGCCCGCTGAAGCAATGAGGAGTGAATAATATGTTAGTAGTCAGTAGCTTGAAAAAGACATTCAATCAAGGTGGACACGCCGTGAACGCGGTTAATGATGTCAGCTTTGATATTGATGACGGGGAATTTGTCTCAATTGTCGGAAGTTCCGGCAGCGGTAAATCTACCTTACTTGGCCTGCTCGGCGCGCTTGATAGCCCATCTTCAGGAAAAATTGATATAGATGGCCAAGATATTGCGCGACTGCGCGACCATAAACTTACCGAGTATCGTCGCTCGGCTATAGGATTTGTATTTCAAAACTATAATCTTGTTCCAAATCTTAATGCTCTCGAAAACGTCATGTTGCCTATGGAGTATGCGCGGGTGAAAAAACTCGATGCCCGTAAGCGTGCCGAAGAATTGCTCACGCAGGTTGGCATTGAAGGCGACAAACAAAAACGACGGCCAGGCAAGATGAGTGGTGGTGAACAGCAGCGCGTCAGCATCGCCCGTGCCCTAGCAAATCATCCCCGCGTAATCTTGGCCGACGAACCAACTGGCAACTTAGATAGCGAAAATGGCAAGCGTATATTCGACCTACTCCACGGACTGGCGAAAAGTGAAAACACAACTATTATTGTCGTTACGCACGATCTCGATATTGCCGGTCGCACCGATCGAGTACTGCGACTACGCGATGGGCAACTAGTAAAAACAACGAAGCAGAGGCAATAACGATGAAAGATGAAACAATCCATAACGATCAGTCAGTGGAAGGCCGCATTATACGCATGAATCCAGGTATTTGGGCAGCTGGCGTAGGTGCACTGATACTGCTAGCAGCGATTGGTTTTGTTGGTGGGGTGTTGGTCGGTCGCGCCGGTACAAATAATAATCTCAGTGCACAAGGGCCAAGTGATTCATTCCAGGGGCCCGGCGACATGCAGGGTGATTTCCCGAATGGGCAACGCATGGGTATGCTTGGCGGCCTAACGGGTGAAGTAACGGAAGTCTCCTCAAGCAAGATTACAGTAAAAGAAGCACGCACTGGCGGTCTAGTCTCATTCGACATAACCAGCGAAACGGAGGTTACAGATGACGGGGATGATGCGGCGATCGGCGATGTTCAAGTAGGCGATACTGTGCAAATTCAAGGTACCGACAATACTGATGATTCTGTAGCCGGTACGATTACGCGCAACCCGTCAACGCCGACCCGAGGTCAATTCCAGTAATTTAAGCAAAATTTAAGGATTAAGAAGCTACACTAATACATATGAAAATACTTGTAGTCGAAGATGAGCATCGTATCGCGCAAGCGATCAAGGAAGGTCTTGAGGATGAAGGCTATGCGGTTGATGTCGAGCATGATGGCGAGGCAGGATATGACACGGTGTCTGCCGCACCCGATGACTACGATCTAATTGTGCTTGATATCATGATGCCACACATGGACGGTAACCAGGTAGCGGCGAAGCTAAGGAGCGACGGCAACCATACGCCGATCCTTATGCTGACTGCTAAGGACTCTGAGCGTGATATCGTGAAAAGCCTTGATACTGGGGCGGACGATTACCTGGCAAAACCGTTCAGTTTTGATGTACTTCTGGCTCGAATTCGTGCATTACTTCGTCGCCCGCATCAGTCGCTTGGCGAGACGCTAATAGTTGGTGACTTGGTACTTGATCCTGCTGACAAGCGGGTAGAGCGAGCAGGACAGTTTATCAGGCTAACATCCAAAGAATTTGCCATACTCGAGTACTTGATGCGTAATCCAGGTCGTGTGCTATCAAAAGATAATATTATTAGCCACGTGTGGGATTTCGATGCCGATGTATTACCTAATAATGTCGAAGTGTTCATTACCTTCATACGCGCAAAGATTGATAAACCATTCAAAAAACCGCTATTACATACCGTGCGTGGTTTTGGATATAAGCTGAGCCCCGATGCCTAACAATGCTACGCTTCAAAAGCACTTAAAGGGCGATACTGGCCGCTTGGCTGCTACATACCTGGCGATCATCTTTGGTCTAACGCTAGTATTCTCAGGCGTGATATATGCAATAAGCTCGTCGCAGTTCGATCGCCCGCTGCCGCCACGCAACCAAGGTGCAATCATGCAGTTCGATGAGTATACTCGCGGCAGCCTCCAAGACTTATTCGACGAACGTGCTGCGCAGGCACGTGCCGAGCTGCTCATTTCGCTGTTGCTACTCAATCTAATCGTACTTACTGGTGGGGCTTTTTTCAGTTACTTTCTGGCTCGCAAAACATTGGAGCCAATTGAAGCTGCCATGGAATCACAGGCACGATTTGTTTCCGATGCCTCACACGAGCTACGCACACCGTTGACTGCTTTGCAGGTTACTAATGAGGTTGCTCTGCGCAAGAAAAAGCTCAGCATAGCACAGGCAAAAGAGTTAATAGGGCACAATTTATCTGAAACGATCAAGCTGCGCGCATTATCGGAGTCCTTGCTCGGCCTTGCAAAACAAGATTCGAGCGATACTAATCCATCTGAAATCCAGGTGTCAGAACTTGTCTTGGGTGTGATTGAAACGCTCCAGCCACTGGCATCCGAAAAGAAGATCGCTATTAAGCACGACATTCCCGCCGCCGTTATCAAGGCTAATCAGTCTGCGGTCACCCAGATCTTGCAAGTTCTGCTCGACAACGCGATTAAGTATGGCCCTGCTTCATCAGAGGTCACCATATCGTTTATGACTGCTGGTGCTGAGCACCAACTGACAGTTCATGACACCGGATCGGCTATTCCTGCGGAACACAGGCCTCAGCTCTTCAAACGCTTCTATCGCATTGATGAGTCGCGTTCATCGCAGCACAGTGAAGGTTCTGGTCTTGGGTTGTCTATTGCCAAAGCTGCAGCCGATAGACAAGGATACCGTATTTCGCTTACGACACACGAGCCTAGTGGGAACTCGTTTGTGCTGCATATCCCTGTAGCCTAGCCAGGCCTGATATCATAGGGGTATGTTGCAATACCTGCGAGCCACGCCGTCTAACCTGAACATCGAGCAAAAAGAGAATTTGCTAGATGGCACATGGGTGCGCTCGGAGCGTCCGAACGACGATGAAAAAACAGCGCTCATTAATCTTGGTGTCGATGTCGACATCCTGAATGACGCACTCGACCCTCACGAGGTACCTCGGGTTGAACTTGAAGACGGCTTTACGTATTTCATCACACGGTTACCAGATACAGATGATGACTTCAATGACTACACTACGCCGATTCTTTTTGCGATTTCTAACGATCATTTGTTCACGGTTAGTCGCGACTCTCTTGGTAGGCTATGGCAGCCATTTATCGACTCGACAAGTGTGCCAACGTCTCAGCGCACACGCTTATTTATGCTCATGATGGAAGCAATTACGGTGCAGTATCAACGACGTGTCGCCACAATTAATCGTCAAATGCGTGCTGCAACGAGCGATGTTACGAACTTGCGTGCTCGCGACATTGCCACACTCACTGAATACGAGCGTAAACTCAACGACTACTTGGATGCTTTGATTCCGACTAACACCGCTACTGAAAAACTGCTTGGTGGCCGCATGTTGAAACTCAGCGAAGACGATAAAGACCTTGTTGAAGACCTTTCTATTGATTTTGAACAGCTAATCGCTCGTTGTAAGTCGCTGCTTCGTACCATAACGAATCTACGTGATTCATATCGTGCAGTCATGGACACTCGACTAAACGAGACAATTCGTCTACTTACTGTGATTACATTGGCGCTCACCGTGCCAACCATGATTGCTGGGCTGTTTGGCATGAATGTTCAGCTGCCGCCAGGTGCCGACTCGCCACTCACGTTCTTTATTATCATTGCAGTTAGCTTGTTAGTTGCTGGTACGCTTAGTTTGTATTTTCTTCGCAAACGATAAGCTACTTGCAGGCAGCTTTGGTGAAAAAGTATTCACTGCTTCTTAAGGTAGGTCAGTCCATAGTTAAGTTAGAAGTTAACGAAAGGACTACAAATGAAAACTACAGCTCAAACGTCTGCTCAACGAACGAACCAGGTAGATCTAAGCACATTTTGTGAAGTGTTCGCATGTTCGGTAGCATATCAGGGCGCTCGAAGTTCGGCGTTCGTTGCCAAGAGTAACCGGCCGATTCCGCTGTTCCACGCAGTGACTCCGACGGAGAATCAGCTAGTAGTAGCGTGAAATGGATAAAACTCTCAAGCTCGCCTTTACGGTACACCCTAAAATACCCATGGCCTTGAACTGCGAATTCGGCCTCGATTCCAGTTTGCTCGAAGCACGTTTGCTTGGCCGTACTGCGTGTGTCAACTTCGGCAACGGGCTGGGCCTGCATAAAACCCGTCAACCCGAGCAGCGGTTGGGTTTGCCGTTTATACAGTAGCCACTCATCGGTATCGATGTTTCTGACTGCGAGCAGAAGGATCGAGTAAGCTCTATCGAGTAGCCGACTTTCTTTCTTTAATGCACCCTTGCCAACTCTTCGTCCTTTCATGGTAAGGCTGTAGTGACCATCTTCTTGCTTTTCAACAAGTCCTGCTTTCATCACTTTCTTTAGGTGATATGTGAAAGCTTTATTTTCCATGTCGTCGGGCTTAAGTTCACTAAAACGTAGACTTTCGGCGAACGCTAAGTCGTATACGATTGATTTTTGAATATGGTGATCAAGCATCTGCAAGTAGTATACGGAACGAGAATGGTAGTTTCCACTCACGCTTGATTAGGTTTTTATGAGTGCTACGATTATGGATACAGTATGCATACCCGCAATGAAATTGAAGCTTATCCCACACTGCAAGAAACGGTGATTCCAATCGATCGCATTGTCGTTGCAAGTGCTAATGTTATCGACAGAATCGGATTATATCAATGCACAAAGGGCGATAACATCGTATACGATGCCGAGTGGAGTGATGACTTAGGCAACGGATTTAAACTTGATGAAATTCGTGGGGGGAAAGGTTATGAAAGCCGCTTTCGAGACTACCAACTGACGGTGCTCGATCGACTTACAAATAAACCCAAGGCATTTTACCGATATGGCACAGTTCGTCGGGTTGAAGTATGCAACGCGAACTGGCGTGCAACGCGTACGAATCGCAGTCATGAAGACATTGAAGCGACTGTAGCGATTTATCTTGAAGCACCGATTAGGTTCTCAGAAGTTGAAAACATGAAATTCTTAAGTATCATGGCCGACAACGAAATACATGACCCACGCATCATCCCGAAGCTGCGGCGACTCGGCGGTCGAGCGGTCAATATACTAACACGCCAGTTCTGACTATAAAAAGAAACCCCGCTTATATGTAAGCGGGGGACTGCATCTTCCCGTGATGTCGATCAAGCTGCTGGGGTGTCCCACGTTGCAACAGCATAGGAGCCGTCACATTCCAGCAGGCTGATCGGCGCGCGCCTGGACCACGCGTATTCGGCCACCAGCACGATGTAGCAGAACATGGACAGTCCAGCGAACTTGAGGTACTGCGCGAGAGTCATAGACTCAATCCAATCAATCATTCATCGTGCCTCTCAGCTTGGGATCAAAGAAAGAACAGGGCGAGCCCACTCGCCCACCGTATTGATATTATAGCAATTTAAAAATTCTTTGTCAATAAATACTCTTATGTTTAGCATATATAAGGTCCAAGCACTACTTGAGCGTATTATTGACTTTCATGCGGACTGTAAGCACAATAAGCCATAATTTACGAGATAATTATCGTGCCAGAAATACCCGATCAACACACTGCGGACAAAGCCAATAGCAAGCCTCGTCAAACACGCAGACGGACCGAAGGACCAGACTACGGCATTTACGGAAGCGCAGACAGCACTGATTACCTTACACGACAGATTGTGCCAATACTGGCGGAAGCGCTCGGTGCATCACAGCCGACTATGCGAGGTATGCGGGGGCTATTTGGATCAATCGGTCGTGAGATGACATTGCATCGTGGTAATGGTGACGTCGCGTACTATGGAGTTACGATCGAACGTACTAGCGACACAGACAGGTGGGGGAATAAGCTGGCGGAGATAGCCCTCGAAGTCGTTATCAGTGAAACACATACGCTCGACGACCATGAGCTGCTGACAGAATGGCCATTGCTCGAATCAGTAGGGGCTGGCGATGGTCTGGTCGTCGATTCGCTCATGCTTCACGCACCTGAAGTCGATTCGGAAGAGATTGATTTCGATGATCCAGATCTCATACTGAAGCTTATGGCTGCTCAGTCAGAATTCATAAAAACTCCAGAACCTGGTGACGGTATGTTTGAAGATGGAGAAGAGGACAACGATAACGATGACAACGACGATGGAAGCCTTGGTAGTATGCTTTATGGCACCGATGTCGAACGATATTTTCAAAAAACACTACGTGTAGCGCGCGGTAAACGGCCAACTCTTACCCTAAAGGCCGGGTATGAAACTGCCTCCGATACGTACCCAATCGAACTCGGCGATGCATACCGAACTAAGTGGTTCGGCGATACACCGGCCGAAGTTGCCGTGATTACCCAGCTGAACGACGAATCATTTCGTACGATTGATTCTGAGCTAGTACAGGAATTCGAAGAAGCCTTGATAATTGTCGGCATATTGAAGCGCCGCAAAACCATGAGCTCGTGACGCTAGAGATAGTATTATTAATCATTGCTCCCAAGTGAACTTGTTGTGGCCAAAGTGCCCATATGTAGCAGTCTGTTCATAAGTCGGTTGCTTTAGATTTAGAGCTTTAATGATGCCATTCGGAGATAAGTCGTAGCCTTCAACGACCTGTTCTTTGCCGTCAACAACTGCCGTTGCCTCGATTGCTTGGCTGTAACCAATTGCATAAGCAAGGTACACCGTGACTTCGCGCGCATTAAACCGCTTCAGGTAATCACGGGCAATCTTTCGTGCCATGTATGCAGCGGAACGATCAACCTTGCTTGGGTCTTTGCCACTGAACGCTCCGCCCCCAATTGGCACACGTGGGCCGTAGTTGTCGACGATCAATTTGCGTCCAGTCAGACCAGCATCGGCATCGAATCCGCCCCGGTCCCAGTCGCCGGCCGGGTTGCAGTGCAATGTCACGCGCGGTTCTACGTGGTTTACACTGCCAGCTAATTTGTATTGCGCATACTTCTGTCCTCGTAGCCATTCATTCACGGCTGCTTCTAGTTCCATCTTTTTCGCATGTTGAAAACTGGCGACGATCGTATCGATTACGCCGTCTGCGGTGGTTACCTGGGTTTTACCGTCATAGGGCCAACGTTCGTATAAGTATTGATTCAAGTTGCGAGATAACACGACTTCCAGCGGCAATAGTTCGGTTGTTTCGTCGCATGCATAGCCGACCATTATCCCTTGGTCGCCCGCTCCTCCCGTATCTACGCCGCTCGCGATCTCTTGGCTTTGTGCTGCCAAGTGTTCGATTACTTCTACATCTCCTGCGATGCGCTTTACGATCGCAGTTACATCGATACCTTTGGCCTTCGATGTGACTTCACCAGTTACGAATACAGTGCCATGTCCGCCGGCTACGTCTATTGCTACACGTGAATTTGGGTCCTGCGCTAAGTATGCATCTAACAGCGCATCAGATACCCGGTCACATATTTTGTCTGGATGCTTAGGGCTCACACTCTCGGCTGTTTTATATTTAGTCATAAAAATAACTCCTTTCGTATCTGCCCATATGACAAGAAAAGGAGTTGTTAGTAACTTATCTTTCCCGCATTGGGCTAGAGGGGGCACCACATGTATTCACACAGGTTGCCGGCAGGTCATAAAGCTAGTTCTCTCGCTGCACTCTTGATACTTGTTAGTAATGTACATATCAATACTATCATGACAGTGCATATGTTTGTGTATGAGCGACGCTGATGTATAGTTTCGTCATGGCACAGCGACTAACTCAAGGCAGGTATTAGGTAATGAGTGAGCTTTGGGTGCCAGCTTTCACTGAAAATCCCGACATCGATAATATTTTCGATATGACAATGCTCTATCAGGAGAGATTATTTCAATTCGATGATCTAGCGTCGGCAGAACCTCACGCGAGTATTGCCATTAACTCCCTCAATGCGCATGTTCAGACATTAACGCCTAGACAAAAAGATCTTACGGTGCGAACACATGGCAGCATTATCGAATCAATGGCTAATCCCGATAACCGAGTCTTCATGGACACCGATGTTGGAATTCAGGGGAAGTTTAAAGAAGTTCAACCCATACCGCTGAAGATTGGAAATGGTGTACCTCAGTATCATCTAGCAATTATTTTAGGTATTCATAAAATATTTTTAGGCTCAAGCCCTGATGACGTAGACCAATTAACAGTTGAGGGTGCGGTACCTATCACTATGGTCGACGCTATAGAATCTGTCGCCTGACTTTACCCTAAACTATCATGGTTGCGCTACTTGTTTTGGCCATTGACTGCACGAAGGCTATAATAACCCCATGCCTACAAGAGCACGACGCCCCGCAACCTATAAACAAATGGCTCTCGAAACAGCCATTCGTAACCCTGAGCGATATTTCGTAATTCTATCTGCGCTTGAAGAGTTTGACGGCGTTGTTTTGAATGATAAAAATTTACTTTCGATAGTCACGAAGCTATATAAAGAAGAACTCGTTGACAGCGACGGAGTAGACCTGCAAAAGAGTGACGCTGAGATTATGGAGCGCATCATTGAAGTGAATACTTCTCGTAATGGCGATGGAGGATTTCCGCGTGGATACGCTGCTCGCTTCTGGACCTATGTAAGAACACCATCGGAATTCGGCTTTGTCTACGCGAGATACAACGAACCGTTCCACATCTCGCAAACAGTAAAAGACGTACTCTCAGGATCGCTGGCTGAGCAAGAAGCCTTCGCTGTTCAAGCATTTCGAGGCAATCGAAGATCCCCATACAGGAATGTGAGTAACGACTTTAATTTCTATAACTTTATCTTTGAGATTCTAAAACGTAGACAAGCATCTGGTCATATGCTTTCGCTGGAGCAATTTACATTAGCGATGTTTAGCCGTGACGGTAACGTGGAAGAATGCATTGCCGAGATTGAGTCGCATAAATTTAACAGCCCCGAGGATGTTTATGCGTACCTTAAAAAAACAAGAGGTGTGACCACAAAACTAAAAACTGTCACAAGAGACTATCCTGATGTTGTCTTGAGGATGCTCGTGATAATGGGTATGGTTTCAATAAAATATACTGGCGTAAAACTGATTGGTCTTAACCAAAATAAAATAAATTTCTTTAATGAGTTAGCCGAAACAACACCCAAACTTGATGACGACTCAAAAGAAGATGCGACATTATTTTTCCGTTCGCTCAACCAAGATACCGATAGTTTAGATGCGATTATAAAGAAGGCTCGTACTGACGACACGATTGAAGGTACTGAATACACTGCTAAGCTTCTAAAGCTGATTGAGCAGTACTCGCTTGATCAGACTAAACTCATAAACGAGATGCAAGTATTGGCTCGGGGAACTAGTTCGTTATTTAAGGAGATGTCCAAACCACTTCGTCTTGAATTTTATACGGCGCTACTAGTTGCTTCAGTGTACGGCGATCATTACGAGATTCGTCCAAATTATAAGGCCGACCATGAGGGTAAGCCATACTCGCATGCTCCAGGAGGGGGCGGGGACATCGATATTTTCAATGCCGATACGTATTGGCTTATCGAGGTTACGTTGATTCAGAATCGACAACAGCAACAAAACAGCGAAACCACAACTGTCTTTAGACATATGACTACGAACACCGAGTTTGCTGATAAACCGCAGAAGTTTTTATCTTTCGTCGCGCCTTATGTCCATACAGACACGCAAGATTTCTTTGAGCATGCAACTGTAAAGAACCGATCTTCAGGAATAAATTTTGGTTCGTATACCATAGAGGAGTTTATTGCTGTTACTCGAAATAAAACAAATACCGATGACATGAAGACTCAAACATCTGCGATCATCGAACGATTCAGGGCCGAACTAGGTGCTTAGAAATTTGCAACTAATACTTCTTTGAAATCCTTAATCGAATTATCGTGATAACTTATATAGTTACTCCGTATCACGTGAGCGCTATACTTTTTTGACCACTCGAGGAAGGTATCGTTTATCTTTCCTTTGTAGTGCGTAACGTTCGACACCGCAAACCTTACGCCTTTTGCATTCAGTGTGTCCAGAAGCCGTAGCATAGCTTGTTCTTTTTCAATGTTCCAGAGCTTGTTGTATTCGCTGAATGTAATGAGGTATGGTGGATCAAGGTACACAAAATCTTTTTCAGAAAACTGAATAGAGCTTAAAAAGTCACTATAGTCGAGATTTTTCCAAGTTATGCGCCGTGAAGATGCCCAATCGAAATACGTGTTAAGTGACTGAAAAACATTCTTGTTAAAGTCCACGTTGCCTACAGGTACATTAAAGTCTCCACTGCCATTAAAACGAATCATACGATTAAATCCGTATATAAGCAGAAGGTATAGCTTCACGGGATCTTTAATAGCTTCAGTATTATAGTCATTCCTCAGTTGCTTGTAGCCATTATCGTTGAATTTTGCGTAGTACGTTTTTTTCCACGCTACCTTTAAGTCATCTGGTACGATATCCTCGACATACGATCGGCTCAGCCCATAGGAATGAACATAGCCAGATACTTGTCGGAAAAATGATTCTCGCTTTGCTGCGCTGCGCTCGAGCATCGTATGAATTTGCACAATATTTGCATCAATGTCGTTTAGTAAGTACTCTTTTGCGGTGACGTTTAGCGCCACAGAACCTCCACCTGTGAATGGTTCAATAAAACGATCTATGTCACTCGGAAAAATTTGCAGGAGCTGCGATAGCAGCTTATATTTATCACCAACGTAGAAGAGGGGTGATCGAACCAAAGGAGCATTATCTGACTTTAGTGATGAAGAGGTATTCTCTGTGATCATCGAATTTCGTACTCCCTGCGTTGAAATGCTTGTGTGATTTTGATTCGGTTATCGTATCGCCTTTCGCGTTTAATATCTCAAGTAACTCATCAAATGTAATCTTATTTTTCGACGAACTGCTTTTAGGATTAAACGTATTGTTATACGAGACTACAATATATTTACAATTTAAGTTTTCAATCAAGTCTTTAAATGCATGCTTTGCACCGGTTTTAGAGTACTCACTCATATTGGTGGGTTCAGGCTTGCGCGCCACTCCAAATAGCTCGGGTTTTTCCCAGGTTATTAAGTTATCGAGAACATGGTAAAAACGGCTGTATTGCCGAGAGTTATACGGAGGATCAATGTACACAACGTCCGCTTGAACTGTTTTCGCAAGAAGATTCGCGTCCTTGTGATAGATTTTATACCCTGAGTTTACATGTGCTGCAATGGGCTTCATCATAAACACCCCACGGTTACTCTGCTTACTAAAGAATGCATCGTAGTGCCCCACGGTATTAGCAACTTTGTCAGCTGAATACATAAGGGAGCAGAGAAGTATCCAGTATTCGCGTTTTGTAAACTCTTCTTTTTCAGCTTCAATGAGATCTCGAATACGGCCAATCTTTCGAGCGTTTTCCATAGAGAAGAATTTGTCACCGTAGCTTGTAGAAAAATAGTTGTCACCAAGTAATGTGGCATCTATCAAGTTATATTCAAAGATTTTTTTATCAATCTTCTTTGCGCTATAACGCCCCTTGCCAAAAAATCCTTGGTAGGATGCGTAATTCGACGGAAGAAAATCATTCACAATAATTTGCGAGAAGTGCCTAGATGCTTCTTCGGCTACTACGCCGGTACCGGCAAAAAGATCCAAAAACGAATTTCCCGCGGTGTGCTCAAGTACGAGTTCTGCAATCCACTCGAGCAGCTGCGCTTTACTGCCCGTGTATCTTCTATTAGACAATTGGTACGGATTCATTGTATCTAGATTAGCATAAGTTAGATGGAGGGAAATACTGTAAAAATAACAAAAAGAATAAAATACTAGATGGAATTAATCTAAGTATACATTTGAATTGAATATGAACTAAAACGCATGATCTCGGCCTGTTCGAGTTCCCGGTGCTACTATAGATAAAAGGATTGTTCTATGAAGTTTGCGGATACCACAATAAAAAAATACTTGTATCAACCTGGCGCTGTCTTTGATATCCCGGAATTTCAACGCCCATATTCTTGGCAAATTGTTAACGCGCATGAGTATTTGAAGGATTTGGAAGAATGCACTCTTACGCGCAGGGGTCATTATTTTGGCACAGTCGTTCAAGTTGAAGACGAGGATGGTGATGACGCCTATTCGATAATCGACGGTCAGCAGCGGGTCACGACTTCACTATTACTTATCTTTGCAATTTACCACATAGTAAAACGTAATCCTGATTTGCTCGGTGATGCAGAGATGACACCAGAAGATATTTTAGATAACTATTTGGTAAATAAAAACCGAAAGAATAACAGAATAAAGCTCCGCACTGTCACCACGGATAACGAGATTCTGCAGCACATATTCGATTCTAATGGTGATGCGGCTGAGCTTACCGACAAAGATAAACTTAGTAATCTCTATAATGTTTACTCAGTCTTCAAAGATTATTTTGCACAAAAACAAGATTTGTCCAGCTATATAAATGGCTTAAAATACTTCAAGATCGTAAGCATTACGCTTGAACCTGGCGACGATAATCCGCAGCGTGTTTTTGAAAGTATTAACTCAACCGGTAAGCCGTTATCTAGTGGTGATAAGATTCGAAACTTTTCTCTGATGCTCAACAGTAAGGAATCGCGCAATCACGTATATCAAGAGTACTGGAAGCCGATCGAAAGAACATTGACTGATGTTGACCGCGACGATATTACAGATTTCTTTAGGTATTACCTTATTTCGATAACTCAAGCCAATGTTAAATTACCTGATGTGTATTCGGAATTCAAAAATCAATTCTATCAAGCCGTTGGAGAAGAGCAATCTAAAGAATCACTCGAAAAATTTTACGGCGATATTAAGCGGTCATTGAAGTTCTATCAATTACTTCGGCTAACTGATACGAATGAAATTAGTAGGCATGGATCTGAATGGGGCGAGTACAGAGATATTGCTGACACAATATTTAAAATGCGGTACATTAAAGTGGATTTATATATTCCATTTGCGATGTCCGTACTGAGTTATCATGCTGACGGCAAGCTTGCTGACGATAAGCAATTGACTGAAATATTCAAACTTATAGAATCGTATTTCTCGCGTCGTATTATTGTGAATTTCTACACCACTAGCGTTGATCGGCTGATGTCTTCATTGCACGGTCAAGTTTTGAATTACATCAGACGCGATCCATCTGCTGACTATGTTGATGTATTAAAATACATATTGCTAAACGAATCGGGCCAGACGCGTATTCCTGATGACATTGAATATGAGAAGGCGATTCGTACGTATCCGTTTTACGAACAACATGGTAGCAGTATACGCAGTTATGTACTGTCGGTGCTTGATGAAACTAGTAAAGAGCGAAAATCTACTCTTCGCCAGATCCAAGAAGATAGTCTAGATTTAACTGTTGAACACGTTATGCCTCAAACTTTAAATAGACGGCAATGGAAAGACATGCTTGGCTATGAGTATGAGCGTATTCACAACGAATACTTGCATACATTGGCTAATTTAACGCTGACTGGATATAACTCCGAATATTCTAATCTGCCGTATATTTCAGACGGTACTCCCGACACTGAGCGAAATAAAATGACTCTCGAAGTGAAAAATAAAAAGACTGGTGAAATTAAACAGGTCGGATTTCGCTATAGTCAATTGCCGATGAATAAATGGATTGCGGAACACGATGTATGGAACGAAGACACGCTGAAAGAGCGCCAAGAGTACTGGGTGAAAAAGTTGAAGTCCATGTGGCCATACCCTAACAGTAGCTTTCTACCGGTCGCAGGTGCTTCTGTAAGCCTGTTAGAAGATGTTAGTTTACGGGGTGAAAGCATACGGTCGATAAGTGTATTCGGTGAAAAATCCACAGTTAAGGCTTGGGCGGAAGCAGTTGATATAGTTGCTGATACATTATATTCAAGGTATCCAAACTTGATTGAGCTGATTAAGAACCACCAGAATCTTGCTGCATATTTAAAGCAAGATAGTACGGCATTCAGATCAAGCATAGAGATTGGAAACTCGGGTTATTATCTGGCGACAAGTAATAATACCGACACAAAGCTTCGCATCATTAGAACTATGGCCTCAGTGGTAAATCTTTCACCGGAGGATATTGAGGCAGAAATCGGTACAGATGATGAAAACAGAACTTAATGAACTAGTCACCAATCTAAATACATTTGGTGGGTCGTGGGGAGAATGGAAAGGTGGTGAAAAGACTGAAAGTGGTACGATTCAAATACCATATGTCGTTGAAGCACCAATTCTTACCGAAGCCCGACAATTCCTAAACAATAATGAACTAGTAGTTACATTTGATTGGCCAAACTGGCAAGAGGGACGCGATATCTTCACGTCTAAAGACCCAGAGAAATTCGATAACCTTGACCAGGAGACCGTACTCAAGCTTCTTAGTGCAGTGATGCGCAATGCTCGCTTCAACGAAGGTGCCTGGGTGAATCTGTTTGAAAGCGGTGATGGAGGGAAACTCTTTCAGCGACTACTCGAACTCCAGGACTAAATCTTTAATCAGCGGCTTAGCGCACGGTAGTTTGCATCTGCAATTGATTGCTGCCCCGCTACATTCGGATGAAACGGTGCGCTAGCATTTGGGCCTTGCAGCCATGTGTCCAATGAACATACTTTATGGCTACCAAAATCGACCGGTACATACTTTGCGAAGCTGAAGCTGCGGGTCACTGAACGCAAGGAGTTATTCAGGTATCCTTTCTGTTCATTGACCCAAAGTCGCTCCTTTAATGTGATCTTATCGGTGGCACTGCAAGCAGTCCTAGAGAACGGGCTATAGTAACCGTTGACTAGCACGGTTGGTGGCGTGCTGCCGCTACGCTGCTGGATGATAGTTAATGCTTTGGCGAGCTCGTAGCGTAAATCAGCGCGGTACACGACTGCACGTGCTTTATCGAGTGCAGAGCCGCATTCGAATACGTAGCAATCGCGCAAATAGTTTGCCCAGCGCACATCGTTAGCGCCTATTGTCAGAGTAATCAGGTCGGGCGTGCCGCCAGCAAACGCGGCATTGAGCTGCGGAGCAATGATAGACGAGCCACGTTTCTGGTTACCGTAAATACCTTCATCGACTTTGGCTCCACTACACGCTAGGTTGGTGACACTTGTACCAAGCTTGGCTGCAAGAACGCTAGGGTAGGCGGACGAAGACCGGTCGCACGTGGCGTTCAGATTGCTGCCTAGTCCTGCACCCGAAGCAACGGAATCTCCGAGAGCTACATATGTATCGTAATTACTAGCTGCGCTCACTTTTTGCATAGATAGAAGACTAGTCATAATGAATGCTGCGAATATGGTGCACATGACTATTTTTTTCATGGCCTAATTATGTTCTAAATAGGCTATGGAAACTG
>ERZ761597.22-NODE-22-length-65723-cov-9.109049_pt1 | contig 65723 bp, 86 predicted proteins | sample MGYA00433093_ERZ761597 | MGnify/ENA primary metagenome ERZ761597 (study PRJEB28899, sample SAMN03785557) | bioreactor sludge metagenome | biome: EBPR Sludge; feature: EBPR Bioreactor; material: 0.22µm filtered reactor supernatant | place: Saint Lucia: Queensland... | reverse complement strand
AATCCCAATGTGATTTCAGAAGCCTTGGAGCGCATCAATGCTCTAGGTATATAACTACCAACCTCTATTCTTAGATGAAGGATAGATGTTATCTGCGGGAGATTGGTCGCCAGCAGTGTTGGTGTATCCAGTGAAATAGACTTGCATTCTCTTAATTTTAAGAGATAATTCTCGTGATTCATTTTGAATCTGTTTCAGTTTATTGCCGTACAGATTTACAAAATAAGTTCTCTCGTTTGTTGGAAAAACGGTGTTATTAGGAAATGGTCGAGAGCCATTTGTGCTGGTATACTCAGACCATGTAATCGCTGTTGTACCCATTGTTACAGCAGCGGTATTTGTGTTTTGATACCACTTGTTAGCGTTGGCTGTGCCTTCATAAATACGAACACTCAATCCAGCAGCATATTCAGCGGCTTGGTCGGCGTCTGTCGTTCGAGTTAAGACATAAGGTGCGCCACCACTTCCTAAATCAGTAACTGCATACAAACCATTTTGAGCGCCAGCAGACTGGTTTTTGACCAAAATTCTATCACCTACAGCCAATGCAACGCCGTCTATATTACCCAGAGCGCCATTTTCACCACGAGTTAATGTTGCTCCAACACCTGCGGTGCCATTACTGTAAATAATAGCGGCGGTAGAGGGCAGAGCGGCAGTAGTAGCAACTCTGGCTGGTAAAATGTAAGTTTCGTCACCAATCGGTAGTTGAGACTGAGAAGTGAACTCTGCAAATGTGAGCTTGGTATAACCAACAATGGTCACAGCTTGCGCAGTGCAAATAAACACTCGCTTGCCATTTACAGTTCCTCCGCGAACAATAACAGTGGTTCCGGCTTTTAGTTCAGATGGTGCATCTGCGTCAGTTGCACGAGTTAAAACATAGTTGCCACCACCCAAAGTTGTAGCAACATAAATTCCATTATGATATTGAATAACTTGGTTCTTAACCAAAATTCTGTCACCAACAGCAATAGATACGCCATCTATCGTACCCAAAGCTGAATCAGCGACAGTAATCGTGGCTCCAACGCCCGCTGTACCGTTGTTATACGCAACTGTGCCAGGAAGGACTGCTGTTGTGGCAGCAGCAACTGGCAATGCCGAATTAAGTAAGATTCGCTTAAGATTATCAATTTCTACTTCAAGCATGCCAATAGCTTTGAACATATCGCCAATAGGCTCAGTGGTTTGTGTAATACTTGATAAACCTGTGTCAGCAACAGTGTCTTGCACCGTCTGTCGTTCGATAACAGTATCAAACGAGAGTGTCGCTGGGTCATTATAGTTAGATGGATATTTGGTCATTTCTGTCTCCGATGTGTATTTCTTTACGCTGTGCTGATTTTCCTTTAGACAAGCTCTTTCACAATATCATCTATAATTTTGTTAGCTTCAACTATGCGATTATCAGCAATAAGGCTTTCTGCCATAGCCATTTGTTGAATCGTTTCTTCAGCGGGCTCCGGGTTGTTTTGTCTCCATTGATTCCACATTTCTAAACACTTTGAACAATACCAGGGTGTCACAAAAGCTGGGCGATGTCTATGACAGACAATTTGATGACAATTATCGCATTTAGCCCGAAATCTAGCTGGACGACCACAAACATGACACAAAGGATATTGTTGTGCCCGTTTTTCAGGTTTCCGATATGATTTGATTTCAACTTCTGGGTTCATGTCTAATTTTAGGATTCTATTCACTCCCCTTTCTCTCCTACTTAAAACAGGACATTTCGGGGTTTATGTGGTATAATAAGTATTCAAGGGGGATTTCCTCATAAATCTCCTGAGAGCCATATATGGAAACATAGAGAAACTCAAGGCGGACTAAAGCCTTTCTCTCCATAGTCGCTCGTGGTTTCTGAATGAATTTCATTCAAATACAAAGAGTCACGAGAAAAAGGAAGATACAAATGAATAACACGATAAAAGGGGCTGTACTGTTCCTAGCTGTCATGGTTAGTGCAGGCATGGCTCAAAGTAGTCGGCATTTGCAAGAGAGTGTATCGAAGCCCATTGCGGCATCAAACACGCAAAGCCAACACTCCAGTGTTAAAACTGGAATGAGTCAACAACAAAATAAGTCAGAGAAACAAATCAAAGCTGCTAATGCGCAAGCAACTGAGAAGAAACAGGAGACTTATTTTACGATTGAACATATTGATGTAACCAAGGCTCGACTGAGTTCTGGTGAACAAAAATTGTTCAAACAACGCATCGGAACGGCTAAAAAAGCCGAGACATTCTTCAGAAAACTGGGAGTCACAAGCGATAAGGCTATCATTGCCATTTTGGTTAATGCATGGCACGAATGTAAGTGGGATTACCGGGCAAAATCTGGAAATTGTATTGGATTCTTTCAGTTGCTGAGAGGAAATGGAATGGGCAGAGGGTATACCGTGGCTCAGCTTCAAGACCTCAATATCAACATGTCTATCATGGCAGCGTCTACAAGCTTTAAAGCATGGGCAAAGTGGACAAAGGCAAATCCTGGCGTAACTGCTGGAGAGATGTCTTATCGCTTCGCCGCTAAAGTAGAGCGTTGTGCTGTTCAACATCGTGCGCCCCGTCGCACGACCGCCGACCGATGGTTCAAAGCATTGATTAAACAAAAAACAACGGCTTAGCTTTGACAACAAAAAGGGCGGGAGAAATCCCGCCCTTTTATTTTGCTTGCTTACTGGGTTGTTGTTAGATTGATTACCAACCTCGGTCATATCCAGAAGGATATCGTCCAGCAGCACCAACTTGGTCGCCAGAAGTACCTGTGAAAACAGATACGTGGTCAGACAAGAATCCAAGTTCTTTTACCAAGCTCATCATCTTACCAGTCAAGTCGTAAAGCTTTCGCTGATACTGAGCCTGGACAAAGTTGATTTCTCGCGCAACAAAGTTACCCTTAGCTGTTGGCAACTGAGATTCTTGGGTAAACTCGTTGAATGTAATGTTGTTGGTTGCACCCGTTGTGGTAGCCATTGTTGTCCATGAAGCGTTGTCCATGATGAATGACTTTCCAGCACTTGTACCAGACAAGACAGATACGAAAGTTCCTGGAGCCATTTCTGTAGCAGATGCAGAATCAGCCTCGCGTACACGAGTCAAAACCCAAGGCGCACCACCACTACCAGCAGTAGTGACTTCATAAATACCATTGGCGTTATATCCCATGTTGTTGGCTTCAGCAACTTGGTCTTTTACCAAAATTCGATTACCAAGCGCCTGAACAACACCATCAACAGTCAGTGTGGAGTTAGCACCAGCAGTAATAGTGGCACCAACACCAGCAGTACCGTTTGCATAGGTTGGGGTGTTTGGAAGCGCCGCTTGTGTGGCATAGTTCACAGCCTGAACTGGAACTAAAAGCCACTTCATAGCAGCAGTAGTATCTCGCTGCAACTTAGCCAAAGCTAAGAAAAAGTCAGCCCATGTTTGAGTAGCGTTAGACAAATTACCAGTTCCAGCAACGTTTACATCAGTTGGATAACGATATCCAGATGCGGAGTTGGCTCCGGTAGTGTCCTTCAATTCCCTGTTTGTGGTAACGTTATTTACCGTCAACGAGGGGTTATTAAAATTTGATGGATAGTTTGGCATCTTAATCTCCTATTTAGTAAGCAACCCAGTGAATTCCTGCAAGAAATTTTCCTGTTATTTCTGCTTTCGCTATATGAAACTGAGTTTCCTTTTCGCTAAGCAGACTTTTTTATTATTTGACAGCAAAGGCTTTTACACCTTTTTTGACGAATCTAAGATTGAATCTCATGTTTATATTAGATTTGTCTGTATAAAATTCCTACTCTGAGTCATGCTATGGATGTAAATATTTCTCCAATTTGGACTAATCAACACACATTTTTAAGGCCCGTGCTTTTTGCTGCGGGACAAATGTTCAATGGTGCAAACTTAAAATTCCCGAATCAAGAGAAAGGTTCTATTGCATTTTACGATGGAGTCGCGTGGGTTGCTGTAAGTCCTGGACGAGCAGGGCAGAGCTTGACAATCGTTAACAACATTCCTGTGTGGAGTGGCGCTGAGGCTAGTTATTTGACTGGTATAGTTTCTCCTGGGTCCGGTGGTACAGGATTGGGAGCGTATAAATCCGGCGATATACTTTATGCAAATTCAAAAAACAGTTTAACAACACTTCCAATTGGTAAAACAGGTCAAGTTCTTGGTATTGTTGATAAACAACCCGCATGGCTGAATATATCTGGAGTTCAGGGGGCTGGTAAATCTTCATTTATGGCAGTGTGGTCATCTACAAATGAAATTGTTGAATCCAACATTCAAGTGCAAAACGACTTAGTTGAATTTAAAGAACCTATTAACACTATCAAAATTGCAAATTCAACAATATCTGCTGACAAGAAAAGTTTTGTCATTCAACAAGACAAAGAGTCAATTGTTATTACTAAGGACACATTTGCGATTCAGTCAGACAAAACAACGTTAGTAAAATTTTGGAAAGGGAAGTTGTCACACGGCATTATTCCTGTGGAACGGCTTGAGGGTGTAATAGATGCAACTATGGGAGGAACGGGGTTCGCGGGATATCGTCCCGGTGATATTTTGTATGCATCAAGCACCAAAAAACTAAGTACATTATCAAGTGAAAATTCAGAAGGATTCTACTTACGTGTAGTCCAAGGAAAACCACAGTGGTCGCCTATAGAAGTCGCAAATACCAAAACCAATAGCGATTCAACCTTTGTTTTAGAGCCAGGAACTAAAGTTCGGGCACCAATCCTGTTTTCATCAGGGGAAATAACAAGTAACCCCAAACCGGGCGCATTGGAATGGGATGGCTACCACCTTTATATTACCACACAAGATAATGCGCGAAAAGCTCTGATTTTACAAGGTGAAAACATACATGCATATTCTCGTGGCGTAACCGAACCAGTTGCAATGCATTTAGGGGGAACTGGCAAAAATCTACTCGGCGCTCAAACAGGAAGTGTATTATTTGTAGACACGGCGTCAAGTATAGGAACACTAAAACCAGAAAGCGGAAAATTCTTACGAATTAATCCATTTACTCAAGAACCTATTTGGCACCATGCTTTAATCAAGGTTAATGCGCTTGATGGGATTTACGTCAACAACAGTGATGAATATGAGGCAAGTATTGGAGTAAATACAAAAACATTTACTCCAATTTGGGAAGCGCATCATATATTTAAATCAGGATTAACTCTTGGTGAGAATACAAAACTAACTATTCCATCTAACAATATTCGGTCAGCACAGATTAACTTTCAACATTGCCACGAACCTTTATCCAAAAACAATGGCGATATGTGGTTTGACAACGATTTGTTTATGTATGTAAATGGCGCAACCGTCAATGTAACTGGTGGTCAAAAACAATCTGGTGGAAAAGTTGGACAAGTACATTATCTGAGAATTTACGAGGGTGAATCACCTATACCAAATACGAAACGAAAAATCAAATATCCATTGCCATACGGAGAAGATGGGTGGTCTAAAGTTCGTTGGCGTTTTGTAAGAGTTGATTGGAGAGCAGAAGATTCTCCAATATCCGAAGATGCTTCAATGCGGATTCTTGTTAATAATCAACATCTACTTACAACTGCATTGATAATGCCAATGCATAACAATTCTGCGTTTACAAACCAATTTATTTATCCATTTGCAGAGTCTGGAGATTTGATAGAAATTGAATTCTTAAATACGGGGGATAGTGATTGCTGGAGTTTATTCATCACAGTAATTAACGATTAATCATGCCTACATATTTCATTATTCCGCCGCGTAAAGTTGTTGGTGCTGGTAGTGGCATCGACGTAGTAACATCATTAAATTCACTTAAAGGTGACCTAGATTTAGCGGTGGGAACTGGACTCACCCTAAACATAGTTGGACCTACATTTACTTTTTCTGTAACACCTAACACATATGTATTACGCTCAGGTGATAGTATCACTGGAAATCTACAATTTTTACCCAGCGGCGGTGCCTATGGTTTAAGATTATATGCTTCAGCCTCTGACCCTGTACAGAATGCTACTGGAGCAATGTATTACAACACAAACACAAATACTGTTAGGGTTTATGATGGCACATGGCAAGACCTCGGTCAAATGGGTGCCTTAACTGAAGCCAGCGCAGATTTGTTGTACATAAGACTTGACGGCACCAACGACAATCTTATCTCTGGTGATATTGATTTTCAATCAGTCGTTGTTAGATTGGGTAGAAAAAACAGCGACCCTGTTAGCGGTAATTCTGGTGATTTGTACTTTAATACAATTTCAAATGTAGCCAGAATTTATGATGGAAGTGCTTGGCGAACTCTAAACGGCACCGTAACCTCAGTCGGCGGCACGGCGGGTATTATCACAGATTTGCTGGGGAATGCTCCCATTATATCAACTGGAAGTCTTCAGCTTGACTTAACGTATTCTCCGACATGGACTGGCATACACACGTTCACTCAGCCGATTGTATTTGCCTCTGGGCAAACTTTTGATATCACAAAGTTGACCATTGGTTCTCAAACAAATGGAGACTTAATTCGATACAATAGTGGTTGGCAAAGATTAGGTGTAGGTATTAATGGGCAGGTTTTGACTGTTGTTGGTGGATTGCCTGCATGGGCGGCTAACTCTGGCGGGGCGATTGGCACACCAACTGATGGCACATACACGGATGGATTTTTTGATAGTTGGACATCGACTACTTCGGTTGGCGATGCTGTGGATGACCTTAATGAAATTATTAAAGACTTAGCACCTGCGCAAGCAAACTTACTAACTGGCACCGCTCTATCAATAACATCGCCGCCCACATTTTATACAGTTAAGGTAAGTGCTGGTATTCCGTCTGATTGGTATTATGGCGGTGCTTCAGCAGGCAGCACTATCACCACATATTATTTGTCTGGCAACTTAAATCTAAGCACGGCTTCACCATCAGACACGTTTCGTTGTGGTTTAAAATCAACCACTTCAACGTTTGGAACAGCATACCACACTCGTTATAATCCCGCTGGTAATAGTGATTTGTATTCTTATGATTTAACAACTGGCGTAACTGGAAGTAGTGGAGACCTTTCGGTTACATCACTAGTAACATACAATAGTATTTGGAAAAAGGCCAACGCCTCAATTGTTTCATATACACAATCTGCTGATGGTTATGAGGGACATACTATCAGGCACGTATCAACTCCTGGCACTTATTCCGCAGGTGAAACAGATGTTTATAAAGTTTGGTTGGACACTTATAGTGCAGCGAATCCAACTGCATCATTTTCTGCTGGGCCTACAGCCACAGAAGTGACTCCAGTAAACAAATACTTAAGCGGAATAAACTATTATGGTTTAAATTCTACTTTCAACATGTCTTTTATCGCTGCTGCTGGAATATTCAATAAGTGTTACAATGCATCGCAAGTTGCCAGAATATCTGGAACAGGCATGAACAATCTAAACTTAAATCCAGCAGGAACACCAACCTATACAGACACTTTTGATAAAAGCGGAGCAAATGTGGTGTTAACAACTTTAGATGCAGCGAACCAGAAGACAATGAATAAATATCTGACAGTTACGCTATATAAAGCCAGCGGCGCGACAACATCCAGTAATGCGGCAATAAACCGAGCCATCTGTACTTATGGTACAGCTTCAACTACCACGAGTGATATTTTTGTTGATGAAGCTCAACGATTGGTGTTGGATACTTTAACTGCTTGGACTTCTTCTGCGGCATTAACAAATGGCAATGCGCAAGTGCGAAACGGCACATTACAATTCCCTGATTCTGGCGATTATCCTGGGTTTACAGGCAATCAAGAGTATCAAAGATTTTTCTATAAAACCAGTGCTTCAACAGGTACTTTAACGTTCAATGGTGGTTTTAATATCAGCAACATATCTCCATATAACAGCGGAGACTTGAACGTCTTGATTTACCTAGATGATGACGCTTTATATTTTGATTTAGGTGTGGCCGCTGGGCTTGGCGGTGACGGTTCATCAAAAGCTAACGCTATAGGTGGTAAAAATACTGGTAGTTCAAGCAATGTTCTTAACTGGTCGATAGGAACATACACCACAGGTCCAGTAAGTAGCGGAAATCTTGGGCGATATAGAGTGATTATCATTTTCCGCAACACCAACCAAACAATTACATCTATTGTGAGTTCATAACATGTCGTGGAATAAAACAGACCGTTCGTTTAAAATACTGATTAATAGGCGCGTCACTGATGCTGAACCTAGTAAATACTGGTATAACGAAAAAGGCGATAATACCCTCGATATCCACACATCTGAGATTAAAGCCGACACTATACCGGGAACCCCTCCCGGCGCTACTACAGCAGTTGTCGAGGTTTACGATTATGCTGCGCGATTAACTCTCGTTGAAGATACAAGTGTTGCGGGAAAAATGGCTTGGTTTGCCACAAGTGAACCAAATACCGTGCTTGCTCAAACCGATGAGGCTTCACGGTTAAAAAGTTGGATACCCGATAAATATGGCGCGGATTATTTGATTAAGCTTTATGATTCATCAGATGTACAAGTGCCTTATTCTGATGCTTCGGGATGGTATTTTGATTATCCCACGGGCATTTTAACATTTGCCAATGCCACAATGGATACAGGCACGGTTTCATCTCGTGCTCCATTTAAAATTGTTGGCTACCGATATATTGGCAACTTTGGCGTTGGTGGACCAGGTAGTGGCACCACAAACACCTTGGCAAAATGGACAAGCTCAAATTCTTTAGGTGATTCTATTGCTGCTGAATCTGGCACGATTTTAACTGTCACTGGCACGATACGAAGTACGGTTTCAAAATCGTTCTTTATTCCTCACCCAACTAAGAAAGGATGGTATTTGGAACATGGATGTTTAGAAGGACCAGAAAATGGGGCTTATTTCCGTGGAGAATTTTCTGGACTGGAGGATACTGAAATTGAGTTACCAGATTATTGGGAGCATCTGTGTAATGAAGATTATACGATTTTGATAACATCGCTCGGAAACCGCCAACTCTATATATCCAATAAGACGGCAAAAAGCTTCGTTGTGTCAAGGTGTAAAACCTTCAAATGGCGAAAGAAAAAGATACAGTTTAGCTTTATTGTTATTGGAAGTCGAAGAGACGCGCCGTTGCAATTGGAACATAATTCAATGGATTAATCGGCTTCAATAGGGGCTGATTATTTATGGCAGAGGAAAATAACACAAACAACCTAGAAAACACAGAGGTGATACCCCTAGAGTTTTCTGTTGATGACGGTGGTTTAATTACGGCATTTAGTGCTATTGGTACTGCTGCTGGTAGCGATGGTGCGCCTTCTGCTAGCGGTGCGAAAGATATTCTTATCACACCTGGAACTGGCAATACCCTAAATCAAATTTCGCAACTTGACTTTAAGTTTGTAAGAGCAAGTCATCCAGGTGATGTCACAGAGCCGCAAGATTCAGAAGTCAAGGTTACACTATATCCTTATGGTGAACGCGCTGGCGGCGATGGATACGACTCTCCTGTGCTGGTTATTGGTGGAACTTGGAACGGCACGCGATATGCGCCTAGCACTGATTATATTTCTGCCGCTAGCTCTCAACTAGCCACTATTTGGATTCACCCTCGAAGTGGAAAAATTGAAGCATCTGTATTTAGTGCTCCAGCGGGTGGCTTTAATGGGTTGACATTAACAGCAAATGCAGATGGCTGGACTATTGCTGGTGGTACTACGAGTCGAAGTTTAACCATAACAAGTGGTAATCTAACACTTACATCAGGTAATAACAATCCAAACCTTACTATTCCAAACACAGCAACTGCAACTGCGGTAGTAAATACATCTTCATTTACTCAATATGGTGTTGTTTTTTCATCATCAGCAACAAACGGCATTGTTTCATCAACCGCGCAAGGCGCTTCTGGTCAACCACTCGTTGGCGCAGGCGCTTCAAATCCTGTTTTTGGCAATATTGACATTGCCAACTATGTCACTGGTATTCTTGGAGTTGGAAATGGCGGAACAGGAACATCAACAACGTTCACCACCGGAAGTATTATTTTCGCTGGAGCAAGTGGTGTTTATACTCAAGATAATGCTAATCTGTTTTGGGATAATACTAATAATACGCTAGGTGTTGGAACCACGAGAGCCGGGGCTATTTCTAGCACCAACCCAAGTTTAAGAATTCTCGGAACAGGCACATCATCGGCAACATCATCTTTTGAAGTTCAAGATTCAGGCGCAAATACAATTTTGTTTGTGCGAGATGACGGTGCAGTAACTGTTGGTACAAATTCTACTGGCGGCGGTTTATTTGAAGTCCACAAAAGTCAAAACAACGATACATATATTGCTGTTAGAAATAGCACAAGCGGTATAGCCGCAAGTGCTGGCATGAGATTTGCAGCCAATAGTGGCGGATATGGTCATATTAAAGCCACAAGTGATGCATTTACTGCTCCTGCTGAGTGGGCTGAGGGATTTGTAATTGAAGCGCACACGCTTCAAACCGCTGGACTATGGTTATCAGCATATACAAATTCTATTACATTAGCAACAACCGCAACCAACGCATTTGATATTAGGCTAGAAGATAATGGCACCGTTGGTTTTGGATTAGCTCCGTCTGCACATTTACACGCAGGTAGAAATCTTACATTGAATGCATGGGGCACTAGCGGTGCAGGTTTAAGATTTGACTCTGCAACCTACACGGATTCATCATCCTCTGGAACTGTAGCATCTGCTGTTGCACATGGTTTGGCTCAGCCCACGTTTGCCGCCTCTGTTGCAACCACATATACTAATGCCGCAAGTTTGTATATCTCTAATGCACCAGCATCAGGCGCAAACGTCACAATAACCAACGCTTATGCACTGTGGGTTGATGCTGGGATAGTAAGATTTGATGGAAATGTACAGGCACGAGATTTAACCTCGGGGCGTGTAACTTATGCTGGCACCAATGGGCTGTTACAAGATTCAGCCAATTTTACCTTTGATGGCAATAGAATTTCTCTTGCAACAACAGGAAATACTGGCGGATTACTGATTGGTGGAGACGCCAATCTTTATCGTTCAGCAGCAGATGTTCTTAAGACAGACGACTCTTTTATTGTGGGAGCCAATCTTAGTGTTCTTAATGCAGGAACTCTCTCATTATATGAAAGTGGAAGTGTTAATTTTTCGAGTTTTGTTGCCGGAACACAAGCGGCAGATTTAAGGTACACTCTACCAACATCGCAGCCGTCAACAAACCAAGTTTTAACTGCCACGTCGGTTTCTGGAGCAGGTCCGTATGACATTGCTTTAGGTTGGTCTACACCATCTGGTGGAACAACCATTGGCGCAAGTGTTTCAGGTGGTACAGCAGGTAGTATTTTATTTGTCGGAACCGGGCCTGTTCTTGCTCAAGATAATGCTAATTTTTACTGGGACGATACCAACAATACACTTGGCATTGGAACAACACGTACTGGGGCTATTTCTGGCACAAACCCATCTGTAAGGATTCTTGGAACTGGAACATCATCTGCTACATCATCTTTTGAAGTTCAAGATTCCGGTGCGGCAAGTCTGTTCTTAATCAGAGACGATGGATTAATCAATTTTGGTAGCTCTGGAACATTCACCAATAGTACAGGACGCCTTGCGTTGTCAACCACTGGTAGTGGAGCAGGTATTTTGATAGGTGGAGATGCCAACCTTTATCGCTCTGCTGCTGACACTCTAAAGACTGATGATAGTTTTGTTGTTGGGGTAAATCTTAGTGTTCTTAATGCTGGAACATTTTCATTATATGAAAGCGGTAGTATTAATTTCTCTAGTTTTGCTGCTGGAACTCAGGCAAATGATATTCGATATACATTGCCAACCACACAACCATCAAACAATCAGATATTAACAGCATCATCTGTTACTGGAAGTGGACCTTATGATGTCACATTAACCTGGGTAACTCCAGCAGTGTCTGGCATTACTATTGGTGACGGAATCACAGGTAGTACGGTAGGCAGTGTGCTGTTCGTTGGCGCTGGCTCGACACTAGCTCAAGATAATGCTAATTTTTACTGGGACGACACCAACAATACGTTGGGTATTGGCACAACTCGCTCAGGAGCGATTTCTGGAACCAACCCTTCAGTAAGGATTCTTGGAACAGGTTCTAGTTCGGCAACTTCATCATTTGAAGTGCAGGATTCAGGCGCAAGCCCTATATTATTCGTGCGCAATGATAGTCGAGTGGGAATTGGTACCAATGCACCATCATACGACCTATCGTTGGGTGGAGAGGCAGCTAGAACTATTGGTGTTAATCGAAGAGGAACTGGTACAGGAAATAACCTTACAGTGCAATCTGGTGGCGCTCAATCTGGTGGCACTAATCTTTCTCCGGGAACATTAATTTTAAGTTCTGGAATAGCCACAGGAAATGCGGCGGGTTATGTTGATATCTATTCAATTAATAACTCGGGTTTGGTTGGCGGCACTTCTGACAACCCCGCTGTAATCCATGCGCGATTTGGTACGGGCAGAATTGGATTTGGCACTACTACGCTTACATACGATATTACACTGCACTCAATGGTGTCTGCTGCACCACACACTTATGCCATTGGCATGCTTGACTCTACTATTGGTAGTGGTCATAGTTTAAATCTTCAGGCGGGTCATGTTACCACTACAGCAGACTTGAATGGCGGTTCTGTTATTTTGACTGCTGGTAATAGCACCGGAAGTGGCTCATCAAGTATTTTGTTCTATACCGCAACCGCTGGAGGTAGTGGAACAACTGTAAGAACATCTTCGTTGAAGATGACGCTCACTGGTGCGGGTCAGTTACAAGTTTCTACAACGGGAAGTTCTGCTGGCATACTTCTCGGCGGTGATGCTCAAATTTACAGAAGTGCCGCAGATACATTACGAACACCAGATTCGTTGATTGTTGATGCTAACCTTACGGTAGGCTCTCTAACTTCAACCCGCGTGCCGTTTGCAAGTACAGGTGGGCTGTTAGTAGATTCTTCTGCATTTACATTCATAACTGGTACTGGGCAACTCGTATTATCTACAACTGGTTCGAGCGCTGGTATTTTAATTGGCGGTGATACACAAATTTATCGTTCAGCGGCAGACACGTTGCGCACCCCAGACTCATTTGTTGTTGATTCTAATTTAACAGTTTCTGGCACTGCCTCCGTGGGTGCGGTTGGTGGAACTACTGGTACCATTAATCTTGTTGGCTCAACATCTGGAACTGTAAGTGTGCTGGTTCAGGCTGCGGCTGGAACTTATAACTTTAATCTTCCAACAACTGCTGGTAGCTCGGGACATGTGTTAACATCAGGGGGGGGTGCGGGCTCACCAATGACATGGACAGACCCAGCAAGCTTAGCTGTTCGATGGAATTCGATTGCTAATCCAAATGGCAACCAGTCTCTTTCCATGTCTACTCATACAACAACATGGAACTGGGCTACAGGTACATCAACAAATAACTTATTTAACCTAACCACTGATGCTTCGGCTAATGGGACAGGCGCTCTATTAAGAGTGGCTACTGGAACATCCTCCACTGTTGTTCCAATGTTGATTGTTGCGGCAGGAACAACAGCATTAACAGTTAACGCTTCCGCGCAAGTATTAGTAAATAGTCTTACCTCTACTCGCATTACTTATGCTGGAACAAACGGTTTGTTGCAAGACTCCGCAAACATGACGTTTGACGGAAACAGAATATCTTTAGCTACAACAGGAAATACTGGTGGATTATTAATTGGTGGAGACGCAAATCTTTATCGAAGTGCTGCTGATACACTAAAAACTGATGACAGTTTTGTTGTTGGAGTAAATCTTAGTGTTCTAAATGCTGGAACACTCTCTCTTTACGAGAGCGGCTCCGTTAATTTCTCTAGCTTTGCCGCTGGAACACAAGCGGCTGATTTAAGATATACTCTGCCAACCTCTCAACCATCAGCTAATCAAGTATTAACAGCGACAGGTGTTAGCGGAGCTGGTCCATATGATATTACACTCGGATGGGTGACGAATAGTGCAAGTATAACTATTGGTGATACTGTAAATAGTGGCACTCCAGGAAGTGTTTTGTTTGTCGGAACTGGACCTGTTCTTGCACAAGATAATGCCAATTTCTATTGGGATGACACCAATAATACCTTTGGTATCGGCACGACACGCACCGGGGCTATTTCTGGTACAAATCCTTCAGTTAGAATTCTTGGAACTGGAACAAGCTCAGCCACCTCTTCATTTGAAGTTCAGAATTCTAGCGCTGCAACTATTCTGTTTGTTCGAAATGACAGTCGCGTCGGTATTGGCACAAATGCGCCAAGTAGTGACCTTGCTTTTGGTGGAGAAGCAGCAAGAACAATTGCGCTCGAAAGACGCGGAACTGGCGCGGGAAACAACTTAACCATTCAGGCTGGTGGAGCGCAATCTGGTGCCTCTGGCGCGAATGGCGGACATTTGATTTTGAGTTCGGGTATTTCCACTGGCGCTGGCTCCTCGGTTGTAGATATCCGCGTCTCAGATGGTTTGGGTTTTGGAACCTCGGACAATACACCAGCAACTGCACTGTATCTTACAGGAACTGGTTCATCGTTCTACACCACCACGCAGTCGTACTATCTAACGTTCGGCATTCCAATGGGTATTCTTGCCATTGACCCGTTCACCTTTTCAATGGGAATGGTGGCAAATACTGGTGGCAGTGGTCACATATTGTCAATATATGGTGGAAGCACTTCTGGTGGAACAGACCTTGCTGGTGGCGACCTGAATTTGTATGCAGGCGATAGCACTGGTACTGGTTCTTCAAACATCTATTTCTTCACTGCTACTGCTGGTACTACAGGCACCACTGTAAGAACATCCAGTCTTAAAATGACATTGACTGGCGCTGGTCAATTGCAAGTGTCTACGACTGGTAGCTCGGCTGGTATTTTGCTCGGCGGTGACGCACAAATTTATCGTTCAGCCGCTGATGTTCTTAGAACACCAGATTCCCTAACGGTAGATTCAAACCTAACTGTTGCTGGAACCGCATCTATTGGCTCTTCTGGTGGAACCACTGGGACTATCAATCTTCTTGGTTCAACCTCTGGAACAGTTAGTGTGCTTGTTCAAGCGGCTGCTGGAACTTACAACTTTAATCTTCCTACAACTGCTGGTACTTCTGGTTATGTATTAACATCGGCAGGCGGCGGTGCCAGCGCAATGACTTGGACAGACCCAGCAACATTGGCTGTAAGGTGGAATTCGATTGCTAATCCAAATGGTAATCAGTCCCTTACCATGTCAACGAACACAACGACGTGGAACTGGGCGACAGGAACGTCTACAAACAATCTGTTTAACTTAACAACTGATGCCTCAGCTAACGGCACAGGTGCCTTACTTAACATTGCAACAGGAACCTCATCTACCGTTATTCCATTGCTGGTTAAGGCAGGTGGAACAACCGCACTGACTGTAAATGCTTCGGCTCAAGTGCTGGTGAATAGTCTCACTTCTGGTCGAGTAACATATGCTGGAACCAATGGTTTGCTACAAGATTCCGCAAATATGACCTTTGATGGCAACAGACTTTCTTTGGTTACCGCAGGTAGTTCAGGTGGTTTGCTGATTGGTAGCGATGTTCAGATTTATCGTGCGTCCGCGAACACCATGTCATTTGCGGCATCTGACTCGCTTGAAATCCCAAGCGGACAACTAGGTGTTGGTCAAACTGCACCGACATCTGGCTCCAGAGTAGGAATTACATACAACGCGACTGTTGGTTCTGGCACAGAGCGTGCGATTTTGTACACTGGTGCTGTTAGCGCAGCGCATACTGGCTTCTACAATATCATGCAAAGCGAGGGTTCTACCACTAACAGCACTGGTACTGTGAACTGGATTTCTGGAGCCCTGAATCGCATTCGTGCTCAATCTACAGGCGGTACTGTTTCTGTTATTTACGGATTGCATAACTTGGCTTGGATGGATTCTGCATCTGGCACCCCAACATACACGACGAATATTGGTGCATTCAACGAAGCCGCGTGGTCTAACACCAGCTTTACTGGAACCGCAACAGTTTCAAGCAACATCGCGCTGTACGCAAATACAGGGCATGCTACGATTTCTGGTGGTGGCACTGTCAGTATTTCAAGCGAGTACGGCTTGTTGATTGGCGGTTCTGTTAACACAGGTATTTCTGTTAGTAATCGCTATGGTATCAGAATTGCAGACACAACAGGCTCTACTGGCACCCTCACAACTCAATATGGTTTGTATTTCGAAGACTTAGATAGAGCAAGTACCAACTATGGTATTTACTTTGCCGGAACTTCTGGTGCATCTCGTCAAGGTATCTGGTGGAATGGCGACGTTAACCTCTATCGAAGTGCCGCCGATACACTTAGAACAGATGACGCATTTATATCTGGTAGCACTATTACTGGTGCGTCCTCGTTGACTCTGGGGGCCAATGGTGGCACCACTGGAAGCGTCTTGATGCGCGGCACAACCTCTGGCACAGTGACAGTAACTGTGGCTTCTGCTGCTGGTACATGGTCATTAACACTTCCAACAAGCGGAGGAACTAATGGATATGTGTTGAAAACCGATGGCTCTGGCACAACTTCGTGGGGCAACCCAGGCATAGCATGGACAGAAGTCACAGGAACATCACAATCAGCTTCTGCTCATGCTGGATATATTACCAACAATGCTGCCCTTGTAACTGTTACATTACCAACACCAGCAGTGGGTAGTGTGGTTGAAATCGTTGGCTTGGGCGCTGGCGGATGGAAAGCACAATGTGGCTCAACACATACGATTAGAATGGGCACGGTTGTAAGCGCAGGCACTGGATATGCAGCATCAACCAATCAATATGATTGTGTAAAAATCGTAGGTGTGTCAGCTACAGCATGGCTTATAGTTAGCGCGGTTGGTACTATTGATATTGTATAAGGTGATTTCAATGTTAACTATATCAGATATGCGAAATCAAAATATGGATAACACACCTTACACTGATGAACAACTATTGTTTGTTAGTAGTGTTTTAAATAACATTCAATGGAAATGGACGCCATTTTCTTCAGCAGATATATCGGTTGAAAAACAAAAGGGAGCATTTGGCGATGTCTATGTATTACATATTGACAAGTTGTGCTATATGACCACATATCCAGCAGATATTTTAGACCATAGAACTATTTTGGAAGAGGCTTATGGTGATATATTGTTGACTGGATTGGGGCTTGGCGTAGGTGTTGTTTTCGCATATCACAATCCAAAAGTTAGTTCTATTACTGTGATTGAAAATAATTCAACTATTATTGAAAAAATAGCGCCGATGATTTGTAAAAACATGACAAGAATAACACCAAATGTTATCGAGCAAGATGCTAATATGTGGGTTCCAGATAGACATTTTGATTTTGCATATATTGACCATGCTTATTCTCGGGCAGATTCTGAAAGATATCAAGAATACTGCACACGTGTTGTTAACTGGTATGACGAGCGAGTTAAATTGGAGAAAACATGGCGGTAACAAGTTATTTATCATGCGGCACTGCGGCAGACGATAGTGGTATCGGTACCATGACGTGGGCCCAGAACTCCTTCTCAACACCCCTTGCTGGTACCGAACTTTCATCTAATGATAATGTTGTTGCTGGAGTTGCTACACCAAGCTCTGGTGGAACTAGCCATTATTTGAAATGCACGAATTTTGGGTTCACCAGTGGAGATGTGCCATCTGGTTCAACTATAAATGGTTTTGAGATTGAAGTTCGTGAGACAACATCAACCCCGGCAGTATCAAGCACCCTAGTTAAACTGGTAAAAGGAGGAAGCGTAGTTGGCAATGATATCGGCGCGGCGGGAGACTGGCCTGGCACTGAAACCGCTGTTGTATATGGAAGCTCAACGGAGTTGGGCGGACAAAGCTGGACTCAATCAGACGTAGTTGCAAGTAATTTTGGCTGTGTTATATCTATTACCATAGGTACATCGCGCTTCATGCCTAGTTTTGGATACAATGTTGACCAAGTTCGCATTCGCGTCTATTACACCGCGCCAAGTCAATCAATTACAGGAATAGCATCAATCACAGGAATAGCATCAATCACTTGCTAATAAAATACTATGGCACGCAATACTAGCATTAATTTGGATTCTAACCCGCAAGCTGATGGATTCATTATAGGCGGTGGCACTACAAAGCGTACAGCAACATTTACTGGCGCTAATATGACATTTACAGGAAGCGGCACAAATGTTTTCACATTTCCGGGTGCTACGTCTACATTACTGGGAATTAGTGCCACGGCAACAGCAGGTTCGATTATTTTCGCTGGCAGCACGTTGATGGCTGAAGACAACGCTAATCTATATTGGGATGATACAAATAACACCTTGGGTGTAGGCACAACTCGAACAGGAGCTATTTCTGGAACAAACCCAAGATTAAGAGTCAAAGGCAGCGGTACTACATCTTCAACATCTTCTTTTGAAGTGCAAAACAGTAGCTCTACTATATTTTTCGTGCGCGATGATGGGTTGGTGACAATCACCGGAATTAGCGTGGTTACAAAAGCACACACATCTGGAGTTGTCACACTCACCGATGGTGCCACGCCTGCGCTTGATGCATCTTTGGGTAATACATTTTTACTTACTGCCGCAGGCGACAGAACGATTGCTGTTCCCACCAATCCCACAAGTGGTCAAAAAATCACGATTGTACACAAAGCATCAGGTGGCGCAAGAACACTATCTTTAAATACTGGTACAGGTGGTTTTCGATTTGGCACCGATATTACTGCATTAACATCTACAACTAGTGGATTAACAGATTACATTGGCGCAATTTATAACTCGGCAGATAACAAATGGGATGTTGTATCATACATAAAAGGATTCTAAAATATGGCTATTTCAAGAGTACAGTTTAAATCAAACAGTGGAACAGGTACATCGCTAGGCATCACACCCGATTCCGCACCAACCAATGGAAATTTAATGGTGGTGACGATTGCATATAACTCTGCAACAGCCGATAGGGTTAGTAGTATAACACAAACAAATGCTACATGGACTCGTGCTGTACAAAAAAATAACACACTGGGCGGCGCGATTTCTGTAGATATTTGGTATTCGGAAAACGCAGCTTCGGCTGGTTCTAGTTTGACGATAAATCTGGCAGCTTCTGTAACTTTGGCTGCAACATACATAGAATATTCTGGTGTTGCAACAACCTCATCATTAGATAAAACAGCGACTAATGAAGACTTTGTGGATGGATTAGGATAATGGCAGGATTAAGTACAGGAACTACAGCAACCACGGCACAAGCTAATGAGGTTTGTATCGGATGTATTGGATTTACTGTTTCGGACAGTTTTGTGTCTCCAACCAACTCATTCACCGAAATCACCGAGGCATCTGGCGCTCCAGACTTGGTGGTTCTTGAGAGAATAGTTTCCGCTACAGGAACATACGGCACAACTGTCTCTTTTCAGGCTCTGTTCCGTTGCAATATGCTTTATGTGGTGCTATCGCAACATTTAAAGAGGCTGGCGGCGCAGGATTTGACGTAAAGAAATCCTCGACGTTTTTAACCATGACATCCTAACAGGCAATCCAAGACTAAATATCGAAATACATAATTAGTTTCTGTTTTGGATTGACACATGGCAAAAATCGGCGCAACCACTTCAAATAAGGCTTTGCCAAGAGCAAAACATGTCACTATTGAAAACCCAACCAATAGTGAAGATATAACTTTGTTTTTTACAGACGAGGCATTGGTAATAACAAAGCTTGCTGCGGTATTATCTGGTAGTTCAACACCATCTTTAACATGGACAATTCGGTTTAGCTCAGACCGTTCATTAACAGGAACAGAAGTAGTTACAGGCGGCACAGTTATTGATTCATCTGGTGGCGGAACATCTACTGGGCAAATCATAACTTCGTTTAATAATGCATCTATTACAGCAAATAGCTGGGTTTGGCTTAAAACAACCGCTCAGTCAGGAACCACAGATAAAATACACATCACAATTTTTTATGATTAATGTGTTGAATGGGAGTAAAATATGGCTGGATTAAGCACAGGAACAACAGCTACCACAACACAGGCTAAGGAAGTATGTATTGGTTGTATCGGATTTGATATTTCGGATAATTTCGTTAATCCATCCAACTCATTCACCGAAATCACCGAGGCATCTGGTGCTCCAGATTTAGTAGTTCTTGAAAGAATTGTCTCTGCAACAGGAACGTATGGAACTACAGTTGATTGGTTTGGCGCTGTACCACTCGCATATGCTCTTTGTGGCGCTATTGCAACATTTAAAAGTAACGAAGTAGATGGAATCGTCAATATCAGTACGAGTACAGCTACAGCTTCCGCGCCGAGCGTCAGTGTCTCGGCAAGCTCGTCAAAATCTATTTCTACTAGCACAGCCTCTGGCACCATGCCAAACGTTAACGTCCAGGCTGGTGCGCAAACTACTATTAGCGTATCTACTGCTACATCAGCAGCGCCCAGTCCAACAGTGAGAGTAGATGCTGCGCCAACTATTGCTGTTTCTACTGCCACTGCAACACTCTTGTCGATTGTTGAAAATCACGGCAGCAGCGTATATATCGTAGCTGATACATTTATCGGACCAGTTCCACCATATTTCTTTTTTGAAATAGACGAAACTATAACAGCAGATGCACCCGCTGTCACTACAGCGGTGTCAACAGATTTATCGACTATGACAGCAACAGCGGATACGCCAGCAATAAGTTTGAACATCAGCAGTAATATTTCTATCGGAGTAATGACCGCCGAAGCATCTATGAAAGACCCAGTTGCCACAGTAAGCTCAACAGGTGCTCGAAGAATTATTATCAGCAATAGTTAAAAACAGGTAAAAATACCCAGGTAAATCCAGAAAGACATTGGAAGAAATTCTCATGCTGAAAGGCTAAAGGGGTGTTTAATGAAACTCAATGTTTTGACTTTGCTATTCGCGCTTACAACTATTACAAGTTTTAGTGCCAATAACACATATGTCTATTCTAATTTGATAAACGAGACAAAGCCAGTTGTATCAATTAATCAGGATAGCGCTCCTATTAGCTTGCTTCCAGCAACAGTTGAAATATCAGTCAAACTGAAAAAAGATGAAGAATTTAAACATGCGGGTACGGGCTGGTTGTATAGTCCTACTGAAATTGTAACTGCAAAGCATGTAATAGATGGATACGACGATATAGTTGAACAAAAAGATGGTAATTCAAAAATTGAACATTTTGAATTTGATTCTGTTCGCGTAACTTTTTCAAATGGCAAATCTGCTGTTGTAAGTTCTATAAAGAAAGACAAAACATTTGATGTTGCAAAATTAATTGTTGATAGTAAAGATGCGCAAAAAGACATTGCTCCATTAAAACTGGCATCTGAAAAAGCCAAGGTGGGTGAAAGATTGTTTGGCGCTGGCTTCCCATATGACTACGAATGTCTTCTTTTGGTTGGATTTGTAACCGGATATCACACCGAAACTGAAAACATTGAAATGATGGGCAAATACATGGTTACAAATGCTATGTTTGCTCCTGGCAACTCGGGTGGACCGTTGGTAAATGCCAAAGGTGAAGTTATTGGAATTGTAGACTGGATTGACCGCCGAAGCTCCGCGCTTTCATTTGCTGTACCAGTTGATGTGATTAAAGAAGCTTTAGACAAGATGAAGTAAACAAAAGCCAGAGAAATCTCTGGCTTTTGTTTTAAAATGGAAGACGGACAAAACCGCCATAAAGTCCTAATGAATCCCAGGTTCGAAACTTGCGATACACGCCGTCGCCGTCTGCTTGCACACCTTTATCTGGTCCGGTATTGTGAGTAACAATAAAATTGTCTGTAATGTAAAGACCTCTGTCGTTGTTTGTCTTAATACATCGACATTTTTCCATTCTGTCATACTCAATACTTACAATATATGGAGAAGAGGCGTTTCCTCGACTTTTATTTCTATTTGAGTCATATCTTGCAATTTTTCTATTTAATGAAAATGGCTGTATCCCCTTCGGCAATATAATTGCTATTCTATAGGCTGTTTTTCCAGATTTCTTTTCTTTTTGATTTGGAGAAGTGTATTGAACATTATGTTTTGTTTGTATTTTTGCTCTACCGCCCAGACTCCACACTAATTTTTGGACATCTTTAATTAACTTATAAGAAACACTTGTATATTCTAGTCTGCCCAATTTATCACAACTTCCATCTGTGTCCATTAATCCTTGTAATAACTCTAGTCTATCATTAAATGTAGATTCAATATACTCGTTTGGTATATGTTTGTATTCAGATGTAACATTCAAATTCAATCTATGTATTTCTTTTCTTAACCAATTGTTATGATTTTCAGACACAATCGAATAATCTATAGACGATTTGTTAGATTTAACCAATTTTAATTCTTTCAAATACAATGTCATCTTTTCTATAACTTCTTCATCTTTATTGGTAAATCTAATAGATGTGTGAGATAAACCGCCGTCACCAAGAAGTACCCCCAGTAAATAAGGGTGAATTTTTTTTTCAGACTCTTTAAAAAGTTCAAAATTAGAAATTTCAGGCACTTGAACTGTTCTCTTTCTGGCGTCGATATAACTTTGAATCTTTAATGTATTCCAAATATGAGTTCTAGATTTTTCTTGTATCTCCCACAAATGATTATCTGAACACTCAACCATTCTGCCGTCGTTGAAGTAAACTTTATAAATTGGACGAACATCTTGTTCGTAAATACTTTCAATAAATGTGTTTGCCCCCACAGGATTTATAAGTTGCTCACCAACTGTTAAATCACCCATTCTTTTCCACCCGCTCGTAGTTAATACCAAACTGGTTAGCGGCTGCGCATTGCCTTCAATTGTCCACACACCATTGGGTAAAACAGACTCGACAATACCAACATGTCCAATCCGCCCTTTAGATACCTTATAAAAGTACACTAAATCACCAGGCATAGGATTTACTTTCTGTGTTTGAGCTTGAGCCCGTGAAATCCACCATCCACGCTTCTTGCCCCAATTTGCAACTGTTGGTGTATATCCGCTCCTCGGCAAGTCTTTTGGCAACTCCAAACCTAATGTTTTGGCAGCTTTGACCAATCGAAAAATGACAAAGGCTTGGCACCAAGGTTCGCCTCGCACCAAGCCTACAATTTTAAGATAAATTTCTACAAACTTACCAGCATTGTTACCGCCACTTTCACGTACTGACAGAACGTCTTTCTGTTGTGCGTCAAACAAAGCTCTTTTGGCTATCGGACCTGGCTCTGGCAAACCTAGCGCAGAGACGCCATGTTTTTCTGCCATTCGTTCAACTAATGACTTTTTGATAGACTTTTTGAACTTTTTATAAGACAACGATAACTGATATGCTTTTTCAGAAATATTCATATGTATAGTTTTCACTACACGGGGCAACTACCCCTGTTTATGAAGCTTTTGTTTAGTTGTGGGAAATACTTTTTGCGAATTTCCGTCGTCGGTTCTTTTAGATTCCACTATTTCAAATCCCTGAATATAGTCTAAGAATTTAAGCAAATCCACACATTCATTGCCCGTTGTACCCTCTGCTTCAACATGTAACTCTCCATTCTCATCAATTTCAACAACCATTTGCACTTGTTTAGCCATTTATATCACCTTGCTGAATACAATCTTTACCTTTTGTCTTTGTCGTTGTTTAAGCTGGCTGGTATCTGCTGCCTGCTTAACAGTAAAATGTCCAGCTTCTGCCGCTTTCTTAATGACAGACATTGCATAAGCCTGTAAGATTCTTTGGGGCAACTTTTGAGCAGCGTCATAATCGCTGCAAATCATATCGTATGAACTACTTTCCTCGTTCCAAATAAAACCGAGGTCGTTCGAAGCTCCAGTGAAGCTTTTGTTCAAAACACTCTTAGAGACAACAATCTCTGCTGTGTTGTTACGTAAACGCCCCTCATACCCTGTAAGAGCGACGGGCTTGGCATGCACGGTGTGAGTTAGTCCTAAAGTATCTAACGCCTGTAGCAAGCATTCCTTATTGACAATTTTGCATTTGATGCGTTTGTAAGCTGACATATTTATCACCTAATACATGCTTCAAGTTTTTGAACGTGATTTCCTTGAGGTATAATCAGATTAAGCTCATGCAAATCAAACTTGAAGGGAAAACTTGTACTCTTTCTGTTACATTAACAAGATGGAAAGCTGCATTTATCATGCTGATGGCTTGTCTAATTATTGGATTGCCTATCCATTCTTGCAATAACGCCAATGAGAAGCTAAAAATTGCCTTAAAACAGCCTGTCAAACCCTCGTCAACACCAATAGTAACAGAGCCGATAGTTAGCCCCTATGCACTGGCTCCTGAAGCTAAACAAGTGCTTAATTCATGGCTTTTATACGGGGTGGAAAATGGTTACGACAACATGATTAACAAATATCGTGAAGTCACGCATAATCAAAAAGAATACACTCCGTTTCTGTATATTATAGAAACGGAGTGGCGCTTAGGGCGATGGTATTCCGTACAAAAACCTTAAATTTGACGATTGCCAGGATTATTGGGGTACGATTGTGCCTTGGCTCCTTCAAATGTTTGAGTAGGTGACGGTGCGGCTTGAGCGGGGTTTGGTTTTCGCACATATTGTTGTGGCTTTGGTGCCACGTTTTGCATTTCTGGAGTCCAACCACTCTTTACTAAGATTCTAAACACGCTGATGTCCTGTCCGCCAGCATTAGCTTCCAATACCTGCATCATTTTATCATATCCATATTTTACGCCATAACGATGATACGCCCGAACAGCTTGTTGCACTTGTGGGTCTTGACTAGCTGCCTGAGTCGCGGCAAAATCAATGTTTACATTTGATTGATTTTGTTGTTTTAGTTTCTGATTAAAAGCTAATCCCTTCAATGCGCCAAGCACTTGGTTGACAATGCTAACCGTTTCTTTATATCCAGGTGTGTTAGTTTGAATATACCCCACCCACTTTTTTTGAATAGTATCTAATTTCTTATATAAACTGATGGCATCATCCGCTGCTGGCATTTCTTGTGCCTCTACGATTCTTTTGAATTTGTTATTGGAGCTACTAAGTGCTTTTAGAAGTTCTTCTCTGCTTCTTTGCCTTACTGGAGTAGCCTGTTGCTGTTGTTGCTGGTTTTGCACCGATGCTGGAGTGCCGCCAAAATTGGCATCAAAATAATCTGCATTCATCTTTCTGGCACTAGAAAGAGCCTGTCCCATTACTTCTAACAACTGAGTTTTAAACATGTTGTCTATGTTTGCATTTTGCAAATCAGTGTAAAACTGGTTTAAATCAGCTTGATATCGACCAGTATTGTCGTGCAATCCTTTAAATGCTGGGTCGATTACTTCTTTGACTTTAAAAGGCATGGTAAGAGGATTTATCCATTGTGCCGCTTCACCAACGCCACCAATAAAATTGCCCCAGGCATCAGCCTGATTAGCCACGCGAATTTGTTCATAGATTGCATCAGATTCTCGATGCAAACCTTGTGCATCAAGAATATCAGCACTTTCAATTAATTTTTCAATAATTTGTTCTTTATTCATGGCTATTACCTTGGGAGTGGTGGAATTAAAATTCCGCTTTGACTTCGTGTAAAACCTGGCGGCGGCGGCGGGATAGCTCCACTTTGTCCAGGTTGTCCCTGTCCAGGTTGTGCCTGTCCCTGTCCAGGTTGTGCCTGTCCCTGTCCAGGTTGTGCCTGTTTATTAGGGACAACACCTCCACTTAAATTGTTAATTCTCTGACTTGGGTGTTGGTGCCATTTTTTAAAACGCGCTATGTATGCATCATAAAAAGTTCGAGACTTTGTATTATTTTGCGAATCCAACACCTGTCTTAATCTTTCATTTTGGTCTGCTGTGCCAGTATATTGATTTGGGTCTATGTTTGCAAGCTGAAAATAATTAACTGTTTGTTTTGGCGCTGTAGTAACTGGAGATGTAGATGGATTGGATGTTCCAAGATTTGGCGCTGTGGCAGTTGGGGGAGCAAGTGGGTTGGCTTGTGTTGCGCCAATAGCTGCACCATTATTAGGTATTACAGTAGGTGAAGTACCCACCGTCTTTTGTTGTGCGACAGTTTCACGCGCCTTTCCCGCAATACGAATGAACTTATTCATAATGTCGTATTCGATAAATGAGTTTTCTCATCCTTTTTGGGACACAAAAAAGGCGGGAAAAAATCCCGCCTTATAATCTGGTTAAGTTTACTTCAAATAGCTTTTGATAAACTTAACTCGCTCAGGAAGCTTGAGTCTCACGGCAGGCGAGCTATCATGCACGTTCTGCCATGATGTCAACTCTGTCAAAAACTCTCTAATTAAATCAATTCCCGAGTCTCTGTCATATTTGGGGTTGGCTGAAAGCTCTTCGTGAAGCTTAATTGATGAAAGTGCGTTTTGCCACGCTCGCTCCGACGCCTCATCAGCTTCAATTTCACGCTTCGCCTGTTCTGAACCCGGCTTGTAGATGGCATAGGACATATCCCAATATCCATATACATAATCACAAAAATCAACATGGTCGTTGATTTGATATAGGTCGCACAACTCCTTGTTGAGCAAACCAATTTTGAACATGCCCTCGAAATCTTTTACCGCCATGCGAATTAAGATATCTGGGTCGTCAATCTTCATCTTCACCGCAACATCAGTGTTGATAAGGTTGTGGGAGTCTGCCCAAGGCACTTCTTGCGCTGCGGCAAGCGCTGAAACACACATAACGATGGATAGAAAAATGGTTTTTAGTTTCATATTCGCTCTCTTAGATGTTTTTTATTCAGCCTAAGTTACTCTCAACTTAAATCTAGCTGCAAAACCAGAGTATACCTCAATATATTCATGTCGTTCGCACTGTTGAAGCAAATGCTTGGCATATGCTAAATCATCATTGAGATTTTTTACTCTTCCTTGAAAGTGTTTTGACGCAATCGGGATAATTCTCCGATTCAAACAAAGCCAAAATGGTGGCTGCTTGTTGTTCAGTATACAATCTTTGATAACATCTTCACTAGGGATAAAAAAGCCGATATGAAGATATTTGCGCCACCAAACCAACTTTCCAGCCGCATAGCATTGTTGAACAAATACGATTTCACGTCGGAGAAATTCCTCATAATCTGCACTGAGTCTATAGATAATAGATTCAAGCACAGAAGCGGCGTCTTTTGAGCGGATTTCTAAAAAATCTGTTTTAGTCATTGACAAATGCTCCTTTCCTTGGATATGATTATAGCACAGGAAACAAAATGTTGACTCTTTCTCGATTTAGAAAACGCAAGATTTAGCGAGCGCCACCCCCCCACACAGGGTTGATGCTCGCCTGGGGCTGTCAATCCTGAAATCGAAACCATAAGAGTCCATTCTCTACTTTTCCCTTTCTGATTGCACAACCCCTTTGTCACAAATGGGGGTAACTCAGTATTGGCTACTGAACTTGGCTCTTAACCAAGCGTGAAAACTTTCAGGGTTCGAATCCCTGTGCCCCCACCAAATTAAAACAGAATAATATAATGGAGGTGACACCTAATGGGGCGGTAACGGTCTTTTAAACCGTTGGAGAAATCCCGAGTGGGTTCGATTCCCACCGCCTCCACCAGCACTTTGAAAATAGAATAGACATTATGACCCGCTAGCTCAATGGTTAGTAGCAACACTCTCTTAAAGTGAAGGTTCCCAGTTCAAGTCTGGGGCGGGTCACCAAATTTGGGGCGTTAGCTGGAAGGTCAAGCGGAAGTCTTTTAAACTTTTGATGTGGGTTCAATTCCCACACGCCCCACCACTAAATCTTTTAACAAGGATATCTTGGTTCGAGTGTTGTATAAATACAATGTGAATAAACAATGCTTAACTTGTAACATCGAATTCCCGTCTAGTATGACTATTGACGGTAAAAGATATAGCTTAACTAACAGAAAAAATTGCTTACAATGTGTTCCGTTTAAATCAAAAAATGGAAGCGGAAAGCAATATAGTCAGTGGAGCGAAGAAAGAAAAGCTCGACATCGAGCAGTTGCTGCTGGCAAGGGATTAAAGAGAAAGAAAATTCTTGTTGAACTTTCGGGTGGTAAATGCAAAATATGTGGATATGATAAGTGCCTACGAGCATTGACATTTCATCATCGAAATCCTGACGAGAAAAGATTTGAACTAAATGTGTCGGAAATGAAATCCAAAAATTGGGATTTGGTGCTTTTAGAACTAGAAAAATGTGATTTGTTGTGCGTTCGGTGTCATGCTGAAGTTCATGATAAAGAATTTGAACATTATATAGACGTAAAAGTGATGACCAGTCCGGGACAGGGACAAACAAATTTCCCATGTTCAGAGTGTGGCGTTAATAGAAAATATAAATCTCCAAACAATCTATGTGATAAATGCTCAAAAAACAAACGACGTAAAGTCGAAAGACCAAATTTAGACACATTACAATCTCAAATAGAAAATTTTGGCTACAGAGCCACAGGAAGGTTGTATGGAGTTTCAGACAACACAATTAGAAAGTGGTTTTTGTCAAAACAAATGGGGTAGTAATCGAGGATGCCTTCTAAGCTTCTAATCGTAGCGGAATTGTAAACGCGAGTTCGAATCTCGCCTACCCCTCCATTTTCCTCAAAATGAACAACCTATGCTATAATGAACTATGTTTATCAGTTGTGATTATAACGATGGCGGCTCGCCTCAAGAAATTTTATCATCATACAAAGGATTTGTTGTTACGGAAGATGATAAAAAGACAACTGTTTTCTTTTCGTCTGACCCTGTTAAAGACTATGCAGAGGCTCGGGCTTATATTAAGCAAAGGGTGACTCAAACCGGAGAACATGTAATGATGTCATCCTCGGTAGACCATTTTATCAGCGATTGCAATGGTGTTTTTGGTTGGTATATTGATGCCAACGGCATTGACATGTTCGATTTAACCGAAAAAGTTGAGGCGCTAGAAGCACAGCATAAAGAAGAGCGCACGAAACGAAGCACCGCAGTCTGGGATTTGTTGAAAAAACTAGGTGTGCCAACTGAGACAGCTAAAGATGACACAATAGCAATGTTTCACCATTGTAGTGAGGCGACTTTTGTAGCACTAAGCAAACATTACGAGAGTTTAAAGTAGATTTATGCCCTTGTATCACCTGTCGCTTCTAACGACTAGAAAGTGTAACGGATTACATGTGAGTTCGAATCTCATCGAGGGCACCATTTTATTTCGAATAATGAAGGAAAAACTCGAACCTTTGTATAATGAAGCTATATGCATCATACAAAAGATAAAGGTGACATAGCTTGTGCCATAGTAATCGCTGATTTAACGAAAAAAGGATTCGTGGTATTTAGTCCGTGTGTAACAGAGCATTGTTCGGTAGATTTAATCGCATACAAAGATAACAAGATGTATCGAATACAATGTAAATATTCGAGCGACGGTGTGGTAAAAGATAAAACGTCATGGGCAGATAAAAATGGAAATCACACAAAAAAGTATGATTCGAATGACTTTGATTATTACGCGATTTATTTACCAGAGATAGACAGAGTGGTATATCCGTCAATCAAGTTCTCCGGCATAAAGATTCGGACTAAACCCATAAATGCCGCCAATGAGTTTTGGTGGTGGGAGGATTTCACGGAGTTAACTGATGAAGCAACTACCAAAAATTATGCAGATTTTGATTTACCTAAACCAAAAACTTTCTTGAACTTAAAAGGTGCAACTCGAAAAGCTGTTCGCCCCGAAAAAGAGGTTTTGTTAAAACAAATTGATGAATTGGGTTACTGCGGAACAGGTAGAATATATGGTGTCTCTGACAACGCTATTAGAAAGTGGTTGAATGCATATTAATTCAAATCCTGTTCGGGGTGCCATTTTTCATAGTTAAATCCCTAGTTGTGTTACAAACCAAGGGTGTGGAAAAACAACCCCATTTTCGGGGTTATGCTGGTTCGAATCCGGCACAACCTATCAATCGCCGCTGTACCGACCGTGTTTCCTAAACATGAGTATCGTAGTGGAGTAGACGCAGGTTCGAATCCTGTCAGCGGCACCAGTTTCAAACAATTAAGCCCGTCTGTAACCGGAGGAAGCTTCTAGGAAGAATAATTTATTCTAACTCGTTATAAAACAGGTGCATCTAGTAACCAGTTAGAATAAACAAATATGAGTCTAAAAGCACAAATAATCAACTTAATTATTGAAGGGCAAACCTATAGTCAAATTTCAAGTAGTTTAAAATGTACAAAAGCAACAATATCTTATCATGCGAAACAATCTGGTTTGTCAAAGGGTTCTGCTAAATCTTACAATTGGAATGAAATTAAAGATTTTTATGATTCGGGACGCTCTGTTCAAGAATGCATGGATTATTTTGGTTTCAGTGCATCTACTTGGCAATATGCTGTTAATCAGGGGAAAATAATACGCCGAGATGTAAATAGATGCGCTATACAGGATATTGATGTGTTTAACAAGAGTTCTCGTAGAAAAAATAGCGCCAGTTTAAAGCGCAGAATTATAAAAGAACAGTTACTAGAATATCGGTGTTATGGACAAAATTGTAAAATAACAAACGAGTGGCTTGGCTCTCCGATTACCTTGCAACTAGACCATATAGATGGTGACGGCACCAATAATAATATAGAAAATTTGAGATTTTTATGTCCTAATTGTCATGCTCAAACGCCTACATTTTCAGGTAAGAACACTCGATTATATAAAGAAAAATATGGTAAACAAGGCTAAGTGATTTATTAGTCATAAATGCAAATGTGGGTTCGAATCCCACTAGGCGGGCTTAGTTTTCCTCAAAATGTCTATTCTTTTGATAGTTTTATATGCCATCAGAAGCAAATGATAACGTGATTATTCCGTTCAAGAACAGGAAAATCAATTACGATATCCCAGTTCGAGTCTATCGCAATCTTCACGTGAGGGGCATAAGAACATATTCTATTAAACAAAAAGGTTTAGTAGTGGCACACACGACTAGAGTTTGTATTAAAAATTGTAAATTCTTAGTTCAAGAAAGCTCTCGTCAGCGCTTTTTAAAGACTGGTTCAAGAAATGTTCATGCTTGGGTTGAGGGTGTTATTACGCCAAATGGAATGGGAACAACTGCGGCGCGAAACGATTTGCCGAAAATCACCTATAACCCTCGAAATAGTGGCACATTTATGTTTCAAAATCATCCTATTAAAGAGGCGTGGTTTGTTATTTGCAACGAAGATGGTGTCGGAGCTACCTATTTTAATTAGGTAAATCAACAAACTCTGTCGAACACATTATTATGTGGTATCGTTGTGCCAATTTTGAAATTCGATTTGAATTTCAGCATTATCCCAATGAAGGTGTCAGTGAAGTCCTGGCATATATGGGTAATGATATAGTTGGCAATATGGAGTTTAGTCATACAATGGGTGGTGTAATGACTACAAATGCATACCTTGAGCCAAAACTTCGTGGAAGGGGATATGGCAAGGCGATGTATCAGTATGCTTGGAATCAACTCAAGAATATCGGTGAAGTCAAGGTATTAAGCGACAATAAAGTTCGCACTGATGCGCGTAGAGTTTACAAATCTCTTTCTGGTGAAGGTTGGGATATCACCACACCTTCTGAGGGCAAGTCTATTTACCAAGTCGATTTATCCTCATAATCGTTTTGTGTGCTATAATATAGCATCATGTTAGATATGATGATTTTAGGCATCGTCGCATGGGCATTCTGGTTGTTTGTCGGTATTAGTTGCTTCATTATATGGGCAGTTGATAAAGAAAACGGCTGGGGCGCATTTTTCGGGCTTGTGGCTGCGGGACTTGTCGCTCATTTTGCACATGTTGTTGATTTTCGCTCCGTTTTTTCTAGTTGGCAATCAGTTTTAATGTACATTGGATTGTATATTGCGATTGGTGTCGGCTGGAGTTTTATCAAATGGGCTTTCTATACAAATAGCTGGGCCAACGACCAAGTTGAGCGCATCAAAGCCGCTCGCGCAGATTTCTTAAAGAAGAAAAATGTGAAGTCTGACACTGTACCAGATTCCATGAAAGATGACTGGATGCAGTTTCGACAAGAAGCCCTTCGGACAAAGGATGAATATGGGCGAAGAGTTGATTTTTCAGAAGAAATTACGGTTCTCTCCAATATTGAGCGGATTCTGATTTGGTGCCTTTACTGGCCATTTTCAATGCTGTGGACGCTCATTGATGACCCAATTAGAGAAATCTGCAAGTTCATTATCTTCAAGTTGTTCGGCGGTGTAATGCAGTTCTTTGCCCATCGTGCGAAATCCAAGGTGGAGAACGAGCTTTTCCGATAATCTCTGCTTTGTCAGGTATAATAGCCTCTGAAGATTTCAGGGGCTATTTCATTTATGAGCACAAAAATTTATTCAGGCTTTAAGGCTAAAAACGTCGGCGCAAAACAACTGATGAAAGATTTGCTCGATATTCAAAACGAAGCCAAAACTATCGCCAAGCAACTTTCGTGGAATTACCAGGCTTGGCAAGCTGTTCTGCTTTTTGACGAGGTTTCGCTGGGATTGGCAGAAAAACCAAAATATTCATATATTGGCGAGGCAAGAGCGAAGCTTCTTAATGAACAACAAGAGTCTGAACGCACCAATATGCGTAACTGCGAAGTTGATTATAGCTTCTCTATTTGTGTTTATCCGGTGAAGAATAATGAGTTTTTGGGTGTTTGGTTTACTGAGTGGGAAAATAAATACGTGCCATTAATTACATCTAAACCCTGGTATCAAGAGTATGGCTACTGGAACAATACAGATAAACCCGAGCATATCACCAGTCGAGAGTGGAATAAACGTCGCAAAGACTGGGAGATTCTTAAATGGGGTACGCCAGTCAATGAATGTATGCTCACCCTGGAATGTGTTAAATGTGTAAATTTTGGCGATTGGATTCAAAAAGACTCAGATATTGAATTGCTTGCTTTTGAACAACGAGTGCATATTTTTGCATCACGCGAACTAAGAAACTTAAAGAAAGATGTTGAGTATTTTGATTTCTATAAACAATTAAAAGACGGTATGTATGCTCAGGACATAGAAAAGATTAAATCTGAAATACGCCCGAAGCTAGTTGAAAATCTTACGCTTGAAATGTTGTTACAATCTGCTAGCTAATAGCAATCATCAACTCTTGTTCTGCGGCTTCTTTTTCTTTCGCGGCATCAGATTTTGGAATTAAGTTTGATTTAGGATATCCCAGCATTGAAGCATCTGTGGCGCTTAGGTGGATGGTATTGTCAGAACTCAAGTCACACAAAGCTAATATTTTAATCAGCGCAAGCTCTTGATTACCACATTGAATATCACACCTGCTGTAATCAAAGCTGCAATCTCTGTAACATTTATCCTTAGTCCATCGAACCCAGCGTCTCGAACTTCTCCAAACCTATTATTCCAATCACATCCGTTTGTAAATCGTAACATTTATACTCGCTCCACAATAAACCAAAATAACACACTAGATTTGCTAAGGGCACCATTTTGGTTACCTACGCCAATAGTATAGTCATATTCCTGTGTCCAGTTGGGGGTTGCATACGCTTCGCCGCCGCTAAAAGTTCTCCACCTGTCGCCTTTATACCCGGTGGCTGTATCTAGGGCATATCGCACCAAAAGGTTGGGTCCGCTTGAACCACCCACATTATTCCAATATGATTTTACATAGAATTTTTCATTTTCAATCACGGGTGGTACAGAATTTGTATCCCATGTACATGTGTATTTTGTATCAGTTGCTGGGTTGCTTACGCTTAAATAAAGTGTGGCATTTGGATAAGCTTTCCACGGCATTGCGTTGTCATTGTAATGATTTGCTGCTCGATAAATACCAAATTTACCCTGCATCGTTGTGCAGCTATTTCCATCAGTGCAGTATACTCCCATTTTTAAAATTCTAAATGGACCACCAATGTTTAAAATGCACGAGGTAAACCGCGCAATACCATCCTCACCAACCCCCATAGGGTATCGCGCAAGTCCTGCGCCTGCGCCAGAGGTTGTATAGTTGGCTAGAGCGATTGTGTCATTGGGGTCGGCGGGAATATTTGTGGCAGCAGCCTGGTCAACCAGCGCTGTTCCATTAATGCTAATAACAGCGGGGCGGGCAACCGAGCTTGGCATCATATCATTGTGTACATAAATTCCTGGGCGATATCCTTCCTGTATCATCACCCAATTTCTTCCAGATGGTCTATCCATTTGCATGAAGACATCATTGTAAATATTTACTGCAATGGTGCCTGATACAGAAGTGAAATCAGGTGTGCCTGGTCCGTCGTGAAAAGTTTGCATTGCGGCTGGACTGCCGCCGCCACGAAATCTGCTCATGATAACTCCTGGGCTACATAAGGCACAGTGCCGCCGCTACCAAGCATTTGAGCAGTTGTTCCCGGTTTACAGTCTAAATCACGAGTTTCAAGAGGTGCAATATATTCTAAGAATTCTGATGCAGTTGGTGCAGAGCCATATCGAATTAATAGTCCATAACTTGAAGAGCAGTTACAAACCCTAATTCGCCTGCTAGTTGACGTTCGGCTAGGTCTGCCGCTGTTTCCATCAAATAAAGGGATTGCTGTTACAGTACCAACTGAGCCAGTTTGTTCTGTTCCAAAAGAATAGTCGATAGCTTTGCTTGGCACTGGATTGGCAAATGAAATATCTCCGTCATTTACTCCATCCGCGCCAATAGCTATTTTCATTCTGGTGTAATGAACACCTGAGATATCGTCGGTAGCGACTGTGTGACTGCCGTCGATTGCCTTGATAGTTAAATTGTCGGACATGATTTTAATTTCAGTCTTTGTAATACTCCTACCTTTACTTATAAATGTGGAAAAAAATACAATTTGATTAAACAGGGTATTAGAGGGAAAAAAACTAACAAAACATTGCTGCCATGATTAACACCTATGTTCAAACTTACAACAAAGTATTTGTAATGTTGTTGGAGCAGATTCAAAAATTAACTGCTGCGAATGGTGCAGCTTTAGAGGTGGTGAATAGCAGTTACACCATCTATCAGGCAGTATGTGGTGAATTAACGCCATTTTTAGGCGTTCAAATTCCGCTAGAAAATACGTTTAGCGGAGCCTGTCACTTAACACAACAACCACTTGCATGCTCAGATATTTCAAACAGCAAAGACGATATGGCGCGTGTCGCAAAAATGACATTTGCGCAAAAAAATATACATTCAATGGCGCTAATTCCAGTAATACACAACAAAAATGTAATAGCTGTTATAAAACTTACATCTGAAAATCCATATTATTTTACAAACCATAATGTCACCGAATTTGAAGATTGGGTAAACCCCCTTATTAAATCCATCGTTGCTGCAATGCAAGACGCTGCTAAAATAGCTGAAAAAACACAGAAGGAAATAGACACAAAGCATAAAAATCAGCTTGAAACCCTTCATCGAATGATTTCACCAAATGAGTGTAACGGACGCGGATTTATAGCACTACAAGCTTTAGCTAATGTGATTAATGAAGGCGTATTCCTAACCGATGACACCGGGCAGTGTGTATATGCCAATGATAAATACCTGTCTGTTCGAGATATGAATGAAAAAGAAGTGCTTAAAAACGGCTGGACAAAGCGCATAGATAAAAACGACTTAGAAATTTTAAAAGAAACATGGCAAAACGCAGTGCAAAATCAAAGCAATTTTATTTCAGAGTACCGTTGTTATTCAAAAGACGGCATTCCAAAACACGTTCGTGTACAGGCTGTACCCCTAAAAGAAAATGGTAATTTCTTTGGATATTTGGGCATTTTAACCGAGATAGCGCCAATCATATGATATAATCACAACATGCCTGAAGTGAAAGTTGGTGTCGGTGTTGTAGTTGTGAGAGACAATAAAGTATTGCTGGGATTGCGACAAGGCAGTCATGGCGCAGGAACTTGGAGTTGTCCAGGTGGACATGTCGAGTTCGGAGAAAGCATCGCAGAATGCTCTCGCCGCGAAACACTAGAAGAAACCAATGCAGAGTTGCATCTCTATGCCGATTTTTTCGACTGGAATGAAAAAATTTGGAAGGACGAGCAAAAGCACTACATCACCATATATAGCCTCGGAACCATCAAGGATGACCCAATTGTCTGCGAGCCACACAAATGTCAAGAATGGCGATGGTTCACTGCGGCAGAGTTGGACGGGTTAAAATTAATGGAAGACCAGAAAATGAAAAGCGTCTTAATTCGAGCTTTGCATTTTGTCTTATAATTTTTCCTCAAAACACGTTCGCCCATCATAAGTGTTCCGGGTCTGTAGTGTGGAATGCACGCCACCCCGAGTAGAAACCAGACAAATATGGGTTGATACGTAGCAAAACGTATTGGTGAGTAGGGAGTCATGACCAGAAAGCATTAGTTTTGAAACGGGTGGAGGTTTCGGGTTCGAATCCCGGACAGGCTGTCAATAGTTTTGGAGGACTATGTTTACGTTAACCAAAAGTGGACAGTATGCCGGAGAAGAATACGGCGTTTTGTTGTTCGCCTCAGCAGATATCGAAGAGGTGTATGACTTTATCAACAAAGACCATCCAAGGATAGGATTGTGTGAGTTATACACCCATGAAGATGGCACCATCACTCAAGACGTTATTGTCTATGTGAAAGACGATGGTGAGTGGGTTGAAGATGAATCAGAATGGTATGTTGTTAAATACCCTTTTAAAGCGGGTATAATACAAGTATGATTGTATTCAGTGAGGCTCCAGCCTCACCAAAAACATATTCCGAAATTCAAGTTGCTCGACTGACAACTGAAGCAAAGCTGAACAACATCCACGTTTGTCATATTTTAAACGAATTTGAATCGGAAGCCGATGATGTCACCATGCACGAACTATTGGCATGGTGCCCATACTATGAGCAGGAAACACCTGGCTTTTTGGTCGGATTTATTCCAAGCGCAGAGCGGTATAACGAGCTATACAGAGTGGCTTTAGAACATAATGTTCGCCTTATCAACTCACCCGAAGTTTTCAATAGGATTATGGATTTTGAGGGCTTTTACCCCATCATCAACGACCTAACTCCACCGAGTTGGATTCTCAAGTCATTAGACGATGTTAAAGCATGTGACAAGTTTCCAGTGTTTATCAAGGGCGCGATTAAATCCAGAAAAGAAGACGGGTGGAATGCATGCATAGCGTCGTCTCAAGAAGAATTGTCGCAAAAAATTAGTCCATATTTGAGAACAAGCAGTATTTTATCCAGAGGAAAAGCTATTGCACGGGAAATCATTCCGCTGAAACATACACAGAAAACTCCGATTGGCTTTCCTATGGGGCGAGAATTTAGGGTGTTGCTTTGTAATAATGAGGTTTTGGGTTACGACTATTATTGGATGCACAAAGACGAGCATGCAGTTCTCTCTCCAGATGAAGAAAAACAAGTAAAAGAGTTGGCTATTGAAGTGTCGAAGCGACTTTGCGCCCCGTTGATTGTAGTTGATATTGGACAGGATATAAACGACAAATGGTGGGTGATAGAAGTTGGAGACCCGCAATTTTGTGGCGTGACACATATGCCTGGTCATATATTTTGGCAGAAAATACTCCAGTATATGGTATAATCTGGGTATGAATGATGCTTGGGAATTTCATAAAACTGCAATGGCTTTGTTGTCAAAAGCCGATAAGCAAATCAACAAATCAACCAAAAAGTATTTGTACTTGCAAGCATACGAACTAGAGAAAGATGCAGCACAAATGCTGCAAAAGGCATCAAGTAGATTTAATCAAAGACGTTCATTAATTTTCTATACTGCCGTCAGCATGGCTCTGTTTTTAGAAAAGGGCGACGAAGCACGAATGTTGATAAAATCCGCAGAAGAGCAAGAAATTCACCCAAGTCTTGCAGAAGAATGGCTGAGTTGCAAAGATAAAATTCAACATATGGAGGTATCTAATGTCTGATAACATGGGAAAAATCAAACGTATTGTGTTTGAATATGAAAATGGCACCATGCTATATGAAGATGCTGCCGCAGAATCAGCGAAAAGCCAAATTGACAGCGCATTTACTCTAGCCCACATACATGGGTTTAAATATTCGCCGCCAACCCCTACTATTATTATGAATACAGAGAAAGACTAATGGGATTTTTTGATACGGTATTAGTGCCATGTCCAAAATGTAGCACACTCTACTCGGCGCAATCCAAAAGTGGAGATTGTATGTTGGATTATTTTGACTTGCCGACGCCTGATGCAAAAAACCCTGCGCCAGCACACGTTATGAGAGACGTAAATCGCCACGCGCCATTTACTTGCACCAAATGCAGCACCGTCTTTTATGTAAAGACCATCAAAGAACCTGTGTATATACCAGGCGAATACGCTATGGTGGAAATACAGGAAGATGACACTGACGGGGTGTAATATAACAACATGAAAAGATTGTTGATTCTTTTATTTTGCTTGATAGCCTCTTTAACTCAGGCACAAATCTCGTTTAACTATCAGAATGTCAAAACGAGTGATGTAATTTATTCTATCTCAAAATTAACCGAGACAACAATAGTTGCGCCGGAAATTAACTATTACATTAGTCTTCAGGCAAAAGATGTATCTCGTATCGAGGCACTCAATATTTTGCGAACGCAACTAGGGGTGATGAACTATACAATGGTGCAAGATGGCAAAATGTATGTGGTTTATCAAACTGGTAAAAATTCTCAACAAAATCCAAATCCATTAATTGTCAATCAGGTGCTTGTATTACGAGTGTTTCATCTGCATAGCGCCGATGCATCTGCTATTGCATCTGTAATTCGTGATGTAACTGTAACTTCGGTCAACCAAAGGAATGCGCTGCTTTTTTCAAACTTCTTTCAAAATGGTCAACCCGGACAGGTAGTACAAGGCGAAATACCCCCAATCGTAAGTTATGAGGCATACAGCAACTGTCTTGTTGCCCGTGGAACCCAAGCACAAATAGATGAAATTGAGCGGCTTCTTGTCATTATGGATGCTGGACGTAATGTCGTGTGGACAACAAAGACTTATCGACTGCAATATGCCCAGGCAGGTAGCCTTGCACCCATTATTAACAACGCATTTGCGTTTATCATTAACAACCGCAATGGTTTTATAGTGACTGCTTATACGCAGGGTAATGCCCTAATCGTTGTTTGTCCACAAAATTATTCAACCCAGTTTGACAATCTTATCGTCTGTCTTGATGCACGAGAGGTGCCAAGAGACGGTATTTCAATGTTTAAGATTTGGAACGGCAGTGTAATTTCTATTGCAGAGATATTAAGAAAAATTAAGTAAAAGTGACTTAACAGACGCAATATATAGTTGATTTCGAAGCTAGAACAGGATTTTTCCTCAAAATCGGTTGACAAACCATAAAACACAGGATACAATAAGACAAGAAGGAAACTTACGACAATGGTTTACGCTTACGCATACAGCAATAATAATAATAATGCTAATACTTCGCCAGCTACTGGTGACGTTGCGTAACACCTAACTTAACGGGAGAGGGGAGCGAACGGAGCCAGGAAACTGGTTCCGTTCTTTTTTATGTTCCTCGCTCGTTCAATGGTAGGACGCCAGCCTGTTACGTTGGCTATCGTGGTTCGAATCCACGGCGGGGAGCCAAAACTTTGAAAACTGAATACAATATGGGGAGTTAGTTCAACGGCAGAACGCGAAGCTGTTAACTTCGGTATGAAAGTTCAATTCTTTCACTCCCCTCCAAATTTAAAATCAAATATCGGGGAGTTAGTTCAGCGCTCAGAACTCTTGACTGTTAATCAAAGGGCCCTCAAAAGGTACACACAGGTTGGAATCCTGTACTCCCCTCCAAATTTTTACAAAGATTAACAAATCCTGCTAATCTCTTGTATAAACAGAGAATGAGTTCATATTGTGCTTATCATCTCTGTGACGTGCCAGTAAATAATGGCGTTATCTTTTGCAGCCAAAAATGCAAAAGCAAGTTTTATGTTGACCGTCGCAGAAAGGAGTTGAAAATTATTTCTGTCCAATACAAAGGCGGAAAATGTTACATTTGCGACTATGACAAATGTATTAATGCGTTAGAATTTCACCATTTAGATGCTTCTGAGAAAGATTTTAGCATCGGAGCAGATGGTTACACCCGGTCTTGGGATAAGGTAAAAAGTGAGCTAGATAAGTGTGTTATGCTCTGTTGTAGATGCCATCGTGAGTGTCACGCAGGAGACCACGTTGAAGTGTTGGCACAATATCTTAAAGAATTAAAAGGGGGAGCCCACATATACACCCTAGACGAGACAATGGTCAATAGGCAAAAGCATACCAAACAACAGAATATGCTATCTCGTCAAAGAAACTGTCTAGCTTGCGGAGAAATTTTTGACCCAGAAAGAACCAAAAAAAAGTTCTGCTCTACCGAATGTAGAGTTAAAAGCAGAGCGCCAAAATCCGGTAGATATCGAAAGGTTTTGAACAGACCATCCCAATCAGAACTTGAAGACATGCTCCGCACCATGTCATATTGTGCTGTAGGAAGGAAATATGGCGTCAGCGACAACGCTGTGCGAAAATGGGAGAGGGCGTACAAGAATCGTGTATAATTCATCTAATGGAAACAGAAATAAAAATTTACAGTCCTATGACATTTGAAGAAATGGAAGTATTGACTTCATCTGAAGAATTTAATCGTCCATTTGAAGAGTACAGGAATCATGTTCTTAAAATGTGTACTGAAAATCTTAATCAACAAGAGTTAGATGAATTTAACGAATGGTATTCTGGCAAGCCAAACCCTGACCCATCAGGTCGTCGTCCAGATAAAGTATACAATGCGATTATGACTGCCGTTTCTTATGGACTTGGTTAATTCTTTCAGACATAGAATCACAATAATTTCATTCTTTTAGCCGCTTTTTCAACCGTTGATTTCTTCTCGTCATCTTTCATTTTTGACCAAGATGCAATCTCGTCTCTTGTGCGACCACATCCTTTACAAATATTCTCTGGATTGAGTTTACACTTCTTAATACAAGGTGATTTAATCATGGTAGTAACTATACGAGAGAATTATACCTAACACCTGTATAAAGATGTTTAAGGGCGCTATTATCAAGCGCCCTTTTGATAATTTGTCTACCAGCGAATCTTTATGTTATGAATTAAATTTGGGTTTAATATAATGGGCATACATGTTTGTTTAGCCAAGAACCCAATCTCTCCATTTTCGCCTGTGCATGGCAAGACTTGAAGATATCCGTTCGGCAGCGCAAGCGCCCCAAGAAAATTACTCATGGGCGTCATATAAATTTCATCTTGGGGAGCAACCACACTCAAGTGAACATCTGCTGTCTGAATATGACCATAAAGCCCCGTCATTAGTATTTCTCGATGAGTCGATTCGTCAATAAAGTCAATTCCTAAAGCATGACACATACGACGATATGTTTTGGGATGACACATTATCTTAGCAGCAAGCATCTCTTGTGTTTCTATTTCACCTATGGTTTCAAAAATAGCCCTCTTTAGTGTCTCTCCATAAGTTTGAATGACTTGCTCATTGCCAATGGATGCTTGAAACAGTTTCATCAGAGCAACTGTTTCTTGTCTTTCAAGTGAGTCTTTCAGCCTCACCTGCGCCTGGTCAACAACATAGAATTTTTTATTTTCAATATCCTCTTGCCTGATGTTTACCTGCGCTGCAAATTCAACCCAGTCTTCTAAGCAGTCGTGTGAATAAGGCTTAACGGTGCGGTCAGATGCATAATAAATTGGCTCGCCGTGCCCCCCGTATTCATATTTCGGCTGCACATCGACGGGTAATTCGTCCATCATTAAGAGCTTTCTCGTCACGGATTGATACATCAAAGACGTATTTATGGGTTCAGCCATCGCATGTGCAAGCTGTATACGCCCGTCATTACTTTCCAGGGCGACTTTAACTATCTCGTCATGTCCTTTCGTATAACTGCTCTTTAGTTTGTTTTCAGTTTCTTTTGACTTATCAGCTTCAGTAGATTTGTTAGTTTGAGTGTTGGGATTTTGCAAAATCAACTTATGTGGCTCGTCGTTCCAGCACGATAATACAGCAGACCAGCCTACATTGCGATAAATTTCAACAATGGAATCTTTTACCTTTGGGTCGGTGTTTGCAAGAAACTGAAATTCAAACACTCCATCTTCAGATTCTTGAAGCTTTTTATCAATAAGATTACAAAGCTTATCAATAGTGTTTTCGATGCGCTTTTCAGCGATAATTTGTGGCGATATGGGCATTTTTTACTCCTTGTCGTAGTAAAACTCTGGGTTTCATACTCGACATTAAAGCTTATACACAAAATGTGCTATAATATCAAAATGAATGACAACACCAATTTGGTAAAGACTTTTTTATCTCTCAGCGGGTTAACGCTAGAAGACTTGCAGCGCTCTTTATATGAGCTTCAAGACACTTGTCAATGCGAGTTTCGAGAGCTTACAGCGGATGAGTTAGATGATGAGTGGATGAGTATTGGCGCAAAATGTTTAAAGTGTGGTCAGGGGCGTGGTTGGCGCTGCAAAGAATCACCAGATGGTGTTTGCCACTATCGTTCAAGAAATCGTTGTATAACATTGCTAGGTGGTGCCCTATATGCCCTTCCCGATGATTACGATGATAGTAATGAGTCTGATGATTGGTGTGTATTTTGTGGCTTACCTGACGAGAGAAAATAATGAACGATTATATTGGTTTTGCAGAAAAATTATTCAACCATAGTTTACACCCTGCGGTAAAGGATGTGATTGAACACAATCGAACAATGAGTTCGATACATGTATTAGGCAGACGACAAGGTAAAACTGTTGCTACTGCTTTGTCGGCTGCGTTGGGGGCAGTTAAACACGGGTACAACAGTGTTATCGTCACAGACATGCATGTGCAAGCTCAACACTATGAATATTTACTCACCAATTTTAAATATGATACAGTCAGCCCCTTTGGTGTTGTTGTTAAACATGTTACATCTGGCGACATTTACGAAATAGAGTATTCTAATGGCGCAAAAATTACAATTATGCCAGGTTATCGTATAGAGCCTGAAAACATGACACACTATGACCATTTGTTTTATGATGGAAACTCAGCCAATGAAATTAATAAACTAAATGGTGTTAAGGCTAATACCATGCACATTATGCTCAATAAAGAATAGAGTTGTTTGTATAAGACACTCATGATATATGATTCTTTTTTTGACATTAAGCAAGCTATGCTGCAACACAAATGCAAAGCTAAGAGATTTTGGCAACATGACAATTTACCGAAATTAGAGATTGGATGGGAATGTGCCTGCGGAGAAATGTTTAGCCTGACACTAGAAGGGTTAAAACCGCCGCAAGATATGACCAAAGAAGAAATGCAGTTAATGTCCACACCCGATGGCAGGATTAAATTGGGGGAAATTTACTCAAAATGAGCGAGCAGTTCTATAATATGAATGGTTATCCAGAGCCACATCATATCTATCTTGGAAAATCATCTATTATTGTGTTGACATTTTTTCCAAAGCCGCAAGCTGGTCACCCACTGCAAAATTCATCAGAGTATGAGCAGACAAAGGGACGGGTGTTTTATGATGCCAGTCAACCTTTGAGGTATGATATTGAGATTCGTCATCCATTCAATGAAAAAGATGGAGTAGTTTTTGATGACTATTCCGACGTAGATGAGTGGTATTTGGCAAAAGATGTATCCTTTGACGAAGCGCTGCACCTGAGTAATCAATTTATTGAAGAGTGGTGTGCCAAACACGGGTTAGCTATATTATGAGTGAAAAAGAAGAACTAAATCCCATTACTGATTGGTTGAATAAAATCAACCAATATGAATCTGCGCATGAACAGCGACAAATCCATCTAACCAAAGATGAAATTTTGACACAAATAGAAAAAAGGCTTGGAGAGTTAAACGAAGAAATGCAAACTCTTGAGCCATATACCCTGGAGCGTTCTATCGTTTGGTTCGAGTTCACTGTTTTGCGAAGGGTGTATGATGATTTGCTTTGTATTCCAAATGAAGTGCGTCCCTGGTTGACAAATCCAGAGCGATGGGATGAGGTTCGTCATCGGGTTTTGACAAGACACACAGAGGGAAAAGACAGAAAATCCAAAAAGCAAAATGTGGCATTCGAGGCAAGAATCGAACAAATCATTGACAATATCTCTGAATAGGGTAATAATGGGGTATGCACCTCTCACATTATGCCTTTGACTACGACTACGACATCTATCGCGCTTGTCAGCACGGCTCTGATTGCTGTGACAACGATTATTGTCGATGCGGCGAAATTCAAAATGGGAAAATCACCTCAGTTGACTTAGATTATCTATTCAAGCAGACAACGGATGAGATAGATAAAAAGCGCAAATACACTGAAATCGAGCGCTATTGTATCGGAAGAATGCTGATACATCACAAAATGTACGACCCCGAGAGCTATGAGCTTTTGGTGTGTAGGGGTTATTACGGCGAAGAAATTGATGGCATTGAGTGTTATAACTCTCATTCGTATATCACCGCTGTCCGCGAAATGCTGATGCTTCCAGATGACGATGCTAAAATCAAGCTGGTGATACGCAATGAATACGGTTATCTTCTTGATGACATGAAAGGCGCAAGTTTTGAGTTGAAAGAAGTTCGATATGAAGACATTCTTCCACCTATAGATTTACGTCGAGTCGAGGGTGAGAGCCATGATTTTGGGTGCGCCATCGCTGTGTGTAAACGGGTTGGCGACGATAAATACCGGATTGTAGACGGTCATCATCGCTGGAAAAATGTTGAGTATATGACACATGTCAAAATCATTGTCTATTGATTTTTCCTCAAAATCTAAAATGATTGTATAATCCAATCAAGCCTGTTGTGGGGGGTATGTCGTTGGTTCGAATCCAACCTCGGTGAAAACCTTGTAGCTCAGCCTGGTAGAGCAGCCCCCGCGACAGGCATTCTTCGCAAGGGAAGAACGGGGTTCGATTCCCTGCTGGGGCACAGAGCCCCGGTCGTCTAATGTTAGGACATCCCTGCGAAGATTTTTTACCTTGGTGACGGACGGGATTCGAGCAGGGGTGAGTGCTGCATATTACTCACAAACAAGGTGAAAAATGAAAAAGATACAAACTTTGTTCGTGAGAGATTACGACAATGACGGGCGTGTAATCAGCCAAGTTACACCAGGAACCGAATGGGTGACCAACGGCGAAGGTATAGCAACGAGAAAGTGGGATGGATTGGCTATCCTGATTTCTGGTGGTATGATTTACAAGAGGTACGACGCGAAGGCGTTTACCATTGACAATAAGACTGGTGAAAAGCGTGTCTACAACCGCAAGCCGCCAGAGGGGTTTGTACCCACACAAGACGCTGACCCGGTGACGGGACACTGGCCTGGATGGGTGCCATGCAAGTTGCCAGATGATAAGTTGGTGATTGGTATTTACAACGCTAATCCTGACCTATATCCTGACGGCACTTATGAGTTGTGCGGACCAAAGATTGGAACGCGCCACGGTCCGAACCCCGAAAAGCTAACCGAAAATGGTTTGTACCGCCACGGAACGCCAGAATATCCTGATTTTCCGCGCACATTTGACGAAATCAAGGTTGCGCTGGAGACGATGGATGTAGAAGGAATCGTTTGGCATCATCCAGACGGCTCAATGGTAAAGATTAAGTCCAAGGATTTTGGAATTAATCGTTAACAACCACATCCCGCGTCAGAGGCTTTGTTCTGACGCGGGATGTTTTCTATATTTAAAAGAAAATTGGGTATAATGGCAGAATATGACTTGCTTTGAATGTGGAAAAGAGGCGACTGAGCTTCATCATGTGGTTCCAAAATCTTTGGGCGGCACTCAAACAGTACCCTTGTGTGCCAGATGTCATGGCTTAGTATACGATGTCAAGCGACTTAATGTTTCTGCACTCACAAAAGCTGCTCTTCAAAAAAGAAAAGACATGGGTGTTACCTTGGGTAGAAAGAGAGATGTGTCTCCAGAATTAGTGGAATATGTCTGGGAACTTCGAGCGCGTAAGTTGAGCTATAATAAAATTGCAGAAATTCTCGAAAAAGAAGGAGTAAAAACTGCACGGGGCGGGTATTGGTATGCTTCTACAATTAAAATGTTGTGTGACCGATTAGATTCCTCAAAATAAAAGTCTGTGGTATAATGCTTACATGCCATTACATCCAAAAAAGATTCCTGGAGTCCATGTTGTTTATGCTGATGACCTAGCATCGGTGAAGATGGAGCTACCTTACGGATATGACCGACTTATCCATCAATCAGAATATCTAGAGCAACCTGTATCAAAACGCAAAGAGTGGGTGGATTCCATTGCTAAAGAGGCAAACGAAGGGGCGGGAATATGGGTGGTTACAAATGATTACTACTTCATGCGGTTGCTTCAATATGCCTGTGATAAAGACAAGTTTCTTATCCACAATTTATGTAGTGACAATGCGAATTTATGTACGCAGATTGTCACGAGGTTTGTTGATTTAAAACCAAACCCAACTTTGCAACTAGCAGAGAATATCTTTAGGATTTCAGCGAGAGAAGCGCTTAAACGAGATTAAAATGATTACAAAATTGATTACTTATTGTGGAAAACCAGCCATTATCGGTTGCGACGGAAACTGTGATAAAGCCTGGGGAATCAACAGTCGTCCAAAAGTTGACATTGATGGTGTGACATTTATGAAATCCGACGATGAGTTGGGCATCGCGCCGAGCGACCCTGGCACCTATGAAGGCGGACAAGCAAAACCCACTAATAAAGAAGAAATGCTAAATAAGTGGTGTTGCCGAGAATGTGAACGATGTGATATCAATAATTTCGGAACGCAACCCGTTCCAGAAAGCCTCACACTTCCCGATTTCTCGGTAAGAATAAGGATGTAAAATGACGCAAAAGAAACAAATTCAACTTTTTCAAGAGATTGTCAGAGTGGCGCACCAAAATCCAAATAGTGCAGCGCTGGGCGATGTTGTCAAGCATTTGTTAAAAACCAACGACGTGCTGGAATGGTGGGAACACAAAACAAACCCAACTAAATTCACCAAAGACGAGCAAGCGGTTATTCACGCTGTTGATAATGGATGGCAATTTTATAGAGTCGATGGCGTGACCTGGTATTGGGTGAACGATGACCGAGATGGCAGCGGTCCTTGGGCAAACGGCGGATATGGAACTCCGAATCTAAGAATTGTCTCTTCTCGAATGATAAACAAGCTCAAAGCGTGTGGAAAGTTTCCAAAAGATTACAAATTCGCCTGGTAAACAAAAAATCCTCAAAATCAGTTGACAAATGATAAGTCAACAGGAATAATAGAAATACAGTGGAGAGAAAGCCGCCAGAACCAGGCTTGACACTCGGAGAGACGAGAACTATTGGAAAGCATCATGAACACAATCACTAACTACAGCGCAGATGTAAAGAGAGCACTTCTTGTTCTCAGCGCTCGATGCTTCTTCCAGCAACGTTGTCGGCGTACTCGCTAAGTCGGGGCTGACACAGATACGTTGCATCTTACCTCAGTTAGCCTCGCCACTAAGCGAGTGTGACCGTTTATAACGCACACATTCCGGCTTGGTGTAATTGGCAACACGGGGTACTCTGAATACTCAGACAGCAATGCTAGTCTTCGTTCGAATCGAAGAGTCGGAACCAAATTCCGGGTTCGTCTAATGGTAGGACAGGACACTTTGAATGTTCGAATTGGAGTTCGAATCTCTGACCCGGAGCCAAATTTTTGACAATCAAATACTGGGGAATCTTCTAAAGGTAGGAAAATCGGCTCTGACCCGAAAAATGGAAGTTCGAATCTTTCTTCCCCAGCCAAAGTTTAGAACGGTACATTGAAAACTGAATAGTGTGAAAACAAAGATAATGTTGGAGCATAGACGAATTGGCAAAGTCCCTAGTCTTTGAAACTAGAGTGCCCGTATGGGTTCCAGGTTCGACCCCTGGTGCTCCAGCATTATCATAATCACCTCCCCGTAGTTTAGTGGATTTAAAACACAGCCCTGCGAAGGCTGAGACCGCTGGTTCGAGTCCAGTCGGGGAGACCAAGTTTCCTAAAATACCCAGTTTTCCAGTTTTGGAAATTTCTTTTAAGTTTCCTAAAAGTGATATTTCGATTGATGTAAAATATAAAATATATGAAACGAAAATACACTGGGGTGTCCAGGGTTCAAAAAACAGGTAAATACAAAGCCGTTTTATATGGGCAATATTTGGGTTGTTATGATAGTGAATCAGAAGCAGCACGATTTGTTGACCTTGCGCTTTTGGAACTTAATGCGCCAAATACTTATTGGAAATTAAATTTTCCAGAAGAGCAAGTCGCACCAAGCGCATTTTTTTGTGATAAATGTCGAGAGGAAAAAGATATTAGTTTTCTTAAGTTTCCACCTGGGCGAAGACAAAGACAATTGGTGTGCCGTTCATGTTTCCTGGCAGCAATGCCCAGAAAATCGGCAGAACAGCAAAAAGAAAGAAAGTATGCAAATATAACCAACTATTTTCGAAGCATTAATTCTCATATTAAAAACAGATGTAAAAAAATGAACATCGACTATGATATCAATGCTCAAGATTTGATAAACATGTACCAAAAACAAAATCAGAGATGTAAATTGTCAAATATGCGAATGGAGATACAAAATCAAAACAAAAAAATAACACCTAGCGTAGACAGAATAAATCCAAAAGGGGGGTACACTTTAGACAATATACAGTTGGTATGCCGGATAGTTAATGTGATGAAGAGCGACAATTCGGAAGAAGATTTTATTCAAATATGTCATTGCGTTTCCGAAGCAAAAAACAGGAAACAATTTATGGGCAGGTAACCAAGTGACCGAAGGGACATGTCTGCAAAACATGGATACAAACGCCGTGGGTTTAAATCCCACCCTGCCCTCCAAGATTTATGCACAGTTCGCCAAGTGGAAAGGCGTCGGGCTGCAACCCCGAAACGCAAGGGTTCGATTCCCTTACTGTGCTCCAATTTATCCGTCCGTATGCCGCTTGGCTTCGAACCAAGAGAAAGCTAATGGATACATGCAGGTTCGAATCCTGTCGGGCGGGCCAATTTACACCCCCGTAGTCTAGGTGGTCTTCGAAGCCATACATAGTAGCGGAACTGAAATCGCGGGTTCGAATCCTGTCGGGGACTCCAATTTTCCTCAAAATATTAGATGAGTGAATATAGTGACATGTTTATTGAAGATTACATGTTAAAATGGAGAGAAGAAGGTAAAACATGGGCGGAGATTGATAAACTTAGAAAACAAAAACCATTTTGTCTTTATCCTTCGCGCACTCATCAAGAATCTTGGAAACTCTTCAAAGAAGTATTCAAAAAACACAACTAAGAGGTCACCCATTCTTAAATAGGAAATGTGGGTTCAATCCTGTCGAGGGGTACCAATTTCGGCCAAGTAGCTAAGTGGAAAGCATCTGCCTGCAAAGTAGAAGATTCGTGGACTCAATCCCCACCTTGGTCTCCAAGTTTATGCGCCCGTAACCGAATCGCCCTGCGAAGGCGGTAAACGTAGCTGGAGTTGAAAACGTGGGTTCAAATCCCATCGGGCGCTCCATTTTTTCACACTATTCAGGTATAATCAAAACAACTATGGCTAACTTCAAAAAGAAAAACCAGCATCGCAAGAGAAGCAAATTACATGGATTCCGTAATATCAAACTTGGGAAAGCTATCGGTGGTTCTTGGCGACTTAATAGCGTGCTTCGCAAATTCATCAAAGCATCTAAAGCGGTCGATGAAGAGTAAGGTATAATACCAACATGTTATCAGGATTTGAGCCATGTATTTATTGCGGATGCGAAGAAAAGCCCAAATTTTTGAAATTAGGCGGACGTGAAACCCCTATTGAAGACGGTGGCAAATACACCGAGACGAAAACTGAATTTTCATGGTGGTTAAAGTGCGGGAATTGTGACAAAAACTTTGTGCGTTTAAATGGATTTTCTGACGAAGAAAACCAACAAAAAAGATGGAACTCAGCAAATAATCGCAGCAAAAGGCTTAAACAACATCTTGAACAATTAAATAATCCAGAACTTGCTCTGACATATTCTATAAGAGAGCAATTAATCAAGCGTGCTTGTTGTTTACAACGCGGGTATTTCTTAAATCAAGCCAAATACATGTGAACAAAATGTTTATCGAACAAAACCCCTGTATTAATTGCGGAAGCACAGCCCCGTATTTATGCAACTTCCGAGAGGGTAGGTTGTTAGTTGTAAAATGTTCTGAGTGTCATAATGCGTGTGTATTCTTGGAGACTACAACTAAGTTAAGCTACTCTGCTTTACTTCCTTTATGGAATTATAGAAACGACAGATTTGAAACAATTGAAAGTTATACAGAGGTTTTTAACAGAGCAATTTCTCATGAGTTGGCAGTTTATTACAGGCGTGTAGTTGCCTGTCTTCAAAACGGCGGCTATTTAAACCAGGTCCAAAAACCCCGATGTTTACTTGAAAAGTGAATTTGCAACAATATCAGCTTCTTTATGCAAACCCAAAGCATCGAGATGGTCTGCCGCTCGCAGTAAATCTGCAACAACTTCTGATTTTTTGTCTCCAAGTTGCTTTTGTGCGATGCCCCAGGCAATATCTTCGCGCTCCTCTTCCGATTTGTCAGGATAGAAGTCTTTCTTTCTAAGCAATTTATCTACCAAATCATGAACTCGTTTCGGCATAGTATAGTTGTGTTATGGATTTTCGGCATTTCTCCCTTTTTCAGCACGTGTTGAAAATCTAGTGGTATAATACGGTTATTATGTCTACCACAACACCATCAATCAAACAATCGACCCACCAGCCAACTGTCACACATTTTCACGGTCCTCGTATTGACGATTTGTATTTTGGCGTCGATAAGATTGAAGACGCTGGCATCACATGTTATTACATCACTGTAACTCCTCAGCATGGAGGGGTTGCTCACGCCACAGTGAAAAGCGCTGGTTCGAGTATCGGCAGCGACGATGAAGCAATTAGATTTCTAGAAAGACTCGAAGAGTTGAAATCTGTTTTGAAACTATCTTCTTTTTAGGTGACATTATGCCATTACCATGTCCAATTATTGGCTGTATGCCAAAAGAAACATCACCAAGATGCGAGTCCGAGAAGTGGGAACTTGAGCGATTAAAATGGGCGATTGATACTGCTCAGAACAGTCCTCATCTTTGGCAACATAAATACAAAGGAACTCCTTTGCAAATTCTGATTGAACATGCAAGGAAAAGTCTATGAACACCTACGAGTATTACGAAAATCTAACGCTAGAAGAAGCAATTTCTGAGTTCAACAAGTGGAGCCAAAGAGCCACAAGAGCGCCTTGGTATGTTGGAGACCCAGTTGAAGACGAATACGACTGTAAATTTTACTCTGTCGGACCTTATGACATGTCTGACAAGGTTGAAAAACAACCATATGAAGATACAATCGCTGAATTTTGGGACGAAAACCACGATGGGGAAGCAAACGCATATGCGGCAGCATATGCAATGTTCCTTGTGCCAAAACTGATTGCAAGAATACGTGAATTGGAGCGCGGCTCATCAGCGGAGCTTTCCAAAGAAGTTACTCAAGCTATTGACACACTGTTTAAATGGTGAAAGGGGCAATAGCTGCTATTTTCTTGCAGCCCATTTATCAGTACAAGGAATACATAGCTGCCCAGACACCTTTTGGTATGGACTATCACTTTCTCCATACCATTTTGTTTCGCCGCCGCATTGATGACATCTATTATCACATATGTTACATTGTACTTTGCCAGGTCTTACAACCTCAAGTTCGCAATCTTTGCTACATCTAGCCCAACAAGAACCAAATCCGTCTTCAAGGGTGCCAAAATCATTCATCACAGGGTGATTATACCATATAACAGAAATAAACCACGCCCGATTACCCAAGGGGCTAAGGGACGCGACTGCAAATCGCGCATTCGCATGTTCGAATCATGCATCGGGCTACATATTGTATAACAGAATCATTATGATTTACAAAAACATTTTGTTCGTTGATTATTTGTATGGTTTTCCATCAAAATATGAAGCTGATTCCAGGGAGGTACAGTTTTATTATTTTGGAAATAATGTAATTAAAAAACAGTCAAATAAAGACGACCTTTTTGTTCCATGTGTAGAAGAGGCAAATCAAGACTGGGATATGATTCTCATGAAACTTTTAGCTCGATGTGGTCGAGCAAAGATTGAAAGCAGTCAGTTAGATTATACTTTGTGGAACAAAGTAGATAAAATCTTCAAACAAAAAGAAGTTATGATGCAAAATATAATCACGCATCCAGACATTGAGTTTGAGTCACCCAGCTTAATGGGGGTTTTTAAAACACCGCATTGCCCTAAAAATCAAATGCTGATTTTGCCGCCGTCATATTTTCTGGGTGTTATTCCGATAGAGACAAAAACAAAACAAGGAATGGCTATTCTCAATTCTTCTTTGGTTGTTAAAATAAGACTCAACTTGCGATAAGTTGTGGTACACTGTGTAAATGCCATATTACGCAGTTGGATTCGGCAGTTGGTCAGCTTATGGGTATCGCCATGCTACAGAGCAAGAAATAGCAGCTTGGAAACAAGAAAACCCCGATAAGGAAGAGCCGAAAGAGTTTCTTGTCAGAAACGCTTGCTATGACGGTAGCAGCGCCAAAGCCGCAGGGCCGTTTATTACTGCTGAACAAGCCTGGAATGCAGCATCAGAACTTCAAAGAGGTGCATCAATGATGGCGGATATACCTTTTGTTTTTTACTCTGGGCAGAAGCTTAAATTGTCCACTATTATTAACAAAATTGATTCTGGTGAATATGAAGTGAAAGAAGAATATGCTGGCAAGCACAATGTTCATAAACTTAGATTTGTCCGCGAATATCAAAATTATCTATCTTTCTACGATATAAATAACACTTGTCAAGAGTTTTATGTTAGAGGGGGCAAAACACCATCCGCGAGACTCGCTCGATGTCGAATTATTAACCGAGAGCGTAAGAGGCGCAGCGCAGGTTTGCGCTAGCCACCCTCATATTTATACATGGGTACGGGGTTGGGACGCCTCTGGGTATTCAAGTCGGGGAATGGTTCAAAAGCGTTTTCTTTTGCCTTTTTCTTATCTGCACCTGGCGTAATTAAATCATAAAATGTTAACTTCGGAGTATATTCGCCAGTAGACAATATGCTTAAATTAAAAATAGGAGCTTCTTTCCAAGAATCTTCATCATCCACTGTCCCGTCTTCGTCATAATATATGTTTTCAATTTGTCTTTTAATTCTTGCTCTGGACAAATCGTTTAACTCCCACACTTCAATATTATTGCCCTGAACTCTCACCCAATCGTAATATTTAGAAACATGAGTTCTTGGGTCTTTCATACCACCAATCTCGCGCTTCACCCATTCTTCTCGAATTCTCCGTAAATTTTCATCTTGTATATGATGTGTGTTAAGCCAAGTTAAGTAATCTTCAAAATCGGCATAATCCGGCCAGTCATCACCGTGTTGTGCCTGAAGCGCTTCAACATAATCTTCCATTTGTCCGTAATATCCCATTGGATTTCCAATTGCATCATAGAACATGTTTCTGGCATTATAAAAAGTTTGAGTGCCCCAAGAGTCGTCGCCTATGTCATTTCCCAACTGGTTCAACATGTGAGATTCGGCTAACATTTCGTGGTTATCATCCGAATAATCGCCGTCAGCATATACAGGACCGTCTTCTGTCAGCCAATATTCTCCTTTAATGTTAGACAGACGATACCACATAGCTTAAATTTTCAATAATACGCGCCGCTCAACCTTTTTATAATTCCCAGTTTTTCAATATATAAACATGACCATCGGATTTAAAGAATTAAACAGAGTGTGCTGGATTGATGATATTGGTAGCACACACACTGATTTTTGCCTAAATGGATATTTTCTTGAAGATGGTGAAGTGCTTATTGTTCGCAGCGGAGCAGAGCTAGAAAGAATAGTGTTGAAAAAGCGCACAATTATCACGAATGAAACTGAATTCGGTGGTGCATTTCACGGCTTTACGCATAAGCACTATCGAAATATATACAGCTACAGCAGGGAAGATGAAATATTCTTCATTGAATTCTTGAACGACACTCTGTTTGCTAGGGTTAACAAGCCACTGGGCGGCGAAGTGCCCAAACTTTTGCTTCAGGAAGTGAAATAATGGACACCAGAAAAGTTTTGTTAGAATACGTCACTAGTCCCATAAGATTATTTGAACTATCGGCGCAAATGCCTTTTTGCAGTCGTTTCTTTGAGCCTTTGCCGAAATTTATAACATGGTGTAAGGAGACATATCCCGACGCACAATGGGTTGATATGGGCGCAGGACAAGGGCATGTGACGCAGGCTTTGAGAAAAGCAGGGCTGGACGCGCTTGCTATTGATTTGTTTTTGGCAGAATCCGATGCAGTGATTGATGATATTTCCAAGATGGACGCCGCGATGTTCCCATTTTTTGCGGGACATATTGGCTTGATATGTCGTCCCTGTCGTGGTGAATGGATTCACGCTTCAATTATTAAAGCTGTAGAGGCGGATTGTCCAGTCGTATATGTTGGCAAAGACTCACACTTTGATGAAGATTTACAGCCACTTCCATATAACACTACATTGATTATGACCGACGCTGGCGAAGCTGGAGAGAGTGTTTGGCTAGTAACGAAGTAATAGCTTATATTTCCTCAAAAGCTACCATCGAATATAATAAAATAGCAGGTTAATAAACATGGATTTTGATAGAATTTTATGGATTCGAGACAAGACCGACAACGATGGTAGTAAACCCATTGCTGTAGGAATTGTTGGTGACATAATGCATTGGCATTGTGGAATGACACGTTGTATCTGGGAACCAGAAAAGTACAAAATCATCCGAGAATATTCGCCAAAAGATATGGATAAAGCCTTAGATGAGCTTGAGGAAGAGTTCTCTCCAAAACCACAGGCTCCTTGTGCCAGACTGGGACTTGTATCTCCAGAGGGACATTTTTATCCTTGTGGATATTGTTGTCACAATGACTTAGAGCGCACCTTGGGTGTCAAAATTTATGACACTCCTTACCCTAGATTAAGAGAAAGGGGTTGGATTGAAATTAAGAGTGGCGCTCTTATTGGTGTAAAAGAAGGTCTGGTGACACAAGATGCAAAAGACACGGTTAGAAAAATTGTTGAAGCTTTCGAAATTGATGAAGCTAAAGACCCAAATATTAACTGGACTGCCATTTTGTGGGACAATCCAGAGGGATATCGCGCCGACTCAGGTTGGTCAGACCCGGCAGAATTAAGTTTTCTACCCGATGGAGAAACTTATGCTCAAGCGCTACGCTCTACATACGAATTGTATTTTGGTGAGGGAGATTTTCAGAAGCGGTGGATGGTTCCCCCGTCTTTTGGCGACAATATTAAGGTGAAGAGACCGGGCGAACATCCAGGTGACTAATCAGTATAATGGTTCGGTTTCAATAGTATAATAATGTTCATCGTCTTCCTTGCTTGTATACATCCAGTACACCGGACTTCCGCCCTCCAGCCCGTCATGTCGCTTGTGTGACGGGAGAACTCGAAAATTATTGTCATCCCAGCGCTCAGCCCACTCGCCATTCTTGCCTTTCACCAGTTCTTCAAGATAGGCGAATGCTTTATCATAATTTGAGCATATTCTCAGCAGGTGGCTACTTTCATAATGCTGGTGTGATTCGATAACATATACCCATTGCATTCAATCATTATACCAGCGATTTCCTCAAAATCAAATCGGGTATAGTATAAAAACAATGAAACAATATCCAAGCATCCCATCTAGCAACGGGCAATCCTTTTCTGACATCGGATATGCTATTGTTTTTGACAAGCTTGATGGCTCAAACCTAAGAGTTGAATGGACAAAAAAGAGCGGTTGGAATAAGTGGGGTACTCGGCAGAGGCTCTTCGACCACACTGATGAGATTTTTGCGCCAGCAATTCAGGTGTTTGAAAAGAAATTGCTCGAACCTATGACCAAGATTTGCGTGGATAATCGCTGGGAGCGAGTGATTGCATTCATGGAATACTGGGGTGAAAACAGCTTTGCTGGTTTGCGCGACCCAGATGACGAAAAGTTTCTCACTCTCTTTGATGTCAACGTGCATAAAAAGGGGTTGGTTGCACCGCGAGAATTCATCAAAATCTTTAAAAACGTTGATATTCCAAACATTGTTTGTGAATGCAACTGGACGCGAGGTTTTGTCGAGCGCGTTCGAGGGGGCGAGATAGACGGCATCACCTTAGAAGGTGTTGTTGGTAAATCTGGTTCAGGACATCACTTAAAAATGGCTAAGGCAAAAACCCAAAAATGGATTGACCTTGTTAAAGCCCGATACACCGCAGAGGAAGCGGAAAAAATCCTCAACTCATAACAATGCTAACAAACGTACCTCTTAAAGAAGATTTCATTTCAGCAATTTTTGGTATTACGGTGGATAATATCAATAACCCACAGCCTGGAGTTTACATGGATGTGGGTTTTAACTTCAACCATATGATTGAAGATGGATATTTGATTGACGACTATCCTGATTATTTCCCCCTGCCAGAATACGACCCAACAAAGGATTGTAAAAGCACGCCTGAGCAAAGGCTTGATTTCTTTCGCAAGCGCATGGAATCAGGAGAGTTCTTTGGTTCTTATGGTGTTGCAGATAATCTTGAACAGATTTTAGCAAAGTATAAACCATATGCAGATGACCCCAATCATTACTTTTGCATCTCAGTACAGGAGATAAGGAAAAGCGAAGAGCCTGAATGGGGTGGTTGGCGTTGGCACAAGTGGGGTGAATACATTGGTGTTCAAAAGCCACAGTGTGAATATATCCGCGATGAACCAATTATTGAATCGGTCTTGGTGTTTCATGTTCTGCAAGTTAAAGGAAGCTAGTTATAACCATCGTCAAAGAAATCAATGCTACGTAGTTTAACGCTGACTTTTACTCCAAGTTGTTTTCCACGAAGCACCGTTTCTTCCGCAAGCTCCCTTAATCGCTGTGTATCACTTTGATACACAGCGAGTTTTACTCTGTCTTTAAGCGAAAGCCAATCATATTCCATTTCTGCAATCTCGTAAATGTTAATCTGTGGAATGTTATATTTGGCTGCAAAATCCACAAAATCAGGCATTTGTGTATAGTTTTTGCTACACACGGTAAATGAAAGCGCAACATAGGTTCTGTGATGTTGCAAAGCCTCTTTGAGCAACTCAAACTGACCGCATAAATGTTCAAAATCATATTTACCCGATGGTGAAGGTCGCATATCCGAATACACTTCGGGAGTTACTCCATCTACACTAATAACCATTTCCGTAATACAATTAAGATGTGGAATTACTTTGTTTTCTAAAAAACATCCGTTAGTTGTCAGTAGCACGTTAAGGTCGGGCAATTTTTTGCAATACTCTATGGTTTTGTCATATGATTTTAGCAAAGTAGCCTCGCCACCAAGGATGTTTAACGTCTCTGCATGTGACAAAAATTCAAAAAAATCTGGCTTTTCAACTATTTGAAGCCCATAATCTACCGGAGAATTTCTGCCAGCAAATTGAAAGCAGTGTGGACAGTTGAGATTGCATTTGTAATCTAAAAAGATTTGAATAAAGGCTGGGTAGTTATCGACTACAATCTTTTTGTTTTGGAAATTTCTATTAATTCTTTTGTAATTTCTCATTTGAACGAGCGATAGTGGGCGGTAAGCCGTCATCTGTTTAATATGTTCATAGCATTGTGTATCCTGAGATTTAAAACAAATTTTGCTATATCCGTCTTCAATCATACTTAATCTCATGTGTTGCATTTGTGGCGAGTTCCAAATATCCCACATTGTGCCTGTGTTGTTGTCTCGATTCATACCTGTCACTGTAACGCCAGTGGCTGCGTGATAACAACACGTTGAAACCATAAATTTACTTATTCTCAAATAAGCCCACGGAAAAATACAAGCATGAGAGTGCATTGTTTATAATTCGGCGGCGCATCTCTTACTCCCTTGAAGTAAGATTTTTTCCTCAAAGCAATACCATGAGCTATAATAACTTATGCAAAACGTATTTGTGCCAGACCGAATTGAAAATTTGGAACAACTTGAGGCTCTTGGAGAAAGACCTTATCTTACCGACGCCCCTTTTATTCATTGCTCAAACTATGAAGAAGGAGTTAGTGTGTCCATTGCTGGTAGAATTTTAACCATTCGACGCATGGGGAAGATGTGTTTTGCAACTATTATGTATTGCCCCAAGCCCAACTCAGAACAAACTGCTCGTATCCAGGTTGTATTTCAACAGGGCTTCACCAAGGATGGATGGCGTGAAACTGTCAAGCATGTTGACAGTGGTGACTTGGTGTATTTCCAGGGCTTTTATAAGGCAACGGTTGCTGGAGAGCAATCAATTTTCGTTAGGTCTTTTGTTGTGCTAACTAAGGCTCTATCTGTTGTGCCCTATGGTCAAGAAAAGGATGGTGAAGCCTTCAATCAAGTGCGCGACGTGGAAACACTTATGCGGCATAGACACCTTGCTACTTTGGTAGACGGTGATTTACGCGCACGACTTGTGCAACGCTCCAGAATGATTTCAACCATTCGCCGTGTTCTAGATGATTCTTCGTTTGTAGAAGTTCAAACACCAACGTTGCTACAAATCCCTGGCGGTGCTGAAGCAAAGACTTTTGACACCCACTACAATGCATATGAAGCAGATGTCAAGCTGAGGATTTCTCTTGAAATTCAGTTAAAGAGACTGCTTTGCGGTGGTTTTGAGCGCGTCTATGAAATTGGTACCGTTTTCCGAAATGAAGGAATTAGTGCGCAACATAATCCAGAATTTACACTGCTGGAATATTACACTGCATATGATAACTTCAAGTCTGGAATCGAGCGATTCCAGACACTCATTGCGCAAGCATCTAATTTCTCTATTAATAGAGATGACTGGACAATAATGACTATGCGCGAAGCAATCGAAAATTATACTGGCAGTGATTTGGAGGATTGGTACCATCTCCCAAATTTTGTGGAAGCGGTTGAAGAAGCAATGAAGGAGCATGTTGAGCCTCATCTCACATCTCCTACCATTATCACTCATCACCCTGCTCGAATGTCGCCACTGGCGCGACACAATGGTATGTATGCTGAGCGTTTTGAAGCTTATATCAGTGGCATGGAGATTGCAAATGGATTCTGTGAGCAAAACGACCCTCGGGCGCAGTTAGCTGCTTTCGAGGCGCAAAATGCTGCTCTTGGAACACCAATTGACCATGACTTTATTTATGCACTAGCTTGCGGAATGCCCCCTGCTTTTGGTGTCGGAATCGGGTTGGACAGGTTGGCTATGGCGCTTACTAACACTGAACATATTCGACAAATCACATGGTTCCCATATGTAAAGCCAGTAAATTAAGGAAAAGAATGATGAAAAAGACAAATGTTTTAGCATGGGTGATATCACTAATAATTTACGGTGGTGTATTCTTCTGGGTAGGTAAAATGTCTATTCCGCCCATTCCAGAAGAAAATTCATATGAATTTATTTTAGCTCGGGCTCAGGCGCGTGGGATAGAGCAGGCTCGACTAAATCATGTGGCTCAGCAAAAGAAAAATCTTGAACTTGCCAACCAGCAAAAAGAAGCGGAATTTGACAAAACTCAACAAAAACAAACTCAGATTGAAGACATGGGGTTAATAAGCGTCGAAGATATGGCTCGTAACTGGGTGGAAATTGGCAATGGGTGGAAAGTTCGCAACCTTATTGTTCGCCAAACTGAGTCAATACCAAAGGGAATGCATGTGATAGAATTTTTAATAAGCCGCACGGATACTAAACAACCCAGGCTTACGCGAATTGTTGCAGAATGCTTTGACGACAATTTGACATTTATATGCCCTATGGTGGTAGATGTATCTGCAACTGACGCGCAGTTGTCATATATTCGACCAGGGTACTATAATCTGATGAATCGCATGCCAAAATATTGTCGTTTTGTCACTGCGCCAGTCGGTAAAGTTAAATACCGAAACGCATATCCTGAAGACAACTAAAGGATTTTAGCCCATTTTTTAGAACTTAACCTAGAGGCTGAGTTCTTAAAAATGGGTGTTTATCGTAAGGTCTTTTATGTCAAATGTGTCAAGGCTTGTGAGCACGGCGGTGTAAAACATAAAGCTGGGGATATTAAGAAATTTTACTCTGCGCTCAAGGCTAAGCACTTTATTCAAAAAGCCCCCCCGATGGCTGCTTCGAAAACGCTGGTAACAGTGACAAGCCCTTAAAATAGGGTATACTTTCTCATTATGTCCACCACATATGAAGAACGACAGGCAGAATTACAAGCTCGACATCCGTTAGTTGTGCTTAGGCATTTACTAGCTGGCAAGGAATGGGAGCATGATGGGCATACATATGTCTTGGGTGAAAACTATGACCTCTGCGTCGTAGCCTGGGAAATCAGTGAATCAAAGGGCGTTACCTGGGAGAACCGTCACAAGCATCCTGAGTGTGTTCGATATCTGCGCACAGATATAAGCTTAGCTAGCTTCATCCAAATGGCAGCCAGTATCTCCCCAGAGGATGCTTTTATCATGTCTGCTGAAATCGCTCTCCAACAAATCAATAAAGACGGGCGGTAATTCGAAATTGGTCGAGAAATTTGGCGAAGCGAGGGTAATAATTAACAACCACTCTACCCCTGGTTGTCCTAAATATTTCCTAGATACAGGAAGCTCAATCCGTGAAATCACCGCACACAATATAGACGATATTCTTCAGGCTTTAAATAGAATTCAAGATTTAATCCAAGACTCTGTGGAAGCCGAAAAACTTTTACAATCTCGTCGTCAAGACATTGTAAACACGATTGGAGCCATTAGCTGGCAGGCGGACAATAACATCCAGTGCATCATTCAGCATATTTCGGAACTAGTCGAAGCCACCAAACACGAACTATACGAAGAAGATGAAAGAATGGCTGAGCCCATTGACTCAGCCATTCCACACTTTTAAGCTTCGTGCGACCCTTAATCTGCGCCTTCGTAAAAGTTCAAGATGGTTTCTCTTGAACTAAAACCACGAGAGCGCGGCGATAAAATCAACAAAGGCGCAGCCTGTGCGCATTTGTATACTGAGCGCTTACTTCGCTTAAAGGCATCTAAGACGGCGTTTTCAAACTTGTCACGGTCTTCGTAATAATCGAAGTATTTTGTGGGCGGAAACGCATCTTCGTTAAGTCTTCGCAAGTCAAAATCTCGCATCAAGTCTCGCGGCAACTTACGCGAACGAATAAGTTCTGCGCAAATACCCGAGTAGATTTGATAATCAAACGGGTCATCTGTCGAGTCTGCAAGCTCAGCAGCGGGTTGCATTCGAACGCTTTCGTCATACAGATTACGAGGAATATACTCGCAATCATACTTGGCGTTGATAAACGCAGCCAGGTCAAACAGTTCAAGCTTAGACAAGTCACCAATGGGTTGATAGACCCCAATCGAACCAATATCATGGAATGTAAACCACCCCAAAACGTTTTCGGTGTGGTTTCCGGTTGAAACAATGCCAGACCCAAAGAAGTTGGCGATACTCAGTCCAAAAGCGCTTCGAGCAGTGGCTTCTGAGGTTCCAACTACAAATGGCACATCCGAAATCTTCCTAATCAGCCCAGTGTCTGAAGATTTCATAATCGCCTCAACGGTTTCTTGAATCGGCACCCAAAATAGCTCTACGCCAAGCTTGTCTGAAATATCTTGGGCATTACCCTTAGTGACTGCACCATTATGCACACTTGGGTTGCTGATAAACACGCAGTTCTTAGCGCCCATAGATTTTGCGCACAACACTGCGACGATTGCACTATCTACGCCACCTGAAACATGAACTTGAGCCTTTTTAATTCCGGTTTGTTTAAAGATATTCTTTTGCGCATAGCACATGGCATCCCAAAGTCTTGAATACTTTACCCATTTATGGTCGCGGATTGTCACTTCTTTTTCGATGTCACAAAGGGGCTGTGGAATCGACTTCGAGGCTCCCCTGCCCTTCCGCGAAGGAATAATGGTATAAAGATTCTTGTTCGAGTGATGGGGTTTGAAATCTTCGCCATCTTTGTACAACGACATGTCCACAACATGCACATCTTCATCAAATGAAGCCATCTCGCAAAACAGCTTGCCATTAGGGGCATACACCAGGGAGCGACCGTCGTAAACAATGAAATTCTTAACAATATCGCCAATACCAACGACATTGAGATAAAACATAAAGACGTTGTTTTGAGAAGAAAGCTCCTGCATTAACTTGGTGCGAAAATCTGCCTTGGTGTACGTGAAATATGAATAATTGGTGCAGAATACTGCTTCTAGCGCAGGCTGTTGAGTCTTTAGCTCCTTGACCAAATCTCTATCATGGTCATTATGCCATGTATCCTCGCAGATAAGCACCCCGAACCATCTTCCCTTGTACTCAAAGGGTTTAACTTCGCTTCCGGGAACGAAATACTTTCTATCTTCGTGCTGAAAGTCATTTGCAAGCAAAATCTTGTCGTAAACTTGAATAACTTGTTGATTGTGAATTACAAAAACCGAATTATGCAGTCTGAGTGTGCCGTTGACTTCATACTTGGTTTCAGCATAGGTGGGGCATCCGATAATAACGAGATTGTCGCCCACCAATCGCCTGATTACATCAATACGCGCCAGACAACCATCAACAAACTCTTCAACTTCAAACAAACTACCGCAATTATATCCAGAAATTGCTAGTTCTGGAAATACAATCACATCAGATTCGTCCTGGTTGGCAAAAATGGTTTCAATAATACGCTGGGTATTTCCATCTAAATCCCCAGTCTTAATTTCAACTTGTGCCATGCAAACTTTCATGATACTTTTATAAGTTCAAATGAACTTATTTGAGGAAAAATTATAATGAATAGATTGCCATATAATCATGTATTCCCGGCCAGGTTGGAATATTGATATAGCGCGGCTCGATATCAGCTAGTAAATCAAAAAATTCTTTATCTGCTGTACAGCCGCCCGCGTCCTCTCCCACATATACCAGGGTTTTGCCGCCATGTTCCATATACTTTTTTAAAGTAACTGAAGCCATGTTGTTGTGATATGGAGGCCAGCACAAGAAAAGAGTTCTGTCAGCGTGTAGCTCAACCACCGCCGAGGCATCTCCCTTATCCACGCGCATAAAAGTTTTCTCGTAAGAATCTGATGAAAAATGCCTAATATCTCCATCTTCATTAATCCAACTATCATAAGCGACAATATCGCCACCAGCAGCCTGCACTAATGAAGCCCAATAACCCCTTCCAGCCCCCAGTTCAATAATGGGGGAGAGTTTTACAAGCTCCTCGATAGCCTCTTGATTTGGAATAGCCCATGCATATTTTTTGACACATCTATCACGTTCATAACAGAGTTTATATAGTCCGTCTAGCTGCGAATAATGCTTGTCAGCAACCGCAGATTGGTCAATCACCTTTCCTTGAGATAATCGTGAGGCTGCGTACAAACCCAATGACAACGGGTTTTCGTTAATATCGAGATTATCACCAAGCGCAGTGAGGTATTCCTCCAGATAAGGGTTTTTCATATTTTTTTATTCTACATCATTTACATTTGAGGAATAAACGGTACAATAACCATATGAATTCAATTAAACAAGCTAAACACTTGAACGACGCTTTGTTGGGTCGATATGGATGCTTCGAATTAAAACGCAGTGGTGTCGATAACCAAGGCATTTATACCTGGGTGGCAACACTCACAATCAACGGCAAGGAATATGTGGGCTGGGGCACATCCGAAGAAGAAGCGCGTACTGAAGCAGCAAATAATTACAAGGCTGGCAAATGGGAATATGATTATTCCAATCGCACCATCGCACGATTTGACGGGTCGCGCCTAGCCCAATATATAAGAGTAGCTGATGGTGAAAACTGGCGAGTCGTACAAAAGCCACTTAAAGATGGTGTAGTGGAAGTGGACAACAAAAAGCGTGTCATCACCATTCATATAGACATGCCAGAGCCTATTAAAAACATGGTATTAATGGAGCAAATCTTCCACTTTGCCAATAACAAGGTGGAAGATTCAGCTTCAAGACTGTCTCAGGCTCAAATAGAGGATTTTGTTAAACGTCTTTATCCTATTATGTCTTATTCAGGGTTGTGGGAAGACCACATTCCAGAAAATGAGCTAAACGAATTTTACGGAATTGTTCACGAAGAAAATCCTGTTGGCTCGGTTAATACAGAATAACCACTCGTATCATAAACACAAATTCCAAATTCATGACTGATAACTGCACCAATCCTGAGCTTTCTAGGCTCAGGAACGGGAAGGGCAAACACTTGTTTGCGTGAGCAAATTGTGCCAAGTGCCTCATGTCCGCATGTGATAATTTTGTCATTTGATATAACGTCAGTAACAAAAATCCTTTTATTGTCATGTTCCAACTCGACCACCCACTCTGATTTGGGCTCTTCAATTGCTTCTTTAACGGTGACCGGAACTTGTCCGTGCTTGGGTATGACATAGCCCCTATTTGAATTAATGCTATCAACTGTAATTCCAAATTTCCTTGCACATGTTGAAGGAGACATTATCATTATGTCAGATTGGTGATTTTTTTCACACACAAGGTTTTTATCAGCAGCAATTAACATATTGACCGCTTCGCAATCTATTGTTCTAATAAAAGACTTGATACCATTTCGCAACCACGTATCTAAATTTAAATGTTTCCGCCATGTGCTTATCTTGGTTGTGGGATAACATGCCACGGTGACCGGGGGCACGTAAATCTTTTGAGTATCAGGCTCAATATTTATCAATTTATCAGCGATTTGGATTGCTGATGCCGCCGATTTAATGGTTAGTTCAAAATCTTCATGGTGCCAAAATGATTCATATTGAAACAATTTCCAAAATAAAGATGACTCCCTTTCTTCTCTATACCAATCTGTGATATCGGTTTCGCAAAGAGACGCAATGATACTATCGTTAATTTTTCCTAATGGACTATACATATTTTACTCCTGCACATGCTCATCACATGCGGCTTAGGTTGCTGGCTTCATCAGCCAGCCAACTTGTTTATACATTTTTTCCTCAAAATCAAAAAAAGCAGGATAATCCCGTATACCTTCGGGTATAATAAAGAAGATTCTGGCGCGGGGTGGAGCAGTCTGGTAGCTCGTCTGTCTCATACACAGGAGGTCGAGGGTTCGAATCCCTCCCCCGCACCAGAGTCTTTTTGTTTGTGGTATACTCTTGGCATGTCATATTTTGGAAATTGCCGAAATTGGAATGAGTTAAGAGCGTGTTTCGAACACAGCAAATACAAGCCCCCGGCAGAGCCACTGAATGTTTTGTTCTCATATGTATGGGAAGCCTCATACGAGGGTAGCGAAACTGTTGACAAAAATCTACAAAAATCTAGGACAATCTACAAAAA